>ERZ651776.731-NODE-731-length-43893-cov-5.795143_pt1 | contig 43893 bp, 21 predicted proteins | sample MGYA00514761_ERZ651776 | MGnify/ENA metagenome assembly ERZ651776
TTCGGACTCGTCAGTACTTGAGGCTGTCGGTGCGGGATTAAAGGAGCCTCCCGTTGACTCTTCCTCTTCCTGGTCGACCGTGGGGTGCTAGACATAGTTGACTGACGACGCGCCTTTCCTCCGCACAACACAACTTTTTGTCACCGACGAGTGTTTAGGACGAGAAGGAACGCAACAAGAACACGAGGTATAAAAAAAAGTAACCCCCCCCCGCAGATGAATTGAGATGATGAGGTTATAGGCAAGCCCACGTTGGATTTTCAGCCATGGACTGTAATTGAGTATCTTCGAAAAAACAAAAAAAAAGCAGAAAAAAAAGAGAAAACGAAGGGGAAGTTGTTGAAAAATTTTAACTCAACTTTCCCCCTTTCTTTCTTTGTTTTCTCTTTCTTCTCAAGACAGAAGTAACACACTTCTGCTAGTATCACAGAACTCAAATACGGTCTAAACATAAGAGATTTAGTGCTTTCTCTGCAAGTGAACAACACCTCCGCTCCTCTCTCTCTGGCTCTTCTTCTCTCTCCCCCCCCCCTTCAAACAACAGCTTCATCAAAGACGTTCGCAAAGAATCTAAAATGGCTCTCTCTTCATGTCCTGTGTACGAGAAGGCGAAAAGAACCCGTGCACTCCACATTTGCAGCTTACAACTTGCCCAAATTCCAGTGCCGGTTTTTAGCATGACGATGCTCATTCGGCTAGACCTTTCCTATAACAACATTACGACCTTGCCCCCTAATATATCTGAGCTGACGAAACTGGAGAATTTGTGGCTCTCTAACAATCCCTTAAAATTGGTCCCCCCAGAGCTCCACCTTTGCAGGAAGCTTAAGGTGCTTGACCTCCGTAATACTTTGGTTGAGTCAATACCTAGAGAAATAGGCCGGATGAAAAACTTGTTCAGCATATCTTTGGAAGGTAGTCCTATCAGTGACGAATGTCGACCGTTTAGTGGGAATACAGAGGACCTAATTGCTTATTTAGACACAAAAGATAAGCGGACTACCCTTGCCATCAGCATGGAGAATGATTTGTTGGCCAATCTTTACCTAGAAACTGCCGACATGTTAGAGGGCACTTTGATGGTAAAAGCACTGGTGAAAGCAGTGTGCGCACAATTTCCGGAGCTCGGCGAACTAAAAAATGTAGTACGAAATGCGGACCGCCTCTTCCCAACACGGTACACATCTCCTGTGGAGCTTCGTAGAATATTCTGCCAGAGTGTGGCGAAAAGTTCGTGGCGGAAGACGGCTGAGAAGCTCGCAATTCGGGAGGCTATAAAGTTGAAGGAGAGCTACATCAAGCTTACCAGAGAGAACGAGATGGTAAAGAAAAGCGCTGACATGGAGCTCAAGATCAGCGCCATTTACTACGACAACCACGACCCGGCTGACATTGAGGGTTGGCTCAAGTCAATCTACAAAGAGTTTAAGCCCCAGAATTACCTCGACGAAGGCCGAACGGACTGCCCTGACCTTGAAGATATCTCCTTCGTCATTCAGTTTGCGACAAGAATTTTCCCGGAGAATCCAGACGATATAACAGGGAAGCTCATACGACAAAACATGTTGGATCTGCAGAAGAAGCTCACAGCGGAACGTGAGAAGTGCGTGAAGAGCATCATCAATAGCATTACTGCTCTTTACTCGGATCGCGAGCCTCACCAAGTGGAAGGGCTCGGGAGGAAGGTGGGGAAGTTGTTCGAGAGGGACCGTTTTGCGACAGAAAAAGAGTTGGAAGATCTCAAAAAGGTCAACGCAGACGCACAGCTCCTGTTTCCAGCGGAGTTTTCCGCTGCAGATCCAGTTGCTATCAAGCGTTTGTTCCGGCAACGAGCAGCGGCCGCCGCAGCCCAGATGGCTGGCTCTTCACGGTTGATGTCAGGGATCTGACCTTGATCGACAAGGAAAAAACTAATATATGTCGAATTTGATGTTGCTTTAGCGCAAAAAACCGTGCGGGAGCAAAACATACTATCACTTCACCATTTCTCGCAGGAAAAAATATCTCTCCAACCATGTTAAAATTAAACACTTACTTAAATTCTCTCCCTCCTCCTCCTCTGGGGTAGTCATTCTCGACCTTGGCCTCAGCTTTCTGACGGCGGCGAGCAGTACTCGGCCGGTCTTTCTTCCCTCCTTTACTCTTACTGGAACTCTTTTTCTTGCTGTAGTTCCCACTTCCACCGTCGTTTTCATTGGATGCCTCCTCGGGGTTGTATCGAAGGTAAGGGTTGCCCGTGCCCGTCTCGATTGCGCTGAACTGCACCTCATCCTCGTTGTCGTCATTCAAATCTGCGTTCAGAATGGGCGATATCCTGCTGATCATGGCCGGCCCCTCGTAGTCTTGAGTAGTGCGGTCGGGCATATCCAACTCCAATTGCGCAACATTGTCATACTTATAGCGAGGGTTGGTGTCGTACTGCTTTCGGTGTCTCGCGTACTCTGTTTCAGGGCGCCTCAACCCGTTGGCACTGCTGAATCGCTGCGGACGCAAATTATTTCCCGTCAAATCCATTCGCGGAATGACCCAAACTTCCTGCTCTTCTTGCCAAACAGCACGCCCTCCGTTGTTTACGTCATCAAAGTTTCGAGCCTCCTCGGGGGGGATGAAATTGTTGATAACAAGCTCCTTAAGCTTTAGTTGCCTCGTACAATCCCTGATCGTCTCAAGCATATCTTGTCGTTCCATCTGGAATTCCTGCGTTAGATCCTTGATCTCCGTTTTGCTCGATTGATACTTGCTCCAAAGCTTCTTCAGTTTTTTGGTCTTGCTATCGACCTCTTCCTGAAGAGATTCGAATTTCTCCTCGAGCTCCAAGTTCATTTCCTCCTGGTCAGCCATCCGCCTCTTGGCCATTAGCTCGGCCTCTTTTCTCTGGGCCAGTTCGCTCTCGGCACGCCGTAGCTCAGCCTCCTGCTTTGCGGCCTTGGTGGCAATCTCTCCTCCAACGATTAGCTTCTCTTCCATGGCCTTCAGTTTATTCTGCAGACCCAGACGTTGGTTCTCAACCTCCGTCCTTGCCTTGCTCTCTTTTTCCAACTTCTCTCTGAGTGCCTGTTGCTCCTCTTCTGTCCCCTTTTGCTGCTCCAAAATCTTCTCAATGTCTCGTTCAGCCCTTTTCCGAATCTCGTCTTTCTCCTTGTCAGCCTTCTCCTGGATCTCCTTTAGCGCCTCTTCGCTTATACCCCCTCCAATACTGCCGATATCAACCTCCTTTCCGTCCAGAAGTACCGTGCCTCCCTCACCCGCCATGCCCATGAGTTGCGCCTTGAGCCTACTGATCTCGTCCTGGTATTCACGGAGCATTGCATCCTTAGGATCTTCGTTGATTTTGGGTTTGTTCTTGATGTTTTTGGCGCGGTTGGCGTAACGAAGGGTAGAAATAGTCTCCTCGTAATTATATCCTGCCGGACCGGCGTTTGCGCACATGACCGTTTTGGTATTTCCTCCCAAAGAGTCTTGGAGGATTCTGGTGAGCTTGCTGTCTCTGTAAGGGATATGCTGCGATTTGCCGTCGATCAAGGCAGAGATGACGTTTCCCAGGGCGGAAAGGGACAAATTAATCTTCGTCGCCTCCTTCAACCTGTCGCCTGTCGCTCCCGTCTTACTCTGCCTCTCACTTCCGGCTAGATCGACGAGATTGAGCTTCCCGACGCGAATGTGTTCTCCGCGCTCATCGCTCGAGCAGCACTCAATGACTATGGAAAACACAGAGTGTGAGCGAGATGACGCCTGGTTCATAAGCGTTTCTCCTACACTGCGGTTCTTCTTCCCTGCCTGCATAACATGGTCTATCTCACTCGTGCTCTTTACTACAAAGGAGGTCAGATCTTTCACATAGACGCCCGAGTCCTGGTTCTCCTTGAGCTCCAGCTTATTTTTGGGGTCCTTGCTCAGTAGATCTCGGATCTCTTCGTTGTAGATTTCGAAATAACTCGCCCTGACAAGGTACTTTTCATTTTCCCCCAAAGCCACGTGGTCGAAAATCTGCTGGAAAGCGTTGGGAATGATACCACGTAGTTCAGGGGGATCGGGATAGCCCTCCATAGTGTGCGTCTTGCCGGCTCCCGTCTGCCCGTAGGCAAATATCGTCCCGTTGTAGCCCTCTAAGACGGAAGTCACTACAGGAGCAGCACAAATGTCAAAGATCTGCATTTGTTTCGGTTGTGCGGGGCTTCATGTTAGTATCGACCGACGCCCCCACCATTACTCTCTCTCCATTTACTAATCGCACAATTTACTCTAGCTCGCTAGTTACTTCGCTTATCCGCTTTTTAAAAATACAATACAGCACCATACCATGACAATTGGTATTTGTGTGTGACATGGCGCCGAAAATCCTCACCTGCTTCTGGGTCGATTTGTTCGAAAAGACGGCATCGAAAGTAAAGGTCTTGGGGGGTTCATCTCTACCATGACTTGGATTCTTGACCTCAATGACACCCCTGTCCTCGATAGCCACCGCCACAGCCTCGTGACCGTCCTGGACCTCTTTTGAAGACAGCGGCCGGATCCTGACCACGACCTTCACTGCTTCTCCTCCTTTCGGCGCCATATCTCAATTGAAGTAAGTAACCTTCCTGGTGGTAGGTTTTTCAATACGTTTGTCTTGATTTCCTCTGTGAAAATTTAATCGTGGCTTCCAAAATACTTCGAAGAGCCCAACACAACCAATTTGGGTTGTTTCTCATTTCCATACTGGAGGCAACAAAATTATATTCCAGCCGCCTTCTGCTGCAATCAGTTGTCTCCCCATTGACTTTAAATTTGACCTGATTCTAGCTCTCCCTGATTTTGTTGTTAGCTTGCTGTTGGCCCAACTTTCGTTTGTCAACCTGAGTTGTCAACCTGCCTGCTAATCGTTATTGTCGATCTCCAACCACTTTCATTCCACCTGGGATACTTCGACGGCCACCTTTAAAAATTCTCTGCTTGTACCGCAATCTTGAACCTCGAACCCCCTTGCCAACTTTCCAGCAAACACAACTCCCAAAAAGCCTTGACAACAACCACCGACTCAATACCACCATCCAACAAACCCAATACTAAATCAACCACCAACACCGCCGATGAAGAAAAAAGATCTCCTGGACGTCGCAGGGTCCCAATCTCTTGCTTCTAGCTCGTATGCCGATGCCAACCCCCCTGGCTCCTTCTGCATCGGGGATCTGGAACATGATCTCCACAATACTTTTGCAGCGAACCGAGTCCCCTCGGGCAACTTCGTCTACGTCCCTCATGGTACCCTCGCTTATCATCTCAACGAATTCTGCGACTACAAGTCTATCCCCTACCCTCCTCCTCCCTATACCCAGCCACTCGTTGTTGCTGGTGCCTCTGGTGTTGGTAAATCTGCTGCCCTCGCAAACTGGCTCCTCCAGCACCAGTCTGAGGCCAGAAGGAGCAGGTCCTCTGACGAATTTGTTTTCTGGCATGTCGTCGGCTGCTCTAGGCAGTCGACTTTCACTTACCATACACTTAGGAGGCTAATGACAGAACTTAAAAATCACTTTGAGCTATCAATGGATGTGAACCCATCTGACGAGAGGCTTCCGTGGGACTTTCCGCGCTTCCTCTCAGCTGCCGGGAAGAAAGGGAGAGTTCTGATTATCATCGACGGACTACATAGGCTCCGCACTTCTGGTGCTGATATAGGATTGAAATGGCTCCCCCTCACCTTCCCCCCTAATGTCCGTATGATCATCTCTACGACCAGTCCAACCCTTTCTGGCGATGAAGAAGGCGAATTTGACACGGGAAACGCCGAGGACGACGCTATAGGCGCGTCCGAGGGAAAAAAAGATAGAGTTTTGAAGGAGCTACAGAGGAGGAACTGGAGGATTATAGAGCTTCAGGCGCTCAAAAAGGAGCAGTCGAGGGAGATAGTCGAGGCTTTTCAGCAACTCAGCAGCAAGAACGGCGCTCAGAGGGAACGTCAGAAGGCAGAGAAAGAACACGGCGACAAGAAAGACCGACATGTTGGTGATACCTTTGCCCTGACAGCAGACCCGTCCGCGGCTGATGAAAATGACATAGATAACGAAGCCATCGACCAAGCAGGCGACACAGCCCAAAACTCTACTGCTATCACTGCTGCTGCTAAAAAAAACAACGCCAATTCCAGCTCCGAGGATAATCCCAAAACCGAAGACAAGAATCTTGGCCTTCTCCTCTTTCCATCACTGAAGCAGCGTATTTTGACAGACCCAGGTTCTGCCAACCCTCTCTTTCTCCGAATGCTTCTCCGTTCGCTGTCCTACGCCTCTTCACAGAACTATGACCTCTGGTGGTGCGTCTCCAACTGGATGGATTCTGCTGATGACGTCAACCGACTCTATGACTCAGTACTGAATACCATGGAAAAGGGGTTCAAAGCTACTAAAGGGGGCAGGAAGGAGGCCAAAATGAAGGCCATGGGGGACGGCGGGTTTTCTACGTTAATTCGGGATCACCCATGGGAGGATGGCATTTGCGGGAGTTTTCGGCACATGTCCGCTGCCATTGGCAACGTTTCGGGTGGTGGGACCGAGAAAAAGGATGACGAACCCGGACACAATTCCAATACCGCTGCTTCTGGAGATGGCTCTGCAAAAAAGCAGGGTTTCCATCGCAATGTCGACGCCGAAGTCGTGCAAGTAAGACTGATGAAACAGGCCAGCAAGAGGGCTGACGATATGCTCCAGGGAATTAGGGGAGAGGCAGATGAAAGGCTGGTGAAGCTTTTCACGGAAATCAGCGTGAGGGTACTTGGGGAAGAGGAGGACGGGCAGAATAAATTGAAAGGGGTGGATGGGCAGTTCGGGAAGACTTTCGATAAGTGGCTCGAGAGCAAGGAGGTACAAGAAGCGATTCCCTTCGTCGAGAAAGAGGATGAGACGAGGCCGGTATCATCTGACGGAAACTCCTCCAGAGGTCATATCAGGCCCACTTTTCCAAAGTACCAAATGGACGGCGAGGGGGCGGGACGTCGTAGTTACGTAAATAAGCTTGGCATCTTTGAAGAAAAGAAGGACGACTCCTCTGCCGCCGCCGCAGCCGACGACAACTACGACGACGAGAATTACGAAGACGACCAAGATGAATACTCCCAGGACGAAAACTACTCGGACGATGACGACGAATATGCCGACGACGACGACTTTGAACAGAGTCGGAAGGTCAAGACTCCCGAGTCCAGAAAGACTCCCGAGTCCAGGAAAAGAGGGGATAGGAAGGCGTCCGAGTCCCTCTCAATGTCGCACTCGGCGAGCCGTTTGCCTACTTTTGCGGAGGTTAAAAACAAAAAGATTGCCGAGGACAAGCTGCAAAATAAACGTTTTGGGAAGGGGAATGGTAAACTCGCCTCCTCCAACGCTCTTTTGAAGACCAGCGGGGAGATTGACTACAGCGCCAGCGAAGAAATTGACATCCTCGAGGACGTGCCTCTTTATCTCAAGGGGGGAGGGGATGTGGAAGGTTTTGGCCCGCTCCTTGGGTACGCGCTTGCGCTGCTTTATGTAAGCAGGCATGGACTGAAAGAGAGCGAACTCTTCGAGATGTTGGCCAAGATCCAGGATCAAGAGAACTACCAGAAAAGTCAGCAGAAAGAGAGCAACGCCGAGCAGAACCAGAATCAGGAGGACAGCGACAAGGCGAGCGAAATTGCGCAGGACATGGAATTCTTGAACGATTCGACGACGGGCCCCGGTGGAAGTAACGGCGCCTCCCCCTTCCCCAAGAGCCTGGGCTCAGCTCTGGAGTCGTCTCTTGTGGAGGCCCTCTCCAACCTGGGTGTGATTTATGCGAAGTCGGATCGCGTACTCATGCTGCCTCTTGAAAGTGAATCCCTCAGGGAGGTCGTTTGGTGGAGGTACATCGGAAGCCCCCAGGGACAGGAAAAGTGGCACGTTCATATAATCAGCTTCTTCATGGAGCAGACACCGAGCCTAAGGAGATGCGAGGAGCTGCCCTGGCATCTTTTCCACTGCAGGAAGTGGGCTGCACTGCGGAACACCCTAGTTGACCTCAGAACCTTCGACATTATGTACAACAACAGTCTGCAGCTTCGAGGTGAGCTCTTTAACTACTGGAAGACCTTGATCGCTGGCCCACTCTACATTAGTGACGAGCTTGAAGAAAAGGCTTACCAGAGCAAGATTGAGCTTCCCCAAAACCAGCTCATGCTGGACGAGCTCGACTCGGCCTCCACCCTCGGTCTCAGCGACAGCCAGGTCCGCAAGGAGCGGCTCCGGGGTCAGATCGCCCCATTCGATATAGTGGATGAGTACAATCGTGCCGTGGAGGTGTGGAATAACGGTGTGCAACCCTCTACCACTCGACTTGAAGCAATGATCATGAATATCAGTGAGTTCATGGCCTGGTTCAGCCACAATATGAATGCCGTCAACGAACCTACGCCTTTCCTCCGGAAAACTCTCAATTTTGACATGCTCAGGGACATCGGAGTGGACCAGAAGAAAGTCTTAGACAGGCTCACGCTAGGAGGAGTGGGAGGGGAAGGTGGTGCCGAAGGGGAAGAAGAGAATGCTGACGGAAATCTTGCTGGCGGCGCCCCGACGACTCCTAAGCAAGGCGGCGGAATAAATGAAGAAGATGATGAAGTCAATAACGGAGGAAGCCCTGAGAAGTACGGCAGCGGAGGCCCTGGCTTGATCAAGCCCCGCTTCTACTATTTCAATCGATGGGTCTGGATCATGTTTCCCTGGCTAGGGCTGAAACACGCGGGGACTTACAGCGAACAAATGATGAGGGAGAAGAATAGGTTGAAACAGATTGGGCGACTGTCGAAGTTAATGGGGTCGGAGAATGATTCGAAGAAAAGGGAACTTATCAAGAAGCAAATCGATCAACTCAAGAATGAAGGGGGCAGAACCAACCAGAGAAAGGGGGCGTTAATGCTTGAAGATGGCGACAGCACGTTTCTGCCGCCGCCTGGGGACCGCGAGCAAGGCAGCACGATGCTGGAGGACGAGATAAGCAAAAAAGAAGAAGCCTTGAAGAAAGATAACAAGGATAGCCGCTTCTGGGACATCAAAAAGATGAATCCTAGAGAGGAGCCTCATTTCAAGAGCAGTTCGTCCAGGAACTCGGCTATGGTTGCCGCCCTAGGGGGAAAGGTCTCCGCCGCAAACCGCATGTTCGACAAACTCAACGAAGAAAACAAGGTGCTGGGGATCGCTCCCAGGGAAAAGGTCAGGCCCGCCAGGATGAATTGCGTTCCAACGGGTCGGGAAGGCGACGAAGGCGACGGATCAGACGCCAAAGGACCTTTCAGCTACAGTAGCCAGAAATCAATTTCCAAGGGTTCCCGCTTCCCATCGGTGGAGAAGTTCCACAAGGAGAGTGTCCATAGCGAAGAGCTTGCTCTAGACAAAGCCGCTCAGAAAGCCATCGAGCGGTTCGGGGGCCAAGAACCTCCTCAAACCCTCGAAGAGCTCATCGACCTTCGCCAGAGCGAGGAGATGCCCTTCAGTGCGGCCAACGGGGGGGACCTGGGATATCTCCCTGCACACAGTCTGACCTTTGCGACCACCAATGAAGACGCGTTTGTGGCGCAGGCTTTTGCCAAGGCGGGGAAGTTGAGGCAGGTCTTCGATCTGTTGGTGCTAGAGAGAAAGCAAAAGGAAGAAAAACTTGAAGATATGAGGAGGGGTGTGGATGAGAGGGATAGGAGGGATCAGCACACGTACGAGAAGATGATGGCTGGAGAGGAGGTTATGGAGATGTTGCAGACTAGGCTGGAGAGGATGAACAATGCGGTGAAGGAAGCGAGCTACCTAGGAGAGTTCTTCCAAAGGATTGAGCTGGTCTTAACGGCAAACCCGGCTAAAGACAAGAGGCATCTGGACGGTTTGGAGCAACAGCTGGCTTTGAGCAGGCAGCAGCTTGAGGACATGCTCAAGAAACGTAGCTCGCTATACAGCGAAAAAGACGATATCGAGAAGCGTCAGCATCCTCGGCTGAAGAATGAGATCAAGAAGGCTCGAATGAAGAAGCTGAAGTTAGAGCCCCAGCTGGAGCAGAAGAGAAAAGAACTGGATGAAACCAAGAGGAGACTCGAACTTCGATCACAAGGGGGTATTGTGGCACAAAATAGCATCGCTAGGCAGTTCAGCGTTAGCCCACAGCGGGGGGCGATGAAGCCTCACAATAAGCCCTCAACTGCTCAGAGAATGAGGAACAGCACTCCTGATGAAAGCAGCCCTCCGGCTATTGGAGGTGGGGTTGGCGTGGGAGATGGTGTGAAGGGGAGCATCAGTGATAGGACGATCAGCATTTTTAAGAATACGGGAGGCGCTGTTGGTTCGCTGTTCGCGAGTGCGACTCGAGCAAGCGAGGAGAGAAAGAAGAAGCTCGAGAGCGCTATGGAGAATCTCGAGAATGTTGTTGGCATGACGGATGGGAAAGATCTGGTGGACAAGTATTTCGGCAACCAAAAGCTTGAGGCAAACCTCCAACATACGGTCAAGATCCACGAACACAAGGTCGCCAAGCTGAAAAATGAGCTTGCAACCTTACAAAACGAGCTCGAGGAGCTACAATTCGCTGGGGACGAAGATGAGGTTGTTCGTGGAGGGATGGTCACCGTAAGCGAAATGGGAAGTAAAATCAGCGAGAAGGAAAGTATTGGAAGTGCAACCGGGACGACTGTGGCAAAAAGCGTGATTAGCGAAGATGAGAGGAACGACGTTAGGAAGATGGACCAAAGGGTGAACAAGATGGAAGTCAGGTGCGGCCAGGAGAAGAGAAAGCTTGAGAGGCAAGCCTATCTAATTCACAAGGTCAGCAATGGGATTGGTCACCTTAAAAGATTACTGGACGTGGCCGACCAGCATTATCGTTTGCCGCTTGTCAAGAGCGTCAGTATGGTCGCGTTCGATGACGTGGATGTTGACGTTAAGACATTGCAGGAAGTCGAGGAGAAGATTGTAGCGGTTATAGCTAGGATCACTCTCGGGACGAACAAACAGATCGGAGACGACCAAAGGCTGACTATCGCTCAGAGGCAGTCTCAGATAGCGGAAGCCATCGTCGGAGCGAGAATGACAGAGGGGAGGCTGACAAGGCCTCAGATCAGGGATAAATTGGAAGAGAAGGTTGCACCACATCCTGCGAGCTCAAGCGCGGTTGTCAATAGCCCCCCGAGCATCCGAATTAAAACGGCCGTGGACATGGATAAAGACTTTGATGGCGACATGAAGATGGTTCTGATGAAGAATGACATGAATGCCGACCTGGAAGAAGCGGAAATCCTAGCCGCGGACGTTGACACCGGTACAGAAGAGATCAATAAATTTATCACGGAAGCATGCTCTACAGAAGAGAGCATTCGGGAACAGAGGAAGAGTAATCTATTAAGTGGAAGCGAGGTCACACACAAAGACATGGGGTTGACCATGGGTATTGTGCTCGCTGAGACAGAGGCTCGGCTCGCAAAGGAAAATGGAAGTGGAAAGATGGCTAAGATGGGAAGCGGCGGAGGCAAGAAGAGCCCCAGGAGCGCCATCGCAGTGAACGATAGAAACAAGATGAAAAAAATGAGCAGTAAGCTGGTGAAGAAGAAGCTCAGGGAAGCCGAGAAGATTGCGCTGGAAAGAATTGCGGAGGAGAAGGCTGCCATGTTGTGATTCGTGTTGACGAACTAACCCTAACCCTAATAACAGACCACGGTAGTGAAATAATGTACCCTTAATAGAATGTATTTTTTTGGTGCGCTAAAGCAAACAACTATTGTTTTACACTAAATAATGTCGGTCGCCCATCACCTCTTCACTTTTCCCTCGTCGACAGTCGTACCGTTCTCGCTGTTTTCACCTCCGACAGTCTTGGGCTTGATGGTGACCTTCTGTTGCAGCTTACTGTCGTGGTCAAAGGCACGGAAACTAACGCTCGAGTCCTCATTCACAGTTACCTTCGTGTAGTGACTGTTGCTGCCCTCATCTGCAATTTTTGTCAGTAAGTTTGTGTTCGTCGTCGGATTAGGTTCTTCAGGATCGCTGGCAAGTAGATCATACTTGGGTGCGCTCTCAAATTTGCTTGGGGCAACACAAAATTCATACATATTCAACTCTTCACCATCTTCATTCTGTTCATTAATTTTTGCGAGGGAAGACGACCTAGTCTCGCACGTCACGAATATCACGTTCTGAATGTTCTTGTTCTTGATGAAGTCCACCACACGTCGAATGGACGCAGAGGAAGAAATACTTGAGGACGACGCATCTCTTTTGAGAGTGGATGGGTCCCCACCTTTTTTCGACATAACTTTTCGCTCACTGCGCCCGCGCGCTCGGGCCTGAATCTTCGTTGCGGCATTGATTTGGGCTTCTCGTTCCGTCTCATCGTCGAACGGAACCTCAACATCCTGATTGGCGCTTCGTTCGTAGTTGGCAGAACTCACACAGCTTACTATTTTCCACGTTGACATGGAATTTTCGAGGGCTCCGCACAACCACTTTAGCTGCAACTTTCCGAGAGAAAGGTTGCGAGTATCGAGCACAAACAGCTCAGCATTGGCGCCAAGCTCCACCTTGCTGTAGAGGTGTCTAGTCGGTTTCCTCACGAGGCTGGCGGGAAAGAACTCGCTGAAGGATTTCAAGGGGGGCGTTGCGCTCGAAGATGAGTCACTCTTAGTCTTACGGGACTTTCGGGATGAAGACGACTTCCGGTTGGCGTCAGGATCGAGGGCTTTCTCCTCACTGCGGAGCTTAGCCTGAGCTTCATTGGAAGCATCATTGAAAGCGCACAGGATCGGGAGCGTTTCGCAAAGTGACATCAGTGAGGGCGTAGTTTTCCAAGCTTTACGGAAGCTACGCCGAAGTTCATACAGCTGCTCTCTACTGCTGCCAACGTTGGCCATAATGTCCGCCACCTCTTGGGGGGGGAGTATAGATCCCAAGAGGAGCATAAAGCTTGCCTCGTTCCTGTTGGTTCCTGCGTTGGCATTCTTGCTGCTTGAATTCTTTACGTGCTCAAACAAGCGCCCTGCACCATTGTTTCCAATAGACGACACATAGAATGAAACAGACTTGGACTCCTCGCAATCGCAAAGGGTGGTAAAACTGCCACTGACAAAGTTGCCTGCTACCACCCCGGGAAACTTGCCGTCTTCGGTCTCTAGACAGACGCGGAAGTAGTAGGTCGTTGCAGGAGTCAAATTTTGAAAAGAAACGCTCGCAGTAAAAGGATCGTTTTCTTTCTCACCAGCAATTGCCTGCTGAGTGTCTGTGTCCTTCTCAGGGAAGGAGGGGCTGGTGGACACATCAAAGATCACCGTCCCACGGGTGGAAGACTGGCACCAAAGGAGGACCGAGGTAGCCGTCAAATTTCCAGTCGACGGACCTAAGTCAATGCCAGTTAAGAGACGCGCAGACAACGTCTCAATCTCTGAGGCAACTGAAAGCTGCAGGAGACCATGGGTAGCCCGCTTGGTGAGAAAGTTAATGGCAGACTCAGTTTTCTGCTTCTTGAGGGCTATATTTTTAGGGTTGTTCCGCTTCAAGTACTGCCCCAAGAAGATAAGCGGATTGAAACCATACTTATAGGAGAAGTGAACCTCCTCATCACTGTCATCTTCACTATCCTCGTCATCATTGCCAGTGTTTTCGTCCTTCTTCTCCTCGTCATCATCCTTCGTAATGTCGTCCTCTGACTCGCTGTCAGAAGGCTCATTCATCTTGGCATCAAGTTTCTCGACTGTCAATTGTTCTGGCCTGCCATAGGGAGAGGACAAGACATCTTCTTTGCTAGCTGCTACGAGCGTTTCATTCAGCCCATGGAACAGCAGGGACTTGAGATCATCTATTGTCGGGTTTTGGGGGGGCTCTGAGTGGTCTGACATCGTGTTAGACGTCCTTTTACAGTTAATTTATTCCGGAAGAAGCAACAAATTAAGGTGGATTTATTTGCAGGGAAGTTGAGAGAGAGACACGTGAGAGAGATGAGAGCTCAGCTCCTAATCCACATGACGAATTAGTCGTGATTTTCATTTTTTTTTCGTCGATCACATCCCTCATAAGATATTTGGGCCTCCTTTTGAACAAGCGGCACCCTGCAGCGTACCAATACTACCCGAACGACGCTCGTCGGGTCGGGTGTCGGGGTCGCTGATTTCAGCCCCGACAAGCGTTTGTTATCCAGGACAATTCCCTGATCTAAACTCTGTTCCTCATTATCGATTTTCGCTGACCTTGCGCACCCGGCTGTTTCCATGAAAGACAACGTAGAGGGCATAAACAGTGGGGACGCTACGGACATCCTAATTGTGCTCCCTGTGATTTCTGGCGATGGCCCTGCTGTGGGTCAAATATCCTCGAGCGATTTCCAGATCCAGTTTCGGCGCAGTGGTCGGGTCGTATCAGTCGCTAAGAAAGTCGGCAAGGCAGTCATCAAGAAGGGAAGAAGCGTAAGTAGGAAGTTCAGTGTCACCAGCAAAGTCACCAAGCAACCAAGGAAAAACAGCAGTGAGATCAATGCTGACCATGCCGCAAAGCAGTGGATCGCGCACGAAAAGAGTTTTAAGGAGAGGGAGAGGATGAACTCAGTATTTAATCAAAAGTTAAGCTTCGACGGTGATGGTGATTATGGTGATGAGGGTGATGATGTGGTGGATGAGGGTGATATATCGACACTGGCATCCACAGTGGGCATATCGAACGAGGACGACGGGGATGGCGACGAATTGGGGCTCGCAGCAGCCGATAACATTGATCTGGGGAAGGAACACAATGAGATGCCTTACAAGGAGGCAGCCGAAATCGCCAAGATTGCCTTGGAGGGTATAAATGAGGATAATAACGTCTTCACAGAAGAGACTGTACCCTCCGCAAGTGCTAGCCCTAGGTCAGAAAACTTGAGAAAGAGAGCGGAAAGTGCATCTGTATCACCTGGAGAAGAGATTTCCCTTACGACCCCGGCGACTGGACATGCACCGACTTCTGGTAATCCATCCACTTCTGCATCAACGAAGACGGCGTCTCCCAGTAGGCCACGGATCGGCAGCCGTGTCAATTTTAGCCCCATTGCCCCTTCTTTAGGTGGCATCCGGAAGAGCATTAGCAGGAAGTTTGGATTCTCCGCTAGTGATGGCAGCAAGAAGATGAGCAGCAACTCAAACAGGGACGAACAAGATGGCAATTACAGTGATGTGGATGAGGGCATCAATAGCGAGTCATTGTCACCGTCGTCGTCGTCGTCGTCGTCGCCGTCGTCTCGAATCTCTCGACCCATTTCGCATGACAAAGCAGAGGACAATGTAGTGCACGTCTTTGTCAATAAACGTTATGTGAAAGAGCTCGAAATGACCGTGCAATCGAATGGCTTTTGCCTTTTCACTAGTAATAACCAAAACAAGCCCGACCAAGATGTTTTGAACTTTCTCAGGGACAAGAAAATAATTCACCCGGGGAGGAACGTTGTCAAATTTGAGAACACGTACACAAGCAGGGGAAGGAAGAATCGCAAGCGATACATTGAGGCATTTCTGTACGTCTGGGACAGCACCGACTTGGTGGTGATAAGTGACATAGACGGGACAATAACCAAGAGCGATGTAATCGGACTTTTAAGCAATGCTGTTGAGCAGTACGACGGCCACACTCACAAGGGGATCTGCAAATTTTATAGTGACTTGGGAAGTATGAACTTACGGTTTGTATACCTGACTAGCCGGCCCATTTCGCTCATGGGTTACACAAGGAAATTTTTGGTCAGCGTGACCCAGCAAGAACACCACTTACCGAGGGGACTGACGCTGTGTCATCCCGGAAGCGTGAAGGACGTATTGTACACGGAACTGGTCGCCCACAACCCTGATATTTTTAAGGCGGACACCATCACTAAGCAGATAGTATTGCCGTTTGCGGCCGCTGGGAGGGCGAGGGACAGCAAATTGTTTGTAGCCGGGTTTGGGAACAAACTCACTGACATGAGGGCATACACAGAGTGTGGTATGGATATAGACGATGTGTATATTATTGACAAAAGCAGTAGGGTGCTATGCGAAAGTGACAGGAGTTTAATCGCCTTGGAGGCGCTGGGAAGCAATGGCGGGATCGCTGGCACTGCGAAGAAGAAGAAAATCTATAACAGCTTGCCACGGACTGTTAGAGAGAAAGTCAATCTCGACGAAGAGCCCGATTCAGTTTCTGGCAGAAATTCGATTGATGGAATGAATGGAAACAAGGTTTCGAGAGCAAAGTCGTTCAGTTTTGCTGCGCTTGGGCGGTCTGTGAGCAGGGACAGTGGCAGTGGTGCTAGTCCCCAGAATAGTATTGGGAATGGTGGGCTGCTGGGGGACGGAGACGGAGTTCAAAGTAGTCTGAGGGGTGGTGCGACTGCGGCAGACCTAAAGGTCGAAATTGACGCGGTCGGCCACGAAATCATCACCAAAATGGAGATCGGGACCACCAGCGGAGGCAGAATGAGAATGAGGAGAAATAGTTACCACAGGGTGAGGACTGTCAGCGAAGCAGGGAATGTTGGGATTGAAATCAGCAGCCCTACAGCCGCAATAAAAGAGCGTCGGGGAAGTTTCGCAAGCGTAGACGACGGCAGCGAGAAGGACGACGATCTTGATGGCGAAGATGGCCTGAACGATTTTGATTTCGGTGACAGTCCCATCGGGAAACGACAAAGAGATGTCGCACTTAATAGCTACAGTGATGGAAGGTTGCTGACAAAAATCACAGCAGTCGTCAACGAGCTCAGAAACATGGCGAAGCAGATCGAGGAGGCGGAGATATAGAAGCAGCTCACCAGTATTGTTGTTGTTGATTGCTGTATAATATATTATTATTTGTTAAAATATTGGTGGCTATGCAAGGCAAAAAAAACTCTCTTTGTTACTTTTTGTTACGGGTGTGTCGTTTCCTCACTTGCCTCGTTTCATCTTCTTATCAATTTTCTGCCTTTCTCTATTATCAGCAGCCTTTCGGTCCTTTCGTTTCTGCACGAGCTCATCGAAACCTAACTCCATCATCTTCACCTTTGTAAGCCGCTGCGCCTTTGACACACTACTAACAATTTTAACAGCATCTTTGTCCTTTACCTCCTCACACTTTCCCATTGAGCGGCCAGCAAGCTCTTCGCAAGCGTGAACAAGCTCAACATCATGCTCTCCCACCAGAGAAACCGCGAGGCCACGGCGACCTGCCCGAGCTGTACGGCCGCAGCGGTGGATATAATCCTCAGCTCGCCGTGGAAGCTCAGCATTTATAACGAGATCGACCTCCGGAATGTCAAGACCCCGGGAAGCCACGTCTGTCGCTACCAAAATGCGAACTTGCTGTGATTTGAATTTTCCGAGAGCAGCCATCCGTCTATCTTGAGAAAGCAGGGAATGGAGCGCGACGCAATCAATACCAAGCTCTCGGAGAGTGCCCTCCATATAGGCGGCGCGTTCGCACTTGTCCACGAAAATACAGCATGACTGCGCGAGAACACCGGCTTCCTCCCCATCATTCTGCTTTCGAACAGCCGTTGTCCACCCACTTCCCTTGAAAGAATCTTCGTCCTGCTCAATTTTCAAACCTGCATTGGTGATCAAGCATCTAATTGCAGTAACTAAGTACACGTCCCGCATATGCGACGGCATAAACACGTACTTCTGGGAGAGGCCAGCGGGAATTCTTGTCGTTCGCTTGGAGCCCTCGCCCTCGCCGTCGCCGTCGCTATCATTCTCGTCGTCATCCTCGTCTTCAGACTCTTCACCCTCGACAACAGTATCATCACCTTTTACACGAATCTTCACCAGAGGCAGTCTCCTACCCCCCCCGCCCGCCATCCGCCCAACTTCATCCAAAGAGGCAGTCATCGTCGCACTAAACAACACTGTTTGGCAACGCCGCGATTTACATGTAACGTTCAAAATACTCCCCACATCCTTTTCAAATCCACTCTTTGAAAGAAGCCTGTCAGCCTCGTCAAGTACGACAAAACGGACATTCTGGAGTCGGACGTTGCGCATATTTGAAGCCTCATCATTTCGCACAATTGTACCTAGACGACCAGGAGTACCCACAACGAAGTGAGGCATCTTGCTCACCTCCAACGTCTGCTTCACAAAATCACCACCCCCAACAACGAGAGCTGAAGTCACACCCATGAAACCTCCCAGAGCCAGAACCTGCTCGTGAATTTGCAGAGCCAATTCTCGTGTGGGGGATAGAATGACGGCGTAAATTCCGTAAGGATCGGTGAAAAGTGTCTGGAGAATGGGCAAAATGAAAGCAGCAGTTTTCCCAGAGCCAGTGGGACTGATTGCCAACAGATGACCCCCCTTTAGAATCTGGGGAATCGCATGGCGTTGAATAGGCGTGGGAGTCTTTAACCCAAGCGCACGGAGGGTACTAGTAATCGCCTTTGAAAGACCTAGGGAGTTGAAAGTTGGTGTCATCAAAAGAGAGGATTCCGTCGTTGTAGTCGTCTTCTGTAGTCGCGAAGGGGCCTCCTCTGCTTCAGGGATCCTCAAAACAGCAGGCTCGGAGCTCTCGGCGGCCGGCCGCTTACGCTTGGATCCATTCTTGCTCTTGAAGAGGCTCGACATATTTTCTTTGGTTTTCTGCTTGGATTGGCCTCGCTCTCTTGTCGTTTTTCACTTTTTGGTCAGTAAGAAATGAGCACTCTTCAGTACAATCAATTGCAGCGCGGGTTCGAGATTTTTTAGAAAATAAAAATCCCTTTTGGCCAACACTATTGAGGAATTTATCTCAAAGCCAGTCGCGTGCCAGATTCGTTCTTCTTTCACAGGAAGCGTTTTTTTCCCCTCTTAAAAGCTCCATTTTCCTCGCCACAATACCACTTGTATACCAGTGAATAACTTTATCAAGCCACTTCGTGATCATTCCTAGCCCCTTGCACGACGACCAGCGATGAGTGAATTGCTTTTCCCTCGTGGTGGAAAGAAGCGTAGCACGCCCGAAGACGAGGCTAACAATGGGTCAGCCGACGGAAGTACCAAATCTACCGAACAGCAGCACACCACAGACCATCTTTTCAACACATCTTCATCGGATGACCGCAGGACAAAGAGGACAAAGACATCCAAAACCACAACCTCTACCGCAACAACAGTCAGTGCTAGTAGCCCATCCCACCTTGGAGGCGGAAATGTAACGGCATCTTCTGGCAAAAGGCCCGCCATAATCGAGTCAATAGGAAAGAACAAGCTGGGCAAGAACTATCGCCTGCTCTCCATTGTCAAGTCTGTTTCCCCAGACCTTGCTGTGCTGTCCCTGCCGAACATGTTGAGCGGTTACGTGAGGAGAGGCGAAGGAGAAAGGGCATTGGACGGATACTTAAGTGTCGGCGATTTCGTGGGCACCAAAGTAATCAACTATGCGAAGGATCAGAAGGGAACCAGAATCGAGGTGAGAAAAGAAGAAGAAGAAGGAGGAACCCAGGAACAGTCATTGTTCAGAGAGAATTCACTTATGCTCACCCTCTCTTACGCCCATTCTCGCAGCTATCTCTCCGCCCCTCTCAGACCAACAAACAGTCTAGTGACCAGATAACTGAGAGTATGGTGCTTCGAGGCGAGGTCTCTACTGTTGAGGACTTCGGAGTCTTTGTGAAAGTCGGAATTGCGGGCGTATCGAAAGCTTTCTGCGCCTTTAAGGACATCGCCGACCTCAAGGCGCGCTTGAAAGCAAAAAAGGCGGACGATAACGAGGACGTCTTCGTCCCTGGAGATCTTTGTGACTTTACTGTCAAAACTGTGGGCAAGTCTGCCAAATCTACTACACTCAAGCTTGAAATTCCGTCCCCCAAATCAGCCTCAAAGAGCGTATCCGAACAGAGCGAGATGATTGATGCTTCCGCTTCACCCCTGACACTGACTGCCATCACTGTAAACCAGCTGGTTCGTTGCTCCGTGGAAGGTTTTGCTACCAACGGTGTGCTGGTTAATTTTCTGACTCACTTCCATGGAGCCATCGAGCTCCCCCACCTTGACCTCGACGATGCGGAGGGCAAGGACTGGAAAGAGACTTTCAAGAATAAGTTCTTGAAGGGCAGCAGCAGCGGAAGTGTGACCGCGAGAATCATCGTCGTGGATGTGGCGAGTAGGACGATAAGGTTATCGGTACTGCCGCATATTGTCAAGAGGACTACAGCTCCTAATCTTCTGCCTGTGGGAACAACTATTCCCCGAACCTTTGTCCAGCGAATCGACACGAACGTCGGAGTGTTGCTACGTGATGTTGTTGGGGACGAGAAAAAAGGACAGGGGAATCACTACTATGTCCATATTAGCAAGATCGATGATAACGAGATCACGCCGACATCGTCGTTGGGCAAGATCTTCAAAATCAATGGCGTAAACGACAAGCGTCCTGTCAGAGTTCTTAGCGTCCATCCCTTCGAGAATGTGAATAGTTGCAGCGCCCAGCCCAATGTCATCAAGGCCAAGGTCCTGGGCTACGAGGACTTAGCTGCCGGGGTGGTGTACAGGGAGGTCGAGGTCATCAAGGTGATGAGCAAGAGTCTACTGTTGAGTATGGGCAACAACGTGAAAGTTGTGTTAAACGAGATGCACTTGAGTGATGGCGGAAACCTAAAACTTGGTAATGCCAAAACTCAGCAGAAGTTCAAGGTCGGAAGCAAGATCGACGTTCGATTGCTGACCTGTGACGTCGCCACAAAGCGGGCCTACGTTACTGCTAAAAAATCTTTAGTATCGGCGAAGGGGGCGGCCTTCGTCTCTATAGACGACCTCAAGGTTAACGACGTCAGCGCTGGATTTGTTAGCCATGTCCTGGAACAGGGCGTGGTTGTCACATTCTACAACAATGTGTACGGCTTCGTATCGGCCAAGCTGCTGGCGGAGGAGCAGGGCATCGAAGATCCTCGGGTAAACTACAAAATCGGCGACGTGGTGAGCGCAAGAGTGGTCAACAAGTACACGAGGAAAGGGGTTGTCAATTTGAACCTTTCTCTGGATATCAACGGTGTCAGCGAGGAAACTACTGTCGGTGGTGCTGGGGACCTACGAGACACAGGCGGCGAGGGAAAAATCACCATCGGATCTATCCACTCAGGAAAGGACTTCAAGGTCGTCGCCATCGTCAAGGACGACATTGAAAATGAAAAGAAAATTCCTTACGCCAGCGTCGTCCATACTCCGACAAAAATCACTTGCAAAGTCTACCTGAACAACGTTTTGGATGTTTATGCCGACTCCGTGCGAAGCAATGAAGGCATGGTATCCAGCTCTCTGATAAAAAAGCTTATCAGAAAGGGAAAGACGTTGAAGGACAGGGAGGTTGTCGTAACGAACGTCGAAAGGAAGAATGACACTCCAGTGCTCTCTATCCGAGAAGAGCTTGTCGGGAGCCTGAAGGCGGAGGAAGGGGGATGGCTATTGCCCACTGGCTTGGAGGGATTGCACAAGGGGTTCAAGGCTGTGGGTTGGGTATGTAACATTGACGAGCGTCACGGGGCATTTGTTCGCTTCGGGAACAATTTAACCGGCATCGTCCCCAAACAGAAAGGGGGGTTAGAATTGGACTTGTACAGTACGGTGAGATGCGTCGTCAGTGCCGTTGACAGTAAGAAAAAGAGCGTCTTGCTCAAGGTGGCTAAAAAAGGAGAGGAGAGGGGGAACGAAACTCGAAACGACGATCGCACCCCCTTGCCTCTTGAAATAGGCCAGAACGTTGTGGGAGAGGTGGAAATTGTCGACATTAAGTTCGAGAGGATCAATGTAAAGCTCTGTGATTGCAAGTTTGAGGGGGGTAAGGCGAGGACAAGAATACACTACAGTCTATTCCAAAGTGTCGAAGGAAAGAAGGGGGCAAAGGATATGAAGGGGAGTGCCGGAGAAGAAATCGACGCACACCACCCCTTTTACGGTCTGTCTGTCGGCCAGCGCTTGCGCAACGTTCACGTGGCTGGAAAGGAGGTCAACGGCCAAACCACATACTTTGATTTGAGCAATTTGGCAAGGGCGGAGGGGGCGGTGCCTATGGAGATCGATGATATGAAAGTCGGAGAAACAGCTAGTGGGATCATCTCTGAGGTCGTCGAGGGAAAAGGCGTTTGGGTTCAATTGGCACCTGGACTCAAGGGATTTGTCAGCGGCCTTGAGCTTTGCAGGGAGGCCGAGCTACTCAACGACATGGAAGAAAACTTTCCCGTCGGAAAGAGGCTGCACGTTGTAGTCACGAGGGCTAGTCAGGGTAAGATTGATCTTAGCGTCTTGCTGTTCGAGGAATTCGGGGGGAAGTCGGTCAACGAGGAGGAAATGTCCAAGTGTAGGAGAGCCCAGAAGGGTGATCGGGTTGTTGGAGTGGTTGACAGGAGCATGAACCAGGTCCGCCCCCCCTCTCTGATGGTTTACCTCAGGGCTCGATTTTTCGGAAGGGTTTGCATAACAGAGCTGACTAACTACGATGACTGGGAGAATATGCCTTTGGGAAAAGGTCGAGTAAGACTTTTGGGAAGTAACGAGGAGAGTGGCGGCGGAGGCGGGAATTTGGAAGGAGAGGGAGAGCTTGGGGAGAGCGACTTTGGAGAAAGGTGGCTAACGGGAGTCTTCGTGAATGCTACTGTTCTGGATAGCGACGATGGGAGGGTAGAGCTCACCCTCAGGAATGACGCTACGGCGAATGGAGACGCGATGGAAACTAGTGAATCGGAAACAGACAAAGAACTCGCCCCAAACGCCATTGCAAAAGCGTATGTAACCGAGACGAACAAAAAGGGCTGCTTTCTACGTTTCGTTGGTGGGCGTGTCGGGAGAGTCGTTCTGAAGGATTTGTCGGACAAATTTGTCCCTTCCCCCAAAACCGAGTTCCCCGCAGGGCGGTTGGTCGCAGTCAAAATTAAAACCGTCAAGAAAGGTCTCATCGAGGCCAATATGCGAGAAAGCGCATTGTTCGGTGACGAGGAGAAACTCACCTATGACGACATCGATGTCGGAGATAAGTTACCCGGGGTCGTCACGAGAGTTGAGACCTTTGGAGTGTTCGTAAAATTCGACACGAGCGACGTCAGTGGTTTGTGTCACGTTAGCCAGCTGAGTGACGACTTCGTGAGGGAGATTGGAGAACTTTATGGCCCTGGTGACCGGGTCAAAGCTCTTGTCTTGAAGAAGGAGATGGACGGGGAGAAGGCAAAAATAAGTTTGGGTCTGAAACCAAGTTATTTTGAAGGGGACGACGACGACGACGAGGAGCAAGAGGACGAAAACAGCGAGAGCAGCGGTGAGAGTCTTGGGGCGGCAGGGGTTGACAGCGACTTAGAGATGGAAGATGACGAGGAAGACAGCGATGACGACGACAACGACGATTCGATGGAAGATGGCGAGGACAGCAATGACGATGACGAAGAGGAGGGTTTAGTTCCTATTGATTCAGGCGATAGCGATGATGACGAATTTCTGAAAATTAAGGAGCAATTCGGACTCGGGGAGGAGAGTGACGATGATAACTCTTTGGATTCTGATGCCAGCGACTTCATGGAGAAGCTGAAGGAAAAAATGGACGTTGACAGTGGAGATAGGAAGGGAGATAGCGGCGATAGTGATGACAGTGACAGTGACAGCGACAGCGACAGCGACAGTGACAGCGACAGCGACAGTGACAGCGTCGACTCAAGTGATGAATCAAGTGGCGAGAAAGCTGGTGGACTGAACACTTCCCGCGCTGGATTTGGACTCAAAGAGACCGCCACGAACAACAAGGTCACCGAAAGCGATACTGAGAGCGATTCCGACGATAGCGAGGATAGCAGTGACAGCAGCGACGAAGGTGATGCGCGGAAAAATAAAACACGCCAAAACAGCGCTGCAAAGAAACGTATGGAGACCCAAATTGCGTTGAAGGAACAGCAGCTGGCGGATGGAACCGCTGATACAAACCCCGAGACTGCAGACTTCGAGCGCATGTTACTGACGTCGCCCAACAGCTCCGAGCTTTGGATAAGATACATGGCTTACCACATGGGCCTAAGTGACATTCGGAGTGCAAGGGAGGTCGCAGAAAGGGGCGTGAAAAGGATCGACATTAGAAACGAGGACGACAAGCTGAACGTCTTCGTCGCTTGGCTAACCCTGGAATTGAAATATGGGGAAGAGAGTGGTTTCGATTCTGTGGTCGAGAAGGGTTGTGCGAGCTGTAACCCCAAATTGGTCTACTTGAGGGCCGCAGAGCAGCTCCAAAAACTCGCGGAGGAGCATAACTATTTTGTAGGGGGCGAAGGAGAAGATAAAAAGAAGAAAAAGAAGAAGGGAAGGGTGAGCAAGGCAGATTCTCTCGTCATCAAGAGGGCGGACGAATTCTTCGTCAAGATGGTGAAGAAATTCAAGCCGAAGAAAAAGGTGTGGCTCGCACAGTTAAAGTGGCTACTTTTGGGGGGAAGGTCAGATGAAGCGAACGAGTTGCTAAAGAGGTCAATGCTCAGTCTAAAAGAACACAAACACGTCGAGGTCGTCAGCACTTATGCAGGATATGAGTTTGAATTCGGGAACAGCGGACGTGCAAGGACAATATTTGACGGGCTGTGCGAGAAGTACAAGAAGCGGTTGGACCTGTTCTACGTGTATTTGGATAAAGAGGCTAAATTTGGATCCCTGGACAGCATGAGGGATCTGTACAAGAAAATCGTCAAGGACAACATGGAGGGGAGGCTGAACTGGAACGACAAAAAGATGAAGGGTCTGTTCCAAAAGTGGTTCAAGGTTGAGGAGGAGAGGGGTGACGAGGCGGCTAAGGCGACAGTCACACAACTCGCGAGAGAGTTTGTGGATAGCTCGAATTAATAAAGGAAATTGTAATTTGTAATATTGCTACCTAATGTAACAGGCCTTTGTCGAACTACCACAGGTTTTTCTATTCTTGTACTGTATGGGGGTTTGCTACAAATAAATTAGAGGCGCCTTCTGATATACTCAGAAGAGTACGTATCCCAGGCTCTTTTCATTATTTCGTAGATCGCAGTATATTGCAATCGTTTTTGTTCTCGAGCAAGAGAATCAACGTTGTCGTCATCTTCATCTTTGTTTTTTTCGCTACTTTCACTCTGAAGAGAAACCTTATGATTCGTGCTGGACCGCTTTGACCACATAACCTCCCTCAATAATCCGTCCAGCGAGTCAACCGAATCTCCCACACCATCCACGCTTCTTATCTGTCGGCGTAGCTCATCAGTCAGGGATTCGTTGATGATTTCGCTGCAGTGAAAATCAATCCCCTCTTTCAGCGCATCATTTGAAGTCAAGTGGAAGAAGTTCGGGGGCTGATTGTCGATCCGAGGTGGAGAATTCGGAATTTTTTGGTAGTTGACGAACTCAACCAACTGCGTCCAATTCTGCAGGGCAGGCCAGAGTTGGAGGGAAAGGAATTCATGATGGTCATCGGTACTTATTGCGGTGGTATTCGCAAGTTCCTGGGGGGGGAAAATGACCTTCATTGCCCTGGCGAAACTCAAAGATTTTTCCGACTCTCTTGAATAAAATTTAAAGGCAGCACTCTCAAGCATGCTCATATCGCCCTTCATCCCCCCGTAATGCATCCGTAGCAAGAGACTCTTTGTGAGTATATTTGTTGGCATAAGCACATTAAGTTTGACAGAGTCACTTGCGCAATCCTGCACTACTTGCGTGATGTCGTCTATGGCATTGTCAATGAATTTGCAACCGGCGGTTCGCCACACGACATCAATGCAGACATTCACGATCTTCTCAGCGCATTGGAGGTTTGGAACCGACCACCCTTTCGCAAATGCAACCATCAGCCATACCATGGTCATTCCCCCCGAAAACCAAGTCGAATCCTCGACAATTATGATTGACATCCTCCGGAAAAACTCTTTCGGGTCCCTATAGATGATGGCCAACGCTGTGCGGACGGCTGGCAGCTGCCGACGCCGACGAACATTCTTTTGTAGAATAGATTTCAGCTGAGTGATTGATAGACTTGTCGTCGGTGTGATTAATTTAGAGACGTATGCTTGAAGAATTGTTTTGGGGGGATCGCTGTTGTCGTTGTCGTTGTCGTTGTCGTTGTTGTAGTTGTAGTTGCCATTGCCATTGCCGTTGCCTTTGAAAGAGAAAGCAGAATTCTGCGGCTGCGGGGGTAGCATACCCATATTTGTCCGAAGACGAAAAATCACTTCCTTTGACTCCCCTTCCGCCACAGACGCTTCCGGAAGCTTGAGCGTCCCTCCAGTGCCTTCCTTCATCCCTCCAATAGATTGAAGAAAAATGTCGCTCTCATCAGACGGCGAGCCAAACGAAAAAGAGGGTACCTTTGACGACTGCTGATACATTGTGAAGGTAAGGGTCTGAGGCGGCGATGGATTCATATTTTTCTTCATCTTTTCAAAGATAGAGTTGGCTTTTGAGACGTCGTTAACAAAGTCAGAATCTAGAGGATTTGAAACCTCTACTCGATTCGCCAGGCAAATGCTACAGTTCGCCGCGTCGCAATCGTTCTCTGCATACGTGCAGTGTGAGCAAGTCCAAAATGTTGATGGCCGTGTTCTTGGCACCAACTTAGGACTCGACTGGGGAGGGGACATTTGCGTTATCCTGTTGCTCGCGACCTGCGAGTCAGAAAAATGACGCTCTGTGTGCTCCTCTATGTTGTGCTTCGGTACGTTCACACCGCAAATAGGGCACTCCACAAACTTTGTCCCCCCCCCTGGCGACGACCCTTCCCTTGAACGCTTGCGAGAAGTATTCATCAAGTGATTCAGAGCCGACATATGTGTGTGTGTGTGTGTGTGTGTGTGTATGTGTGTGTGTTCTTCTTTGGCGCGTGCGTTTTCCACTACGTTGTGTGCGTGTGTGCGGGGAGCTCTGAAAAGGGTGAATGGAAATAGCTTCAGTTCTTTATTAGTATCCCATCTGTGCGGAATTGTGTCAGAAACCTCGCTCTACCCATATTTAAGGTGAAATTTTAAATAAATCAAGAAAAATTTCGTTCGGAATTTCAGCCCTCTTGGCAAAATTCTAAACACCGTTCTGTATTGTACTTTATATTATATATATTCTCCGCCATTTTACCCGTTTTTCACCTCGACGAGAGCTGGCTCCGCGAACGAATTTGACGCTCGAAGACACAATCTCGTCTGCAGAGCCACGTTTTTTCTAGATTTGTCGTCACATCTTTAAACCCCTTTTTGCTTAATCTTAATCTGATGGATGGCCGGAAGCCTGTTTTCTCATCATCGCGAGGGTATACCGACGAGAGAGACAGCGAGGAAGACTTCAGTCTACTGTTGGAGTACCTGAACGAGCTGGAAGATGAGGATGTCGACGATGGCGACATTGAAGTGGCTGATGTTGATGTAAGCGCAGATAACAGTGGCGTTGACTTCGTTGATGACGACGACACACACTCCCTCTATCTCCCCCCCCCTTCTGCTCAAGACATGACTGATGTCCACTTAATAAATTCCGAAATAGTGGCAGGCAATGGCAGCAAACGACAAAAGACACTCACTCCGTCTGATCGCCTCCGGCTCCGCTCCAAGTTCTTTCTCGAGTCTCTCCGCGCCGTTAGTGTACAGGTAATGAACGAGAACAAGGTGCTCCGAGAGGTGGTCAAAGACCTTGGTATTGTTTCTGACCCCCCTGATCCCAAGTTGTTGGTTGGAAGCAGCCTCTCAGATCGTTCTGTCCTGACGGACGACGCAGACGAAGATGCCTGCAACGAAGATACCTGCACAGGCTGTGCACTGGAGAAAGCGAGCGAGGGACTGGTTGGGGCGCTAGTGGGAATGCAGACGTCATTTCTCATCACCGACCCAGCTTTACCCGACAATCCAATAGTGTATGCCACCCCTGGTGTTCTTGAGCTTACCGGCTACACAATCTCATCAATTTTGGGTCGCAACTGCCGCATCTTTCAGGGACCAGGAACTTCCACGAAGAAAAAACTCTTGCTGAAGAATTCTATTTTATCGGGAATGGACGTCAACGTTACATTACTAAATTACTCGTCCACTGGCATGCCATTTTGGAATAACATCTTCATTGCCCCCTTGTTTAATGCTGAGAGGGAAATAGTCAATTTCATTGCGGTCCTCAGGAAGGTCGAGGGGCCACCGCAAGGGGACGAGGAGTGGGGAAGGGCGGATGAGCTGCGGCGGGAGGACAAAAAGAAGAAGGAAAAACCGCTCAATGGGTTGGATTTTTAATCGAATATACAAAAAATGAAGTGCGACAACAAATCTATTTTTGGCAAAAATGAAGTGCGACAACAAATCTATTTTTGGCAAAAATGTTCCCATCTCGGCGGGGTCTTATTTCTTTAGCAGCCAATCGCTGAATTTGAAAAGATCCTCCCCGCCATCGAATGCTTTCATTCGCTGTGGGCCAACAATCTTTGCTAACTTAGCAACAAGCGTGGGCATGTACTGACCCAGCATTGTAAAGAAAAGGGCGGGTTGCGTTGATATCCAGCTCTCATACATGAGGAACTCGGGCCCAGACATCTGACTGATCATCAAGGCCACACATCGTTCAACACTCATTTTTACCTCATCCTTCTCATTTGTTGTACCCGTCTTCCCTTCATATGTTATCGCTTGCTTGGCTATGGGAGTAGCTACCGGACCGGGGAGCGAGAGATCAACCCGGAGCCATGGAAGCTCAGATCGGAGGGACTGGAAGTAGGAGTTCAGAGCGGCCTTGGAGGCTGCATAGCTGCTGGACAACGCAACTGGAAGTTTCCCAGCAACGCTGCTTGTGACAAAAATGTGACCAGGGCTAGCAGCAGACCAGCCGCTCTTATCTATAACAGATTGTGCAATTAGGACTTGTGACTCGAAGTTCAGCTTCGTGAGCTCCCTTGTGGCTGAAATCGGAGTGCTCAAGGCAGGAAGACGTTGGCTTCTCCCGGCGTTCAAAACAAGCAAATCAATCTTGCCACCTTTCACAGCTTCTTCAACAGCCGTCAACACGACTTCGTCATTACCAGTTTGGTCGAAAGGAAGCACCTTCACCTTTACACTCGGTTCATACGAGGTAATGTAGTCACGAAGCTTTTTCAGTTCATCTTCACGGCGACCACTGATGATCAAATTTGCCCGATGAATGGTCCCAAGAACAGTAGCCAGCTCTCGTCCAATACCGGAGGTGGCTCCTGTGATCCAAACGGTCTTCCCGCGGAAGTCTGACGGACAAGACGGACAGTCCGGAGGAGGAAAGATCTTGTTGTAAACAAACAAGGAGGGATTGCAGTCAAGTGCGACAATAATTATCGCTAATAGAACAATCCAAGCGACACTCATACTCGATGCCATGATATTTAGGGTTTTTTCTTATTTCCCCCACAAAAAGATGGTTCTTATTTTGTGATTGACACGTACAATCTAAATGAGAATGAACAAACTTCCTCTGATTCCAAACAAACACTGAAATCACAATCTAACAAAAAGAGTTAACATGGAAGATATTTTGGGATTAAGTCCTGGCGTATTCATAGCCCTTTGCTGTCTTGTCGGATATTGCGTTATTTCCGGGGCTCTACTTCGTTGGGGAGGATGGATCTGGCACTCAAAGAAAACCAGTGACCAACTGTTCAACACTCGATTGATTGCCCACCGAGGACATAAAGCAGATAATATAGCAGAGAACACGCTTCATGGGTTCCGTGTTGCAGAGAAAGAGGGAGTGGACATGGTCGAGGTACGATTTATTACGGTGCATGGGCAATGATGCAAATCAATCCAATCCCCCATCATCACCATATCGCCATCTTGATTTTCTTTCGCACCACTCACCACCCTTTCACCCTTCTTTCAATAGCTTGATTGTTGGTTAAGCAAGGACGGTCACGTCGTTGTTTTCCACGATGGTACTTATGACAGAATTTGTGGTACCGAGGGCCATGTCAACAATGACAACTATGAGGATTTCCCTGCCATCAAGCTAAGCGAGGCTGGTAAGTTGAAATTATTGGTCCTTCTTTCTTCCCGCCTTGAACCGTAAAAGTGTCGTTGATGGATGCGTTGACGGGTGTAATCTATGTATGAACAGGTTGTGAAGGATAGTCCCCCCCTGCTGATGAGTTGAAAACAAATTCTGCAGCTTCTCCCCCCTCTCCAAAATTAATCACTTCCTCCCTCCCCCCCCCTCCCCAACCCCCCCCACAGAACAGAAACACTATGACGAAATATTGACTGATGAAGAGAAGAAAGACGCCAGTCGAATCCCTTTGTTTTCGGAGGTGCTGGATATGCTCAACGACAAAACGGGCCTTATCGTCGAGATTAAGCAAGACTCTGATGAAATGATTGAAAAGATTTTCGACTTACTCCATAAACACGGCAGGACAACTGCCGGAACAACGTGCTGGTTTAGTCTTAAGAAGAAAGTCAACAAGAAACTCCAACGATTCGAGAAGAATGCCCTTAAATTGCCCACTATTTCATCAGTGCCAGAAGTACTAGGGATCTTCATTCTGTACTGGCTTGGTCTTCTTCCATTCTTCCCCCTCAAAAACACCTTCAAAATTCTTGGCGTCATATGTCTCCGAGTCGACACTGATCTTCTCCACCGGCTCGTCAAGATCCCAAGGCCCATTGCAGCTTGCTTGAACTTTTTTGTAGGGGGAAAGCCGAGCAAAATCCTCGTAGTACCCAACCTTATCAGGCACATGAAAGCGAGGGGTTTCCCATGTGTGGTTCTTGGCATGAATGAAGTCGAAGACATACATTTCGTGAAGACGGTAATGGCAACAGGTGCTTTGACGGACCACTGCAAGACTATCAAACAGAGCCACGAGTGGGCAGAAATGGTGAATCTATGGGCGAAAGAGGCTGGCAGACAAGATTATGAAGGAATTGGTGCCAAAGACGTTAATATTGACTTGTCTTGAAATAGGTCTGAGAGAATTAAGTTTAAATTATTTTTTTAGATGGACCTCTCCTGAATGAATTGAATTCTACGCCTTTGCTTTATTTTCTTATTCTGAGCGATTTGGTTAGGGTTATGGAGAGGGGCCCTAAGGAAGGTTGGAGGGTTGGAGTTCCGTTGCTTTTGCTACTGCTCCACTTACTGCTGGAGGCGATGGGACGAGGTCGTAAAGAGGCCGTGGAGAGGAGAAATCGAGAGGAAGGAACAATGATCGCCGTGTGAAGAGAAGGTGATGTTGAGAGTGTATTAAAAGCAGGCGTCATTGCAAGCATCCCTAGATCTTACTTCTTTCCGCCTAAAATGTCATCAAGAGAGAATGGGAGAGCTCTGGGGTAGTTTGCTAAAGCACACACAAAAAAAATCTCAGGTAATAGTTTAACTACAACTAAAAAAATTTCCAACGTAACTACGGTGCAACCAACTTCATAAGAGACCCAGCGCGGTAATAATTTTTCTGAAACGGGGCCTGAGTAACCCCCAACAATCCCTTGCTAAAGTTCAAAACAAGTTGGTTGTTGAGCCCCCTCCCCCCTTCCTACGTCAGAGTAAATAAAACCGGTGCCTCTGGGGTCCTTCCCAGATCCCGCAAGGCCCTCAGTGTAGACTTCACAGGGAAAAGAACCCCAGCAACCACAGGCACACAGAAAGCAGACGTCAGTGTGTGTCCTGAAGACTCAGAAACAACATCCCACCCCCCAACATACACTATACCGAACAAAGAGAAGCATCTAGAGGCCTTCCACAACATCCGCAAGGCTCTAATTGCTAAATATATAGGGAAAAGAGACCCAACAAACCCAGACAGATCAGGGAAATAACTGACTTCCCCCCCGCAGAGAAACAAAAAAGGACAGTCCCCCACAACATATCCATCATCAAAACCAAAACGCAACGCCTGGAGTCCCTTCCCATCTCCCGCAAGGCCTTATACACGACAAAACTGAAGCAAAGCCCATTTAAACCCAGACTTCACAGCTCAATCAGATACACAAACTACCAGTGAATAAGTCGCTGAGAGAACAGAGGAGGGTCAGGGCACTGGGCGGGGCACGCGCGGACAAGAAAGAAAGGGTAGGAAGAATATGGAACAAGGGAACAGTCACGAAGTTGCAGGATCAAGGAGCTGTGCTGAGGGAGAGTCGTCCTATATATCCTTCCTGAGACTCTTTCAAATAGGCCTACCTCCCCTCGACTCCCTGGAACACTTTCGGACAAGCCAAGGGTATTTCCCCCGCCCAGAAACCAACATCACCGTCCCCCAAACGAACGGCCAACCGCTAGCAAAACTACCCCCCCCCCCACACACATCCTCAGAGGTCCAAGTAGCTCCGGATCATCAAGGGGAGTGTGACAATTGCTACAACGCAAGAAAGAGACCCTTTCCAGAGAGTGCCCCGCGGACATTCCAAGAGCCGAGGACGAGATGGGATATCCCCTCCCCAAAGACCAACGTGCCGCTAAGTTTACAACAAAAACAGAGAGCAGACCAATTAATACAGAATGAATGGGGAATAAGGGACTCCGTGATAGAGTGGGGAAAAACATTAATCTATGCAAACGATTTCAGAACGCTACGAAAAGGCGAGTTTGTCAACGACGCAATAATTCAACCGTTCACCGAACAGCTAAATGAAAGAGAAGGGAGAGCATTGTGCGGAGGAAATAACAAGAGAGAGACCTATTGCATGGGCACACATCTATGCGTATATATTAAAGACAGAGATAAGGGGGCAGTGGAAAATTGGAAGGTAGAGGGGAAGAAGAGCGGCAGAATATTGGGGTACAATAAGATAGTAATACCGATCAACGTACCAGGTATACACTGGTTATTTGTAGTCGTCAAACCCAATAAAAAAGAAATATGGTATCACGATTCAATATCGTCATCACAATTTCAGTACATAGAGGATCTCATGTGGTATATAGACATCAAGCACCGACAGGAGACAGGGGCAGGCATCGACAAAGAAGAGTGGAAAGTACTAAGAAAGGATAAAGTGCCGGGACAAACCGAAAACGAATGTGGAGTCAACACCTGCTTTGGAATGGAAGTCGAAATGCGAGGCGGGGATATTGACTTCAGTACTAAGGACATCAACAGGGATGGACGCCAAAGACTAGCACTGGCGGTATACCACGGCGACCCTTACTGCGGTACAGAAGAAAGTTGGAAGACAAAAATAAGCATTACACGAAATGCGACAGAGGCCCGAGAAAGTCGCAGTCAAAGGAAAGATACTGACACCAGAGCGAGCACAACAGAGATGCAATCCCGAACGACGACACGAACAAGAACGGAGGAAGAAGACAAAAACCCCCAAGGGAAAAAGACGAAGAGAAGCAGTGAGGTCAATGAGGTCACTGTCGATGGCACCGGAGACGAAGAAGGACAGGATAAGGACAACAGGAAAAATGGACGGAACATTCTGGGTGAGCAGATACGAAGAAAGCCAATCCTGCCGAGGTCAGTACATCAAGGGTTTCGGGCAATCATGACAGACCACTTCAAGAGAGAAAAAAAAGAAGGGGTTGTGAACAAGCGCCCTGAGGAGGCAAAAGGAGCAGACGACTATGAAAAGACTTTCACCGACGCAGTCAAGCAAACGAAAAACGAAGACGAAAGGTACCAGGAACAAGGAATAAAAGTCTGGCGCGTCGGCGTTCAAAATGTTGGCGGGTGGAACGCGGGTGAACAAAGGAGCGGCAGAGGACAGGCGCTATGCCAAGCAAACGGAATTGACTCCATGGGAATTGTGGAAGTGAACCCGGCAAAAGAAATGGGGGAAGAAAAGATGCGCGAGACGATTAGGCAGCATTACGTCGCGTGTTCTGCAAAGAGAGTGCCACATGTGCAAGCGAGTCTCCCAAAAGGAGAATTATATCGGATAGGAGGTGTAGCAAACATTATAAGCGCGGGCACGAGTCAGAGTGTGAGTAAGAACAAATGTTTCGAGGATGCCTACGGAAGATTTGTGATTACGGTTTACGAACATGAAGGCAAAGGCACGGTGGACGCGACCGTGTACAGATGTCACAACCTAGATAAGAAAAGGGCAAATAACCACTCGGTTGCGAAGAACCTAAAGCTAGCCCTACTGGCAGATGCACGGACTAGCGAAGAGGTAGAACCGAACGATCAAACGATGATAGACCTAGTAGAAAAAATTCAGGAAATCACCCACCAGCTAAATAAGGAAGAGAAGGAGGTAGGCTACATCGTCAAGGGGGATTTCAACGAGGAGCTGAGAAATGAATGGAGAAGGGGGGACAAGAGGGATAAGAGAGGATCGACGGAATGGATGATAGGAGAGCTAGGCCTAATCGATGTGTGGGAGTGTGTAGGGGAGGAACAAAAAGAGTCATCGACGAGGGCAGCAGGAAAGAGGGACAGCGGAGTGAGAGGGGAAGAAGGGAAAGGGCATAGAGTCATCGACTACATACTTGTGTCAACAAATATGAAGGAGAGAGTGGCGAGCGTAAGGGTGGTTCAAAACGATGAGCACAACCCAGGACTTTACAAATCCGACCACGCAGCGATCATTGCGGATATGGACATGATAGGGAGAATTTCAGGGTGTGACATGCCGAGAGCTGAAACCAAAAAAAGATTCCCAGTCGACGCTAAGAATATTCCAGCGATGAGAAAAATCCTACAGGAGATGGAAACGTTTATCACGACAAATAACCTGGAGGATAGGTTTAGAGAGATGAAAGAGAACGCAACCGATCTGATGAGGGAGGCAGAAATGCATAATCCCGTCGAGGAGGAGGAAGAATTCGCAAAGATGATACTACAGGACTTGGAGGAGCTATGGGCTTTAAGAGAAGGGTTGTACGAGAGATCGATGGAAGTGGCAACGGAGATCGAGGCGGAGGAACGGGGGGCGAAGGTGGTCGAGGAGAAAAAAGTCTCGGCGTTGAAGAGAGTAGCGGAGATGTCCGCGGAAAAGCGCTGGATTAATAGCGAGGTGAGAGTATGTGAAACTCAAATCGATATTCTCAGAAAATTGCACAAGGCGAGGACGGCGGTCACGAGGGCCAGGAACAAGAACAGGACGAGGGAGAGAATGAAGGAGACTGGTAACTGTGTAAGGCTAGCGAAAACGTACAGTAAAACCATCGGGAAAATAGCAGACAGAGGAGGCGAAAAAGACAGAGCCGTACAAGGCAGATGGAGTATGAAGGGAGAAAAGGAAATACTCGCAGAAATAAGGGAGAAGGAGCAGGAGATAGCCAGGAGATGGAGGTCGGAGACAAGGGAGAGGGAAGCGTGGAGAAGGAAGAAAGCGGCAGAGCAGCTAAAGATTAGTGCACAAGAGAAGGACCTAGACGAGAACGGGGTGTTCAAGAACGCCGTGACAGAAGAGAGAGTACGAGCGAAGGTGAACGAGCTAGAATCCCACCAACAGCAAAAGAGGGTACATAGACAAATTCGGAGAGCGACAGGGAAAGACAGGAAGGGAGGACTGATGGCTCAACTAGAAGTCCCGAACGGAGAAGTTGAAGGAAGCGTCAAAATAATTACCGGAGAAGATGCGATGGGGATAGTGATGAAGGAACAATCGAAAAAAAAGTATGTCACAAGTCTGTCTTCGACGCTGGAAAGAATAAAGGATGGGTTCAACCTACGAACAACGAAGGGGAGAAGAAAGGTATACGAGGGGTTACAGGACAGTACCAAGTGGCCAAAAGAGGCGAGAGAGTCCACGGCCAGAGTATTTCTCGAGGAGATATCAAGACAAAGGGGTGTCATCGCGGGAAAAGAGGGGGTCTTAAAGAAAATCGCCGAAATCGGCGAAATACCGATCATGGCGTGGGAAGTCAAAAAATTCGCGAAACAGTGCAACAGTTCCACGCGAGAAGGAAAAGGAACGGAACACTATATGCACCAGATAATGAAGATCACAAATTACGAGTACAGTGTAGAGGAGAAGGAGGCGGCAGAAGAGAATGGCGAAGAAAAAATCCCAAATTTCTCCGGTATACAGGAAATGCTCATCGCCATTGACTGCGACCTTCTGCAGACGTGCCTAGTAATTGGGAACACGCCAAAAGAGATGAGGACGTTTCAGGACATGTTCATCCAGAAGAAGGCGGATCCAAGGACAGCCAAAGACTATCGGACCATCACGCTAACCGAGGTAGCAATGCAGATGCTTCAAAAAATAATGGCCTGGAGAAGGGAAAGAGTAAGAGAATGGACAGGGGTTGAGGACACATCACAGTGGGCGTACAAACAGGGGTACAGGATTCAAGGTGCGATCATGACGAAACGAATAACACATGATCTGTGGAGACAAACGAAAGTTGCTGCGTGCTCGGGAGAGTCGGACGTCGAAGCGGCCTTCGACGGACTAGGGCCATTCTTCACAACGATTGTACGCCTAGAGAGAGGAGACCCATTACGGGTAGTGAAAATACGCGATGCGATCATGAAAGAATCCATCCACACAATCCTCATCAACGGCAAAGAACCGACCAAGCCCATAACATATATCTCATCGGGAGGGGCTGGGCAAGGGCAATCAAACTCAGCAGACCTGTTCACGGAAGTTACATCGATAATAAACACGGTAATCATCAACGAGGGAGCAAAAGCGCACCAATTCGACCCGGTCACCGGAAAGTGGCAAGGGCGCAATCTGGTGGCGTACGCGGACGACACAACCTTCATGAACGGAGAGCACACGCGAGTTTTCCACCACACGAACTTGGAGTTTCGAGAGAAGCAGAGGGCAAAGAGTGTATGGGAACGAACGGCCCCCCTACTCAAAGGAATGTCATCCCTGTTCGAACTGTTCGACCGTGGTCTGCGCGCCGCGGGCCCCAGAGTGCAAGCAGCAAAAAGCTCGGTACAAGTTCTAGTACCAGGCCATGCCATGAAGACCGAAAGTCCGACCGGAAAGGACAGGCTAGCGTTGATCAAAGTCATCGAACGAATGCAGGAGGACAAGTCAACAAACGTAGTATCCGAAGAAGGAGCGTGTATACCGATGACATATGGGGTCGATCAAACAAAACCCACCCAACAGGAAGTGGAAAACCTAGACGATGAGGTATACAAGGTGAGTGCATACACACACATTCGCAAGCTAGAACAAAATAAGTACGAAGTGAAGGTAAAGTGGGAACAAGGTGAGGATGGCTCGACGTATGCGGACTCATGGGAAAAAATCGAGAACATTGACGAGGAATCGAGAAGCTTGATGCTGGGGGACGCCGAGTTACTCGCGAGCGCAGAAATGAGCAAAAGACTGAAGAAAGAAGGTGGCGACGTGAAGGCAGCGGTCAAGAGCGGGCAAAAGCTGTTAGGAATTCCAGCGACGATAGAGATGAGAAACGAGGACGGGACGTTGGTCAACATAAAAGTGAACGATGCAGAGACCGCGGTCAAAACGCTTGGGGTCATGCAAAGCTTGAACGGAGACAGCAAAGACCAGTTCGAGCTAGCCTATAGCAGAGCTTGTCAGCTATGCGCCTCTCTGAAACGAACGGGACTGGTTGCCGATGCGGCCAGGTTAGGGATCATGTCACACGTCCTTCCCAGAGTCCTTTACGGAGCAGAGACAAGCACGTTCAGCGCGGAGCAAGTTAAGAAGCTGCAGGTGAGGGTAGACGAAATTCTGCTAAAAGCCAACGGACAGGAGAGAGCGTTCCCGCGGGACGTCAGGTACGGGTCGCGAGAGTCCGGCGGACTGGGACACATCGATATTGAAACATATATTCTAGGAGAGAAGCTTGCGCTACTACAACATCACACTTCCGCGGGAGATGAGGTGGGCAAGTTAATGGTAAACTCGTATCACTTAACGCAGTTGGAGATAGGAAGACTAGACAGACCGCTCTTCGATATTAAATACGATGACTACAAGGAGATGATCACACCGACCTGGATCACATCGATATGGAGGAGCATCTGGAAAATTAGGGAAAACGTGGTCGTGAGCGCAAGAATGATCGAGGAGGAAAGCGACAGAGAGAGGAGAAACATTAGCTACAGGGAAAACGACAAAACAGTGATGGAGGTTGCAGAGAGAGTAGGAGTCTGTAAACAGGCGATGGCGAAGGCAAATAAAGTACGGAAGAAACTGGGCATAACATACATTAGTCAGATCTCAACCATTAATGGGAAAGGACCGTCAAACGCAGCGGTAGAAGGGGAAAGTCAGTGCAGAGTAATGTTACCGCTGATAGCATACGAAAAGGTCACAAACGAGGATATAGAAGCCTGGAAAAATCTGGTAAAGAGCATAACCGAGGGAGGGGAGGGTACAAATTGGAAAGAAATAGATAGACCCGGACGCTTCTGCAACATAGGGGAAAACGGAATAAATAAAAGGTGTATATGGAGGTTCCACCTCTCGCAGGACAGGAAGAGACTGTATGTGACGGAGGTGAAGGAGGGGAGGAAGGGGGTGGCAGCAGGGACAGGGAAGGGTGGACCGGAGGATATGGAGGCGATAATACTAACAACAGAAATATACGGGAGAGGGACGAAAGGGAGAACGTACAGAAAAATAGCACTCGGAGAGGAAGTACCGGAGTACGGCGAGCTAGACGGAGTGAACAGGAGAGGAGGCCTAAGGCGAGTGACAGCAAGGCGGAACACAAGGGGAGAATTCGAGGTGGAGGATAGACAAGAGGGGGAGTACGCAGTAGTAATGGCCGACGAGAAGAGGATAGAATGCACCAGAATAATAGACGAGGTTCCGAGCGCGAGGCACTCGGACCCGCTCCAGATGGAAAAGTTAAAAGAGCCAGTGGTAGTTAGGGGAGTACTACACAAGTGGGAGGGTGAGGATACCTTCAGGTTCATAGCGCGGAGAAGACAAGCGACACTAAACCTGGAGGGAAACGAAGAGGACCCTGTTTACATTGTCACAAGAAAGGAGTTAGAAGACCAAAATGTGGTAGGAGTGGGAGACAGACTACCAAAACGGATGAGGACTCACCCGGTGACGATAGGTCAGCTATTAGTTGAGATGGAGTACGAGAATCAGGAGATCCTAGGAGGGAGACTGATGGCAGCTAACAAGGTAGAGGAGAGAGAAATAAGAATCGGGGGCGAAGAGGGAGGAGAAAACTCATTATTTCACATCCCCGAATTACGGTCAGAATTTGGATTGGCGTCCGAGGTGGAGGGGAAACAGCTTCAAGTATGTTCCGATGTAACCATAAAGAGTGACGACGCAATGGCGGTAGCGGTCATGCTGTACATAAAACCGGCCAGTGACAACAACGATCCCATCCCCATAGCCACGATCGGGGTAGACGTCTCGGGACACAGGAAGGACTCTACCAGCTTCAGGGGAGAGTTATATGGCATCATAGCAGGGGCGATGGCCGTCAAAGCGCTGCTGAAGTTGTGGAGATGGGATAGCGGGCTCCCCAGGGTCGCCTTCTGGTGTGACAACGAGTCGAGCGTCAACGTGTGTACGAAGTTCAAGATGTCCAAGGGGCTGTCGCAAAAAACTCGAAGCCAGGAATCCTGGGACCTGATCGACATGTGCTACCTGTTACAAATCGAGGAGGAGGAACCAGTAGGCGAGGCACTCCTTCAAGAAAACAAGATGAAAAGCACAATTGAGTGGGTGAAGGGGCACGCGGATGCAAAGGATAGCGGGATCAAGGAAGAAGACTACACGACCGAGATAAAGGCAAACATCATATGTGACGGACTCGCTGGGGCGGTACCATGCGAAATAAGGGAGAGTGCGGATAGAACCAAACAGCGAGAGGGAACCCACGGGTTCAGAATATACTTTAACGACAGTCTGTCGGTGGGCAATGTGAGGAGAGAACTAGAGAGAATGAGTGGTGAACAAAGGGTGGCCGCGCATATGTGCCTCAAAAGGTGGGGGATAGCAACGAAAGGGAAGCGAGAGAGGAGAGACATGGTTCAGAAGTACTTTGAGAGAGTAGATGTCGAGACGAGCAAAAGAGCAATGAGGGGGATGATGGACAGACCCGACATGAACATGAACGCAATTGTCAAGAACAAAGTAGGACTAAGTGTTACAGGAGAGAGAATAGGGGAAAAATTCAACAAGGGTAAGGTGGAGTCGGGGTGCTTGAGGTGCAAGGAGTGCATGGACAGAAGGGAGCAGGCTGAGAAGATCGAAAGCAACGAGCACGTGACACGGTGCACGTCGGCAGGGTGTCTGGTGGCCCTACTGAACCTTCTGGAACGCCTACACCTGAACGCACTGGCTGCGGAGCTACCACCGGTGCTAGTGGACAGAATGGCCATATACATAGCAGCGGACTTCCTGGACCTAGAAGGAAAAGACACCCATGAGATCATCGAGAAACTCATTAAAACAGATCTATATCAGTGCGGAGAAAAGAGGGACGATGAAAATCAACCCAACCAGCCCGGAAACTCAGAGCAGGAGGAAGAAATGGATGACGAGGGTATGGAGGTGGGTGTTTTCGCCCCGGGGAAAAGGCCTTATACGATACAGGAGAAGAATCAGGTAGACATGACGGAGAAGAGCGAGGCAGCAGCAGTACAACTACTACATGGAGAACAAGAGGAACTAGGATACCGAAACTTCGGAGATGGAGTCTTTCCAAGGTGGGACAGAGTGATGGAGAAACTACCAGACAGAGACAAGGCGAAGAAGCATCTAAGAGAGGACTTTGGAAGGACGCTAGTTACAATACTGACAGAGAGGGTCGGGGAAGCCCTGAGAAACAGAAACGAGAACCTGTACGGTGACGAAACAACAAAGCTGGAGATGATAGGGGCGAGGTGTGAGAGATCAGAGGAGATGAAGAGGAGAGAGTCGAAAAGAGAGATGAGGAAAACAGAATCACAACAGGACAGAGAGAAAAAAAGGGAGAAAGAGAGAGCTAAAACAGAGAGGGAAAAATCATGGTTCAACTTCTTCGAGGGGAAAAGTAAAAACAACAGCACGGAGGAAGAGGAGACGGACGAAGAGGAAGAGGTGCCAGTGGAGAGTGAAGGAACAGCAGAGATGAGGAGGCACGCGATGGATGCCAAGGAGATCATTAGGTTCCTACGAGGGCGTAAAAAAGAAAGAAGAGAAACTTTCGTGGAAAACGCAACGTTCGAACAAAACGCGAGCAGAGCGAGAATGGAAGAGTTAGAAACAACCCGAGGGCAAGTTGGCGCAGAGAAACTGGTAGAGTGTCTGACTACAGAAATTAGGAACAGACAGAAGAGATACAGGAGCGCAAAAACCAGTAGGGACGAGGTGGTCAGAGGATGTGTTGAATTCCGTTCGGGCACCGACTGGGGCGAGAAAGCAGTGGAAGAGCTTGATATAGAAATCACGGAGTTCGACAAGGAGCTACACCTGGCACGAGAACGAGGAACAAGAAAGGCAATGTCAATAAATTTGAGGAAAATGCAGAAGGTAGACGAAAACGAGCTTGTACGAAAACTCAGAAGGCTGGAAGGGGAGTGTGAAAATGGGTACTTTCCGAGAGCAATCCTGAACCTATTTTACTTCGCCGCGGTACAAGACGGGAACACAGCAGACATCGAGAATGGGGAGACGAAAAGAAAATTTTATGAGGAGATGCACAGACACTACGACACAGAGGAGATAAAGAGAGAAGACGAAGAAAGCAAGAGGAGTAAAGAAAAAAAGGGGCAAGAGCATGACGGAAGACAACGACTCAGGAGTGAAATGATCGAAGCGGCAGAAAAAGAAAGAGATAGAATAGCGATCCAAGTTGCAAAGATGAACGACGAGCAAGCAACAGTGTTATCGCACCTAGGTAAAGTACCCAACAACACAACCCCAAACTCTTCCACCTCTATCACACCCACCACAACCAGTCCCACCAAGAAACTCACAGGAAAAAGGAAGAGATCGAGCGGCAACACAACAGCGGAAGCAAATTTCTTATCAGTGGATGACCAAAAGAAGGCCGATGAGATCGACAAGGTGAGGCGAGAGATGTACGGGAAACTACGAGAGGCAGAAGAGCACGTAATGAAAGAAACAACCAGAGCGAACGCAAAAGCGGCAGACGAAACAGGGAGACGTGAGAAAGAGCACCTACAAGCAAAAGAAAGGGAGCAAAGGGACAACGACCAGAGAGCAATGGTGACGGAACAGGGGGAAGAGAAAAGCAACCAGAACGGAGCAGGCGTGAGTCGGATGAAAGGCAGGAGTAACAGGACCAAGGCCAAGAGGATCGAGAAGCTAAAACGATGGAAAGAAGGAAAGGAGAAAACTATAACGCTGTAAACGGCTCCTGAGGATACACTCAGAGAAAAGGAAAGTTAACAATTACGGAGGGAGTAGATGCAGCAGGCAACTTCATCGCCCCTTTGTCAAAGTCTGTTGTAAGGTTAGTCACGCAAGAGCTAGTCTCTTGCTCTGCAGACAACAAGAAAAACAAAGCGTAAAGCCGCTCTTATCTTACAAGGAATAGTTAACAAATGACCCCGATTAAAAAGCGCGAATGTCCTGGCTATGTTTCAGGAGCGGATCGTGTTAGACATTGATAGGAGACCAAGAGGAATGACCTGGCTTAAAAGTGCCAGGAGCGGATCGTGCTCTGCTTTGATAGGAGACCAAGACCCAGCAAAGATCAGTTCAGTGGGAAGATCGCGACACTCCGCGATGAAGGAGCGGAGGGATAGTTAACCCTATTCTAACAGTTGAGCGGGACACTGAACAAGGATAGAAAGGTTTTTGGAGGCTTCGGAGAGCAAACAACGCTAAAAGTAAAATAAAACCCAATGATAGCTTTAATGGCCTTAATTGATTGATGAGACTTGGTCTCCCATCCGGTGACATCCAACTCATAAGTTGCTTCTGCAAATCAAAAGGACCGACACCATCGTAGGTATAATAGCGAGTTCCGTCCTCGATAGATTCCTCCCAATTTTTCCATGATTGTTGTGACCACTCATCCAATTGTTGCCATTCTGTCCCCCCTACTAGATCGACAAAAGCATGCTGCGAAAAGCGAAAGGGGGCGTTAGAGCGTAAATTTCGGGTGCACCCAAAAAACAATGACATTTTGAACCCGAATTTTTTGATGTAATGTCCATGTTAAAATGTAGAACAAAATCTGGTCATACCAAGTATAAAACGGGTGAAATTCACGAACGATGCTTACCTGTCCCATCTCCCAAGCATCTGAACTTGAAAAAAAATCTGAAAATAGCCGAACGCGGCCTATTCCTGTGAGTTTACTCCGAAGATTGTTCTTAAAGTCCTCAAGACTATTAACCGTCCAACGGATACATTGTCCACTGTCAAACAAAAAGGGAGACTTCTCTTTGCTTTCAGGGAAAGTGCCCCCCTCATCGTAGGCATGGCTCGAAGACTCCTTGTGCTGGTTGTATGCTGACCTCCCGTTGATCCACGGAGCAAGTCGAGTAGCTGCAGTCATAATTCTCTCCTCGCTGGCCTTTATTACATCAGTGGTGGGTTGAGGAGGCATCGGTCTCTTCTCTTTAATCAGAAATAGCCCGTTTGCGGCTTTCCCAGAGTTGACAAAGTGGTGACTTTGGGGGTGCCTTGGAATGAACCAAGTGTTGATCGCAATCGTGGGTTCCAGGCCTGAATGGAGTGTTGTATGCCACCACCTCGATGGTAGAATGAGAATGTCACCCGCTTGCAGTTCAACGTGGTATCTTGTGATGTTCCCAAGCCGATCATTCATATCCACGTCGTCGCCACCCTCTAAGTTCCACCATGCCTTCTCACCATCGGTTCGATTCTCTCGGAACCTCTGGCGCCAATGCTCTGTAAGAGCTCCGGAGAAGTGGGGCCCTAGACCACCTGCTTGGGCAGACGGATGGCCTTCTCCCCAGTGCATCGTTTCGTAAAGGCGATCAGACTCCCAAGGAGGGATAAGCTGGAACGTCTTTGTGCCATTCGCCATAAAATAGACATTGAGATAATCGTCGTAGTGCATCGTAGAGAAATGAGGCGGCACATTACCGCCACTTTGCCACAAGAAAATTCTGTCCGGGCGAAAACCAACCCACGAAGGGATTTCTTTTTCGATCTCTGCCTTCAAGGCGGTTGGCAATCTTT
>ERZ651776.733-NODE-733-length-43843-cov-11.668053_pt1 | contig 43843 bp, 44 predicted proteins | sample MGYA00514761_ERZ651776 | MGnify/ENA metagenome assembly ERZ651776
AAATTATTAGTTTTTATAAAAAATGTGAGAAAATAGAAAGTGAAAAAATTAAATCAATAACATTAGGTGAGCATTTAAAACAAATTAAAATTTCAGATTATTTTATTAATTATCATATTATACCAATGGTATCTGCAATATGGTCAATGCCACCATATGAGGCAACACAAATGCCCTTATCTTTTTTTTTAAATTTTTTCAAAAATCATGGACTTTTTAAAATTAAAAATAGACCTCAGTGGTATACAGTTACAAATCGAAGCAAAACTTATGTAGATAAAATAATAGGTCAGGTAAGTGGTGAGCATTTTAAGAATTATAATATAAATAAGATTATTAGAAATAATTTAGGTGCTAAGATTTTTTACGGTGAGGAAAATGAGTATTTTGATTATGACAAAGTTGTAATAGCAACTCATGCTGATGAAGCACTAAAGATAATTGATAACCCAACTACCGATGAAGAAATAATATTAAAAAATTTTAAATATAGATCTAATATTGCTGTAATTCATTTTGATGAAAGTATTATGCCCAAAAACAAAAAAACCTGGTGTTCTTGGAACTCCTCGATGAATTCGACAAACATTCAAAAGACATCTGTTACTTATTGGATAAACCAGCTGCAAAATTTAGAGATAAATAGAAATATTTTTTTAACAATAAATCCATATAAGGAAATTCCTGCTGATAAAATATTTAAAAAAGTAATATTTACTCATCCTTACTATGATGCAGGAGCATTACTAAATCAAAGTAGATTGTGTAACATCCAAAATAAAAAAAATATTTTATTTTGTGGAAGTTATTTTGGTTATGGTTTCCATGAAGATGGAATAAAATCCACTATTGAAATGTTAAAAACTCTTAATGATTAAAAACTCTTATATTTACACAGGCACTGTAATTCATAAAAGATTCAAACCAAAAATTCATTCATTTAACTATAAAGTTTTTTCATTGCTTATTGATTTATCAGAATTAGATTTAATGCATCAAAAGTTAAAATTATTTTCTTATGAAAAGTTTAATATTATTAGTTTTTTTAATAAGGATCATGGTCCAAGGGATGGGAGTTCACTTAATAATTGGGTTATAGATAATTTAAAAAAACATGGCATAGAGAGCAAAAATATTCAAATTAAACTTTTATGTTACCCAAGAATTTTTGGATACGTATTTAATCCTTTAAGTGTATTTTATATTTATGATAAAAATTCCGAATTAATATCCATTTTATATGAAGTTAAAAATACGTTTGGAGAACAACATGTTTATATTTTTAAAATAGGAGAAAATCAAAATTTAATACAACATGTTTGTAAAAAAAAATTTCATGTATCCCCATTTATTGAAATGGACTGTGTTTATTTTTTTAGATTATTAAAACCTAATAATAAAATTTCTGTGATAATAGATTTAAATGACCGTGAGGGTAAAATTTTATATGCTTCTCAAGATGGAATCAAGAGTGATTTAAATAACAAAAATTTAATTAAATCTTATTTTAAGCATCCATTAATGACATTTAAAATTATTTTGGCGATACATTTTGAGGCATTTAAATTGTGGACAAAAGGAATTAAGTTTATAAAAAAAAAAATTAAAATCAAAAATAACATAACTATAGAAAATTAATGTTACTTTATAGAATTTCTGATGCAGTTGTATTTAATGCCTTAAAAAAAATCAAATATGGATATCTTGAAATCACCAAAATAAATGGTGAAGTTCTAAAGTTTGGTAACCCAGATGAAAATTTAAAAGTTTCGTTACAGATAAAAGATGAAAGTCTAATGTATAATTTGATTAAAAATGGAAGTGTTGGTTTAGGAGAATCCTACATGAAAGATTTTTTTACTACAAATAATCTATCTGATTTGATTGAATTATCAGCAAAAAATATAAAGATTATTTATAAATTTTCAGGTGTATTTGATTTGTCTTTTATTAATTTTATCAAAAATAAAATTATAAAAAATACAAAACATAGAAGCAAAGAAAATATTGCAAAACATTATGACTTGGGAAATGATTTTTTTTCTTTATGGCTTGATAAAACTTTAACATATTCCAGTGCTATATTTGAAGAGCCTAAGCAGGAACTTTTTGCAGCACAGAATAATAAATATCAAAAATTAATAGATCTTTTAAAACCATCAAATGGAAGTAAAATTTTAGAGATTGGTTGTGGTTGGGGTGGCTTTGCTGAGTACTTGGGCACCAACTATGATGTCAAACTAGACTGTATCACCATCTCTCAAAAACAATTTGAATATGCCAAAGAAAGAATTCATAAATGTGGCCTTAATGAAAAAGTTAGTATTAAAATAAAAGACTATAGAGACCTAAAAGAAAAATATGATCATATAGCATCTATTGAAATGATAGAGGCTGTAGGGCAAAATTATCTAGATAGTTATTTTAGTACAATTAAGAATAATCTAGCTCCAGCAGGCTCCGTAGGTATTCAAGCTATAACTATTGATGACAGTTTATTTGATAGATATAAAAACAAACAAGATTTTATTCAAAAATATATTTTTCCTGGTGGTTTTTTACCTTCTAGAAATGAGTTACAAAATTATGTAAGTGCCAATGGTTTAAAATTTAATGAATATAACTCATACTCCGATCATTATGCTAACACTTTAATCATCTGGAAAAAAATATTTAACAAAAAGTGGGATCAAATTATGGACCAAGGTTTTGATTTAACATTTAAAAGGATGTGGCAATTTTACCTTTCATATTGTGAAGCAGGGTTTAAATCAAAAAATATAGATTTGATTCAATTCTCGTTATGTAATAAATAAAGTTATGAAAATTTTACTTGTTTTATTATCTATAATCTTAATAACTAGTTGCACAGGAAATAATATGAAACCAACAGATTTTAAAAACCAAAAACCAAGATTAATTATAGAAGAATATTTATCTGGAAATGTAAAAGCTTGGGGAATTTTACAAAATAGATCAGGAAAAGTTACAAGACAATTTTCAGCAGACTTAAATGGAAAATGGAATGGTAAACAATTAATTCTTGACGAAAAATTTAATTGGAATGATGGAGAGGTTCAAACAAGACAATGGACAATTGATAAAATTGATGAACATAACTATGAAGGTACAGCTGGAGATGTTGTGGGCAAAGCCAAAGGTTATTCATATGGTCCAGCATTTAAATTTGAATATGTTTTATTAGTCCCTGTAAAAGGCAAAGAAATGAAAATCACTTTTGATGATTGGATATTTATGCAGGATGAAAGAGTTGCGATTAATAGAGCCACAATGACTAAGTTTGGTATAAAGGTTGCTGAACTTACAGTAATGTTTGTTAAAGATTAACTAGCTATCTTTTATACCCTAAATCAATCAGTTTAAAATAAATACTGTTTGGTAAAATTCTTAAAAATTTTAAAAAATAAGTAAAAGTTTTAGGAAAATGAATTTCAAACCCAGTTTTTTTTGTTAACCCTATGTAAATTTGCTCAGCTGCAAATTCAGGAGATTTTATCATTGGCATTGGAAAATCATTTTGATCAGTCATAGGAGTTTTAATAAAACCTGGACTTACAAGAGAAACTCTTACATTTTTTCTCGTCATTTCAAATCGAAGGCTTTCAGTGAAACTTGTTAATGCAGACTTCGAGGCACAGTAGGCGCCAGCAGCAGGCAATCCTCTATATCCAGCAACTGAGGAAATTACAGATATTTGACCACTTTTTTTATCATTATAGTAATCATAAACAGAGTTAATAGAATTCAAAGTTCCAAAATAATTAACTTCCATAATTTCCCTAATTTTTTCTAAATTAAATTTTTTTTCAGAATTAGGATCATGTATTCCAGTACCAAATATGGAAATTTCTATGTCGCTAAACTTTTTAATAATATTCTCAAAAACTTTTTTACATTGCTCAGGATTAGTAACATCCAATGGAAAGGAATGAATATTTTTATTTATTCTATTCAATTCTTGAAGCAAGCCTTCACGTCTTGCTGAAGCAGCAACTATCCATCCTTCTTGAGCAAATTTTATCGATAAAGCTTTGCCAATTCCACTGCTAGCTCCAGTAATCCAAATAACTTTTTTATCATTCATATTTTAATGTATAATCCAAAAAATGTTAAAAAACAAAATTATATCTTTTGTATTGTTTGCTACAGTTACTTATTCAGCATCTGTCATTGGTGCTTTAGCAACTATCGGTTTTAAAGAACCTTGGTATTCGTCAATTACAAAACCTTCTTTTAGTCCGCCCGATTGGATTTTTGCTCCTGTTTGGACAACATTATACTTAATGATGACTATCGCTATTTGGTTTTTTTGGCATAGTAAAAATAAAGATATAAATACAATTTATATTTATTTGATTCATCTAATCTTTAATACAACTTGGAGTGTAGTTTTTTTTGTTTTTCACAATATATTTTTAGCTTTTCTGGTATTAATAGTTTTAATAGTGTTAATAATTTTACTTATAGTAAGATTTAAACGTGTCAATATGCTCAGTTATTATTTGATGATTCCTTATTTACTCTGGTGTTGCTTTGCACTAACTTTAAACATAAATTTAATCTTATTAAATTAATCATGGATGATGTTGTAATTATTGGTGGTGGTATTATTGGCGCAGCAACTGCTTATTTTTTATCTAAAGAAGGTAGAAAAGTTAAAGTAATAGAGCGAGATCCAACTTATAAAACAGCTTCATTTCCATTATCACTTGGTGGATTTAGAAGACAATTTTTTCAAAAAGAAAATATTTTACTTGGTAAGTTTGCTAGAGAGTTTATTTTTCAAATACCTGAATTATTAAAAACTGAAAAAAATCCAAACCCTACTGCAAGTATGGTTACCAATGGTTATTTATTAATGTTTGGTCCTGAACATGCTGAAGAACAATATAAAGCTTTAGAAAATCATGAAAAATGTGAAGCAGGAACCAAAAATATTAAAGGTTCTGAATTATCAAAAATATTTCCGTATATAAATAATGAAGGTATTGAAACAGCAACTTATACAGACAACCAAAGTGAGGGTTGGATTGACCCTTTTATGTTTCATAGCGCTTTAAAAAGTAAAGCAATTGAGTTAGGAGCACAATTTATTAAAGGGGAAGTAAAAAGTATTTCAGATATCAATGCTAAGACAATTATATCAGCAGCAGGATGTTGGACTAAAGCACTATTAAAAGATATTCCAGTTGTTCCTCAAAAACATACTGTATTTAGAGTGAAGTGCCCTAAATACATTAAAGAAATGCCTTTGATAGGTGATTTAACAACAGGTGTTTATTGGAGACCAGAAGGTGGAGAATATTTGGCGGGTTCACCCAACTCAGTATTTGATGCTACAGATCTGGAACCAGCTTGGAATGATTTTGAAGAATTAGTTTGGCCTGCTTTAGCACAAAGAATTCCAGCCTTTGAAGAATTAAAACTAACTGGTGGTTGGGCTGGCTATTATGACTGTAACAAATTAGATAATAATGCAGTGGTTGGTAAACACCCTAAATACGAAAATGTATATATGGCTTCAGGATTTACAGGCAGGGGATTAATGCAAGCCCCTGGAATAGGTAGAGCTCTTACTGAATTAATTTCCACAGGATCGTATCAAACGATTGATATAAGTGATTTTTCAGTCGAAAGAGTTCTAGGTAATAATGCAAGACCTGAACCCTATGTTCTTTAAAAGCTAAGTCCCACAAAAAGTTTGATACTCTTTATTACCAAGTGGCGCGGGTGATTTGAAATTAATGATTTTATCTTGATTGTTATATGGTTTCTCTAAAACTATTAATAAATTTTCTAGTAATTCTAAGTTATTTTCATTTGCTGCATTTAAAGCTTCTTCTACTTTATGGTTTCTTGGAATTACGATTGGATTAGAATTTCGCATTAAATCTAAATATTTGCTTGAGGAATTTTCCTTTAAATTTAATCTTTTTTTCCATCTATTTATCCAATGGATGAATTCATTTGTTTTGTAGCAATTAATCTCTGGAGTTTTAACATTCATTAAATAACAGAAAGTATTTGTGTAATCTATCTTATTTAATTCCATCCAATTTAATAAATCATTAATTAATTTTTTATCTTCTTTATCTTCACCAAATAAACCAAGTTTATCTCTCATCATGTTGAGCCATTTTTTTTCATAAATTTTTTCAAAATTATCAATTACCTCAGATGCTTTCTTGATTGAAGAGTCTTCATCTTCATCAATTAGAGGTATTAAACACTCTGCAAATCTTGCAAGATTCCATTTTGTAATTTTGGGTTGATTTGAGTAGGAGTATCTCCCAAATTTATCGATTGAACTAAAAACAGTTTTAGCATTATAATGATCCATAAAAGCACAAGGGCCATAATCAATAGTTTGGCCAGAGACAGTCATATTATCTGTATTCATTACCCCATGAATGAAGCCAACTCGCATCCAGTTTATTACGAGATTGCATTGTTTTTCCATCAAAAGATTAAGTAAATCTAAAGCTTTATTATTTGAAGATTTAATTTCTGGAAAATGCCTATCGATTGTAAAATTCATGAGCAATTTTAATTCTTCAATGTTTTGTTTTGCAGCAATATATTGAAATGTACCAACACGGATATGGCTTGAAGCAATTCTAGTTAGTATTGCACCTTGTTCAGGTTTTTCTCTATTAACGGTTTCGCCTGTCTTAACAACAGATAAACTTCTAGTTGTTGGAATTTTTAATGCATGCATTGCTTCACTTATTATATATTCTCTTAACATAGGCCCTAAAACTGCACGACCATCACCCCCTCTAGAAAAAGAAGTTTTACCAGAACCTTTGAATTGAATATCGTAACGTTCATTTTTTTTTGATAGATGTTCACCCATCAAAACTGCCCTTCCGTCACCAAGCATTGTAAAATGCCCAAATTGATGACCAGCATAAGCCTGTGAAATTCCATTACTACCTATTGGTAAGATATTTCCAGATAATATTTTTGATATTTCTTTTTTGTCTGTTTTAGAAAAATCTAAGTCCAAATTTTTTGCCAGTTTTTTATTTAGAATTACTAAGTTTGGTTCTTTAACAGGAATCGGATTGATATTTTCTTTGAATGTATCTGGAAGTTTTGCGTAGGTATTGTCAAAACGCCAGCCGATGGTCATCTTAGATTAATTAACTTCAGCTTGATTTTCTTTTGGTTTAACTTCTGTTTTAAATTGATTTGAGATTTTTTGCACTTCAACTGATGAAACTTTATATTCTGCACACATAGTTTCTTCATCTTTACCATGGCCAGTTACCATGTTAACCATATGTTCTGGAAAATGGAAAGTAGTAAAAACAATTCCTTCTTTTACTTTATCAGTAACTTCAACTTTCAAGGCAACTTCACCTCTTCCTGAATAAAGTCTACCAATATCACCTGTATTTATTTCTCTTTTTTTTGCATCATTTGGATGAATCAATAACAAATCTTCAGAAACTATATTGATGTTATTAGTTCGTCTTGTCATGGTTGCAGCATTATAATGTTGAAGAACTCTACTTGTTGTTAAAATCAAAGGGTAGTCTTTCTTATTAGTTTCAATTTCAGTAGACTCTTTCCAATCAAAATTTTTTAATTGTCCCTTTCCAAGTTTAAATGTCTTTTCATGCAAGATTTGAGTGTCAGTACCATCTTCTTGTACTGGCCATTGTAATCCCATTTTTCCAAGTCTTTCTCTCGTAACCCCTTTGAAAAAAGGAACTACATCCGCTATTTCTGCCAGAACTTGATCAGCATCATAAGTTGGTTGATTGAAGCCTAATTTTTGCATCATATCGGTTACTATTGTGCCATCAGTTTTAGTTCCTGGTAGAGGAGGTACCGCTCTATTAACTCTTTGAATTCTTCTCTCAGTGTTAGTAAAGGTACCATCTTTTTCTAAAAAAGTGGTTCCAGGTAATACTACTGTTGCAAGTTTTGCGGTCTCACTCATAAAAATTTCTTGCACAACTAATAATTCAAGTGAATTCATAGCATCTACTACGTGCGCACTATTAGGGTCAGTTTGAACTATATCCTCACCGATAATCCATACAGCTTTAACATTTTTATTTATTGCTCCATCAAACATTTGAGGTATCTTTAAACCTGCTTTAGTAGGGTGAACTACACCATATTTTTCTGTGTAGAAATTTTGATTTTTTTCATCAGCAACTTCAAAGTATCCGGCTCCTTGATGAGGCTGACAACCCATATCTGCTGCTCCTTGAACATTGTTTTGACCTCTTAATGGATTAACTCCAACTCCTCGTCTACCAATATTTCCAGTTATCATTGCTAGATCAGCAATCAACATAACTGTTTTTGAGCCTTGTTCTTGTTCAGTAACACCAAGTCCATGGAATTCCATTGAGTTTTTAGCTGTTGCATATGCGATCGCAGCTTCTTTAACCATTTGTTTATCCACTCCAGCAACTTTAGCTAAGTGATCAACATCTTGTCTTTCAATTTCTTTTAAAAAATTATCAAACCCCTCAGTTCTATCTCTTACAAAATCTTTATCATAAAGTTTTGATTTAATGATAAAGTGTAACATCATATTTAATACAGCAACATTTGTTCCTGGTCTTAATTTAATATGATAATCAGCAAGCTTAGCAAGTTCTGTAGTTATTGGGTCTAAAACAATTAGCTTTTTGCCCTTCATTACTTGTTGTTTAATTTTCGCACCAGTTACAGGATGTGCATTTGTTGGATTTGCTCCAATAACCATAAATAAGTCAGCATAATAAATATCTTCAGTAGAATTAGTAGCAGCACCAGTACCAAATGTTTGTTGCATTCCCCATGCTGTCGGTGAATGACAAATTCTAGCGCAACAATCTATATTATTTGTTCCAATTGCTGCTCTAATCATTTTTTGGAAAACATAGTTTTCCTCATTTGTACATCTTGCGGATGAAATACCAGCTACAGCATCTGGACCATTTGCTTTAGTAATTCTATTTAATTCTTTTTTTATAAAATCATAAGCTTCATCCCAAGAAGCTTCTTCAAATTTTCCATTTCTTTTAATTAAAGGAGTTTTTAATCTGTCTGGATGATCATAAAACCCAAATGCATATCTTCCTTTAATACAAGTATGACCAGCATTAACTTCAGTTTCTTTTGGAGTATCTATAGCGACAACTTTATTATCTTTGATAGAAGCCTCCAAGTTACAACCCACTCCACAATATGAACAAGTCGTTCTAACTTTTTCATCAACAGCTACAGATTTAGACTGATAAACATCTGAAATTGCATCTGTAGGACAAGTATGAGCACAAGCACCACAAGATACACAAGAAGAGTCTCCAAACAACATATCATTATCAGTTGTAATCTTAGACTCAAAACCTCTGCCACTCATAGTTAAAACAAATGAACCTTGAATTTCATCACATGCTCTAACGCATCTTCCACAGTTAATACAATTATCTAAATTCATCCTCATATAGTCATGGGATGTATCTCTAGGAATTCCTTTATGTTGCTTTGGACTATTGTATCTATGATCAGATATACCTAGGTCATTAGCAACATCTTGAAGCTCACAGTTGTTGTTGACTTCACAAGTTCCACATTCCATTGGATGATCAGTCAAAACCAACTCAACAATATTTTTTCTTAATTCTGTTAAATTTTCATTGTTAGTAAAAATATGCTGGTTTTCACCAACTGGTGTATGGCATGAGGCTACAACTTTAGTTGGACCATCTTTAACTAAAGCTACTTCAACAGAACAAACTCTACAAGCTCCATAAGGCGCTAAGTTAGGATCATCACAAAGAGTGGGTACTTTTTTTTCTCCAAGATAACTTTTAACAAATTTTAAAACGGATGTGTGGTTTGGACCAATTTCATATGGCTTACCATCTATATACGCAATTTTTCTTTTTTCTGAGCTCATTAATTATCTTTTACCATATCATTTTTCATTTCATCACCAAAATACTTTAATATGTTCATAATAGGAGTAGGTATCGCACCACACAATGCGCACAGACAACCCTTTTTCATAGTTATTAGCAGTTCATTTAATAGCTTTAATGGGATTTTGGCTGTTTTATTCTTTGCTTGATCAAACATTTCTTTTCCTCTGTAAGATCCAAGTCTACCCGGAAAACATTTGCCGCATGATTCCTCTGCTGAGAATTCAAATAAATGATGAATATACTCAACCATGGGAAAGTCTTTAGGGATACTTACAATACTTGCGTGACCTAACATGAAACCAGCATCAGAAAATTCTTGAAAATCTAGATTTAGCTTTTCTACTTCTGCAATTGGAACAACCCCACCTAAAGGCCCACCAATTTGTAATGCTTTAATAGGTTCTTTAAAACCACCACCTATGTCATTTAAAACTTTTTTCATTGGTGTTCCCATCTCAACTTCATAGACACCAGGTTTTTTAAAAAAACTATCGAAACAAACTAATTTAGTACCAGCTGATTTTTTATTACCAATTGAAGAAAATTTTTCTGATCCATTAATAAGTATACCAGTAGCTGCAGCTAAAGTTTCAACATTATTTACAACAGTTGGTTTTTTATAAAGTCCTTCTGTAACTGGAAAAGGAGGTCTAACATCTACTTCTGCTCTACGGCCCTCAATTGAAGCTATTAAAGCAGTTTCTTCTCCACATATGTAAGCGCCTTGTCCAATACAAATATTTAGATCAAAAGAAAAATTTGTACCAAGAATATTTTCTCCAAGCAAACCTTTTTCTTTTAAAGAATTAATAGACCCATTTATTGCTTCTATTGATTTTGGATATTCACCTCTAATATATAAAACACCTTCATCACTACCAATTACATAGCCACAGATGATCATACCAAATAAAACTTTTAGTGGTTGGTCTTCTAATAGGTATCTATCTGAAAATGCACCAGAGTCACCTTCATCTGCATTACAGATAACATATTTTTTTTCTGATTTTGCTTTTCCACAAAAATCCCACTTCATTCCAGTAGGGAAACCAGCACCACCTCTACCTGTTAAATTTGAATTTAAAAGTGATTTTATGATTTCTTGTTTATCAGTATTTATAAATTTATTTAAAAGATCTTTAAATTGATTTAAATTTGAAAGTTTATCATCCATTAAAAAACTAGTAGATGCGAAACTTTTAGAAAAAAACTTTTCTTGTTTAATATCTTCACCTTTAATTATTTGATCAATTTTATTGATGTCATTGCCAGCATAGTTTTCTCCATCATAATGGAAAGCATGATTTTCATAACAGTGGCCAAGACAAAACATTTCTCCAACTTTATCATCACCTAGTTTTTCTTTTAATTTTTTCTTTAAAGGTTCTTGGGTTCCTGAGCACATGCAAGCACTTCCATTGCAGACAAAAGCCTTTTTTTCTCTATGTGCAGGTCTCAAAAATTCATAAAAACTCTCAGCGCCATGAATAGTAGATATTCCCATATTATATTCATCAGCAATTTCTTTGATACCACTTGAGTCTTTGGAATTTAATGATCTTTCAGAAATTTTTTCAAATAGATTATTTTTTAATCCAATTCTTCCTGATAAGTTACTAATGTTTTTTGACACAATTCACCCTATTAAAATTTTTTAAGTTTTTATTATAATTCTTTCTTTATTACTATAAATATTAAAACTGTCTTCTTTTACAAAACCCACTAATGTCATGTCAAACTTATTAGCTAGGTCAATAGCTAGACTAGTTGGCGCACCCACACCAATTAAGACGCCAATATTAGCTATAAGGGCCTTTTGCACTAAATCAAAATTGAGTCTTCCAGAACAAGTGAGAAATTGAGAACTATTATTAAGTAAATTTTTTTTTAACGCATGTCCAATTAATTTATCTAGAGCATTATGTCTTCCCACATCTTCTTTTAAGGCAACAATATTTCCTTTATGATCAAATAAGCCGCTTGCATGAATTCCTCCTGTTTTTGCAAATTCAGATTGTTTTTTTCTTAACAAGTTTGGTGATTTCATTATTATTTCATGATGTATTTTTGGAATAGATTTTAATATTTTATCTTTTTTAATAATTTCTAAAGTGTCTAGAGATGTTTTTCCACATACTCCACATGAAGAATTTGTTAAAAAATTTCTTTTGATTTTATCTATATCAATATTTTCTGAATTATTTATTGTAACAATAACTTTATTTTGCAATTTATATTGACCAACTTTTTCACCACTAGTTTCTACTTTTTCTATATGATCAATTTTTTCAATTACTCTTTCATTAAAAAGGAAACCACATACTAAATCTTCATCATCCCCAGGAGTTCTCATTGTAATTGATATGGTATTTTCAAACCATTTATCTTGATCTTTATATTTAATAATTATTTCTAGTGGTTCTTCTATGGATATTTGATCCTCAACCTCTTTAATTTGACCAGATCTAGATTTTAAAACTTTATAATTAGAATTCATTCGATGAGTATATTTAAACTGGCTAAATTTGAAACAACGAAAATTTTAACTTCTCCAATTAGTTGGATAGTTTTTCTTTAAAATGAAACGATTTAAGATAATTGCATAAACAATAATTATTATTGAACCAAAAATAATTGGATTAAGCAAAAAATTATAGGAACCTGCGCCAAGAATTATAATAATTGGATTTCCTCCTGCAGGTGGGTGAGTTACACCAAGTAGTATCATTACAAAAATACCAAGACCTACAGCAAAAGCTATTTGTAAAAATAGATCAATTGGCAGAAATTTCAAAATCATTACACCAACTACCGACGTTACTAAGTGTCCAAAGAAAACATTTTTTGGTTGAGCAAAAGGGCTTTCTGGATAACCAAAGAGAAGAACCATAGAGGATCCAAATGATCCTACTAAAAATAATCCATATGGAGTTTCAAAACTTAAAAATGAAATAGAAGCAATCGTAATAATCGAAAATATTAAAGCGTATAGAGCTCTAATAAAATTTTCTTTTATTGTATTTAGCATATTTTTTTTAAAGTTTTAAAGCTTTTGTAAGAGTTTTAAAGGGAAGCAGCAAACATTCTTTTCTAGAAATATTTTCTGGATTCATTATTTTTTTAAAAACTTTTATATCTTTTATATTAATTTTTTTAAGCTGATCAAAATCTTCATTAAAGAAAATTTCAGAGTTTGAGACAAATTCTGAAATCTTATCTATTGTGGTATGCACAGCCCATCTTGAAAGTAAACTTACTGAAGCCTGGCAATAAATACAGGACTTACATTGGTAACCCATATCTTCAACTATATTATTTTTTACTATCAAACTAATTTCCATTTCATCACCACATAATGGATTTTTATTTTTAGATTGATGTGTATAATTTTTGATGATTTTGTTATTTTCAGTATTAGATGCTATTTCTAAAATTTCTAAGTCCATTATAATTCTTTAATTAAAAGATTAATGTTTTATATTTTATTTATGGAAGATAACAATATTTTAGGTGTTGTGCTAGCAGGAGGAAAATCAAGAAGATTTGGTGAAGATAAAAATAACATTAAACTTGGAAACAAAACATTATTGGAGCATGTTTTGTCTAAAATTAATAATAAATTTAATGAAACATTAATTGTCTCAAGCCATCCATTGAAAATACAAACTACAAAAAGAATAACAATAATTGAGGATTGTTTTGAAAATTTTGGTCCTTTGGCTGGAGTCCTTAGTTCAATGAAGTGGATTAAAGAAAATAAAAAAACATTCAAATGGATTGCAACGTTTCCATCAGATACACCTTTTTTTGAAACGTCATTTATTGAAGAATATAAAAAAAAAATTACAACAAATGAAAGTTTGTTATATTTTGTTAAATCAAACAACAAAAGACATAATATTTTTGGTCTTTGGTCAATTAACTTATTAGAAACACTAGAAAATGATTTGGTAAAAAATAATTATAGAAAAGTTGAAGAGTGGGCAAATAAAATTGGTGTAAAAACTATTGATGTAGAAGTAAAGAAAATTGATCCTTTTTTTAATATAAATACTAAAGAAGATTTTGAAATAGCAAAAAAAATACTGAACGAAAACTAAAATGATTAATTATAAAAAAGCAAAAAAAATTTTGCAGTTGTCTAAAATAAAAATTAGTGATGAATTAATTGACTCATCAAAATCATTAAATCGAATAAATGTATTAGACATTTATTCTCCGGTAAATTACCCAGCAGGCACTAACGCTGCTTTTGATGGTTTTGCAATTAATTCCAAAGAAACAATAAACCTTAATAAAAATAATTTTCAAAATTTTAAAATTTTAAAAACTATATCTGCTGGAGAAAACCCTAAATTAAAAAAAGTAAAAAAATTTGATGCTGTTGAGGTAATGACAGGTGCGATCATACCTAAGTTTTTTGATACAATTATTCCTATTGAAAAAATTATTTTTTATCCAAATAAAAAAAATAAACGATACATCATAATTAATGAAAAAATTAAAAAAAATCAACATATCAGACATGCAGGATCTGATTATAAAAAGAAAGATCTGATCATAAAAAAAGGAACAATCATTCAGGCATCTCATGTAATGGCATTAAAAACTCTGGGAGTGGTAAAAATAAAAGTTAAGAAAAAACCAAATATTTTATTTTTTTCAACAGGAAATGAAATTTCAAATAAAAAAATAACAACTGATTGGCAAGTAAGAAATTCAAATAGTCATTATATTAAATCGTTATCAAATAATTTTTTGTTTAATTTTATTGATGGTGGAATTTTAAGAGATAAAGATGAAAAAGTTTTTAAAAAAAAAATAGAAAAAAGTATTAAATCAAAAATAGATATAATTATAACTTCTGGTGCAGTCTCTGCAGGAAAACATGACTTTGTACCTTCTGTTGTTAAAAAATTTAATTTATCTGGTTATTTCAAAGGTGTTTCTATTAGACCTGGTAAACCAATTTTATTTGCAAAATTAAAGAATACAGAAAAAGCTATATTTGGTTTACCTGGGAATCCAATCTCCTCTTCGGCATGTTTTAGATTTTTTGTTTTTCCTTATCTTTTAAATATTCTTGGCACTGATATTGAAAAACCTTTTAAGGCAAAACTAAAAAATAATTTTATAAAAAATAAATACATAACAAGATTTGTAAAATCTAGACTCTCTTCAACTAGTGATGGAAATTTAATAGCAGAGGTTTTAAAAGGACAAGAGTCGTATAAAATTAAATCACTTGTTCAATCAAATATATGGGGCTTATTAGATCAAGGAAAAGCACACTTTAAAAAAGGGGAGTTAATAGATTGTTATTTTTCAATTGGGCCTAATATGATCTCTTAAACTAATTCATTTCTATTGTGGAATAAATCAATAACAAGTAAGTATCGAATAATGTTTGAATTAAAAAATGATAAAATAGCTATCCCTGTAGTACTTTTTGCGGGATTATTATGGTCTTTTGGACCTCTAGTGGTTCGGTATATGGACCAACCAGGCGAGTCCCCATGGCAATATATATTTGCAAGAGGATTAACCATTTTTATTGTTCTTAATTTATATTTATATTTTGAGGAAGGAAAAAACTTTCTTAAAAATTATCTTAAAGTAGGTGTTTCAGGATTAATCGGTGGTTGTGGCCTAGGTATAGCGATGATTACATTTATTTACTCGATTACGAATACTTCTGCAGCTGTAACTTTACTTTGCCTTGCAGCAATGCCTTTTTTTACAGCACTTTTAGGTTTTTTATTTTTAAAAGAAAAAATATCTTTTAATGTTTGGATAGCTATTGGAATTGCAACTGTTGGGATTATAATTATTGCTTTAGGCAATACTGAAAAAAGTTCTTTGATAGGTTTAATTTTTGGTATGACTTCATCAATTGGTTTTTCAATATTTTCCGTAACATTGAGGTGGAGAAAAGAAACACCAAAATTTACAACAGTAGCAGTAGCTGGTCTGTTTTGTGTTATCGTTGCATTAACATTTATTGCAATCAGTAAATCTCAAATACTTTCAACTAGTTATAATGGAGCAATGTTTTCACTTCATGGAACCATAGTTTGTTTAGGTTTAATTTTATATTCAATAGGCTCAAGAGCTATACCGGCTGCTGAATTAACTTTACTTTCACTTACTGAGGTTATTGGAGGAATTTTTTGGGTTTGGTTACCTTTGTTTGGTATTAATGAAGTACCATCCGCAAATACTATTATCGGTGGTTTTTTTCTTTTTATGTCTATTATCTATTATAGCCTAACGATTAAGACAAATAGAAGATTTATTGCTTTAAATTAATTACGATGGAAAGACCAGATTTTTTTACATTAAAAAATGGAGAGAAGGTCAAACTTCCTTTTTCAGAAAAAGAATACCAAAGAAGAGTAAACAATTTAAGAACCATAATGAGTAAAAATAATCTAGATATGATTATTTTAACATCAATGCATAACATTGCTTATTATACAGGTTTTATTTACTGTTCATTTGGTAGACCTTATGGATGTGTTGTAACTGCAAATAAAATTTCAACAATTTCAGCAAACATAGATGCAAGTCAGCCCTGGAGAAGGTCTCATTGCGACAATGTTATATTTACTGACTGGAAAAGAGATAATTTTTTAAAAGCAATAGTTTCAATTATTGGAAGAGATGAACCACCAAAAAAAATAGGAATTGAAAATGATCATGTTACATTAGATGTTAAAGATAAATTATCTTCTATTTTTACATTTTCAGTATTTACTGATGTTTCTAATGAGCTAATGAAAACCAGGATGATTAAATCAGCGGAAGAAATTGATGTAATTAAAAATGGTGCAAGAATTGCAGACATTGGTGGTGAAGAAATAGTAAAAAATATAAAAGTGGGTCAGAGTGAGCTTGAAATCGCAATAGCAGGAAGAGATAAAATGGAACGAGAAATAGCAAAAACTTATCCTGATGCAGAGTATATGGACACATGGGTGTGGTTTCAGTCAGGAATAAATACAGATGGTGCACACAATCCTAAAACTTCTAGAAAACTTATTTCTGGAGATATTCTTTCTTTAAATACTTTCCCAATGATTTCAGGTTATTACACTGCGTTGGAAAGAACTCTTTTCGTTGATAAAATTGATGACGCCTCGTTAAAAGCATGGGAGGCAAATATTAAAGTTCATAAAAGAGGCTTAGAACTAATCAAACCAGGAGTAAAATGTTCAGATATTTGTCATGAATTAAATGAGCTATTTGCTGAACTTGGATATCTTCATTACAGAACATTCGGTTACGGTCACTCATTTGGTGTGTTGTCTCACTTTTATGGAAGAGAAGCAGGATTAGAACTACGTGAAGATATAGACACAGTATTAGAGGAAAATATGGTAGTTTCTATGGAACCTATGATTATGATACCAGAGGGAACTCCAGGCGCAGGAGGGTACAGAGAGCACGATATTCTAGTTATAGGAAAAAATAGTGCAGAAAATATTACCAAGTTTCCTTTTGGCCCTGAGCATAATATTATTAAATCATAAATTATGAGTGAAAAAAAAACTATAGTTAATAGCTGGAATGAATGGGACCCTTTAAAACATGTGATCGTAGGAAAGGCTGATGGTACCTGTATACCAGCTCCTGAACCTGCTTTAGACGCAAAAGTTCCAGAAGATTCAGATATGAGAGGCCAATTCGGTCCAAGAACAAAAGATACAGTTGATAAAGCCAATCAGCTACTTGACGATTTTTCTAATATGTTAATTAAAAGAAACATCAAAGTGGATAGACCAGACCCAATAGATTTTAATCAAAAAACTTCAACACCTGATTGGGAAACAGATACAATGTTTGGCTGCATGCCACCAAGAGATGTTTTATTAACAGTAGGCAAAGAAATTTTAGAGGCTACAATGAGCTACAGATGCAGATGGTTTGAGTATCTATGCTACAGACCTTTGTTAAAAAAATATTATAATGATGATCCAAATATGAGGCATGAGTCTGCACCAAAACCGAGATTAACAGATGCGGACTATAGAAAAGATTATCTGTCAGATAAAATTGGAATTCAAAAAAGATTAGAGTGGACAGAAGATAAGTTTTTTGTAACTACAGAAGAAGAACCTTTATTTGATGCTGCTGATGTTTTGAGGTTTGGTAAAGATTTGGTTGTTCAGCATGGATTTACAACAAACTTAAAAGGAATTGACTGGCTTAAAAGACATTATAAAGATCATCGAGTTCATGCAGTTAATTTTCCAGGAGATCCTTATCCAATTCATATTGATGCAACATTTACACCGATTAAAGAAGGTTTAATAATTAATAATCCTCAAAGGCGTCTACCAAAAGAACAAAGAAAACTATTTGAAGATAATGGATGGGAAATAATTGACTCTGCACAACCTGCACACAATGAGCCACCACCATTGTGTTATTCTTCTACTTGGTTATCTATGAATGTATTAGTATTAGATCCTAAGACAGTTTGTGTAGAAAAAAGTGAAGTATATCAAGCAGAACAATTAGACAAACTAGGAATGGAAGTATTACCAGTAGATATGAGAGATGCTTATGCATTTGGTGGAGGACTTCACTGTTGTACAGCAGATGTTTATCGAGAAGGTGAATTAAAAGATTATTTTCCTAAACAATAGTTATGGTAAAAATTAAAACAAAAAGAGAGCGAATTAAGTTCGCATCAGATAACGTAACTGGTGCTTGCCCAGAAGTATTAGATTCAATTTTAAAAGCAAATGATGGAGACAGCGCTCCTTATGGCAATGATGATTTATCCAAAATTTTACAAGAAAAATTCTCTAAAATATTTGAAAAAGAAGTAGTAGTTTACCCAACTGCATCTGGTACAGCAGCAAATGCTTTGGCTTTATCTGCATTAACTCCAGTATTTGGTAATATTTATTGTCACAAGTTATCTCATATCAACACAGACGAATGTGGTGCGCCAGAGTTTTATACTGGCGGTGCAAAACTAGTAACACTTAATGGTATTGATGGAAAAATTACACCAAAAGAATTATCTGAAAGTATTGGAGGTATTGGTGTGGTACACCATACCCAACCATCTGTAGTGAGCATTACTCAATTATGTGAAACAGGCGAAGCTTATCAACTAGATGAAATAAAAGAGATTTCAGATACTGCTCACAAACATAATTTAAAAATGCATATGGATGGAGCTAGATTTGCCAATGCTTTAGTGTCCTTAGGTGCAACCCCAGCTGAAATGACGTGGAAATCTGGGATAGATGTTTTATCTTTTGGAGCAACAAAAAATGGCTGTATAGCTGCTGAAGCGATTATATTCTTCAAACCAGAGCTTGTAGGCAATCTCTCTTTTTTAATGAAAAGGGCAGGACATTTATTATCAAAAATGAGATTTGTTTCAGCCCAACTAGATGCTTATATTTCAAACGACGTTTGGTTAAAGAACGCAAAACATGCAAATAAAATGGGAAAAAAATTAAGTGAAGGACTAAATGCAAATCCAAAAATTGAATTAGCTTACCCGACACATGCAAATGAAGTATTTGTGAAATTTCCAAGACCAATCATTGAACACCTGAATTCAGAAGGTTATAAAATGAATGAGGAAGAACTTGATGGTAAAGCCGTTAGACTTGTTACAGCATGGAATACTGAAGAAAGTGATGTAGATCAACTTTTAGAAACAATTTCTAAAAAAACTAACTAGGGTTTTTTTTAAGAAACTCAATATACTTTATAACCTCATCAAACTGTTCATCAGGAATATCCTTATAAGAGTTCTCAAACTTTTCTTTGACACAAATTGCAACATGTGCGTAGGGGTTACGACCCTTAGGGTGATTTGGGTGGTCAGGTAATTGACCAGCCAAATAATCGCCAGCTTCCTGGATCATTTTCCACAGTTTACTTGCGTTTTCTTTATTCATATAAAATAAATTCTTGTTTTATTTCAATCTGATCTTGTTAAAGGATAATATGCATAAAAAATTAATCTATGGAAGTATTAACATAACATATTAAAATAAAGATAATGTCAAAAGTTTATAAAATAGGAATTACTAAAATCAATAATCAAAAAATAGACAGTGTTGAGTCTATAGATGTTATAAAAGATAAAGGCATAGTGGGAGATAGACATTTTCAAGAATTCAATGACCCATATAATCAACTTTCATTAATAGAGTGTGAAAATATTGATTATTACAATAACAAATATAAATTAAATATTCCTCACTTAGATTTTAGAAGAAATATTGTAACTAAAGGCATTGAGCTTAATGATTTAATTGGAAAAAAAATACAAATAGGAGATGTTTTGGTTGAAGGAGTAGATTTATGTAGGCCATGTAAACATCTTAGTGAAAAACTTAATCAAAACAATATAATTAAAGAATTTTTGAGAAGAGGGGGACTGAGGTGTAGAATTTTATCATCATCAAACATATGTATTAATGACGAAATTAAAATATTGGATTAATTTTATTTATTAAGCTAGTTTTTTTTTGTTGTATCAACTTCAAATGCTTCAAGTTTAGAAAACAATTCATCCTGCAGCTTTCGATCATCTTGTTCTTCAATAACTTGTTTTAATCTTTCTCTTTGTCTTAATCTTTCATCTTTAACTTTTTCTTCCTCTAATTTTAATTTTTGTTCTTTATCAAATTTTTCTTCCCATTCTTTAATTTTTTGAGCTTCAAGATTTCTTTTTAATTGTTCTTCTTCATCTTTTAATTTTTGTTCTTTTAATTTTTTTCTCAGTTCTTTTTGATCTTTCTTTTTTTGCTCATCTTCTCTTACCTTTAAATCTATATCTTTTCTAGATTGTTGTTCTTTGGTTATATTTAATTGAATTTCTATTTTCTTTTGCTCTTTTTCATTTTTTTTCAATAATTCACTTTGCGTGCTAAGCTCTAATTCTTTTTTCTTTAATTGTTCATCTTTAAATTTTATCTCTTCTTGCTTAATTATCTGCTCTTTATCTTTTAATTTTATTTCTTTCTCTTTTAATCTCAAGTCATCATCTTTTAGCTGAAGCTGTTGATCTTTTTTTCTAATTTCTTCATCTTTCTTTTTTAAAAGATCATCCTTCCTCTTAAAATCTTCTTCTTTAATTTTAAATTCTTTTTCTTTTATCCGTATTTTTTCTATTTCTTTCTTAACTTGCTCTTCTTTAAATTTTATCTCTTTTTTTTCATTAATTTTTTGTTTTTTTTTGAAATTTTCATAAACCTTGTTTAACAGAAGGCCTATTTTTTTCGGCTTTTTCTGATTAAGATTTTTTTTCTTTTTTTTAAGATTTTTAATTTTTTTTGTAGGCATATTTTATATATTTGTAATTTCACCAAAAAAAAAGTCGATACACAATAAAATTTACAATTTTTTTTAACAAAAAGTGCTCAAACTAAGTTACAACCTGAACGGGATTAGTTTGACAATTTATTTTATTAATTTTTAAAAAATTTATTTTTTTTTGAACAATCGTAAGCTTTGGAATTAACAGTTTTTATAAAATTTGACCCAAAATAAACAGCAAAAGTGCCGTTATTAAACAATAATGATTACTTTTAATACTTACTAATTTTGCTACCGTCATAACAACTATCGGTTTGATTCGATAGATAACAACAATAAGGGAGTTAACATGAAAGCATTACAAGGTTTATCAAGCACAATAACTAGCTTAACAAATGTAGTTATTGGTTTACTTGGATTAGCTATCGTTGTTTCATTACTAGGTGGAAACGTGCCATTTGTAGGTGGAGTAGCGGAAAATATTATAGCTTTAGTTCAAGGCTTAGGTGACGCTGGTATAGTTGGTTTAGTAGCAGCTATTATCATTCTGAACTTATATAAATAAAGTCACAATTAGTCCCTTTTCTTAGGTGACTAGTTAATAATATTAAATCCCTAATCTTCATTATGTAAGATTAGGGATTTTTTGATAGGATAAGAATTATGAACAGCTGGATTACAAAAATATCATCATATTTAAATAAGTTTCTTGAATTAGGTGTTCTTTTATTAGGAGTTTCTGTTATTGCTGAAATTATATTTGGGCCTGATGTTGCTTTTTTTGGTTCACAGGTAACAAAAAACTTAATAAATTTACTTAATGCTCTTGGCGAGCAAGGTGTAGCTGCATTAATAATTGTTTTTGCAGTTATATTTGTTTTTAGAAAATATTTAAAATAATTAATTAGTTCTAAAATTATTGTGGTGAGGTGTTTATATCAACCTCATCACTATCAATTACTTTTGGCTCTTCTATTGGCTCTGTTGTAGGATTTAATTCGATACCAGCAGGTGTAATTGTTTGAGGCATTGCAACAAATTGAGAGTCAGGGTTTTCAACACTTTCTCTTATACGCATTCTGTAAAGTCCAAATAATCCAATTAATCCATGAAAGAAAAATAGAAATACAAAAAAACCACCTGAGCCAACTAAATTCATAAATATTGAACAAAGGAATGGACCACTCATTGCACCCAATCCAAAGGTAAATTGCAAACCAGCACCTGCCGCAACAAATTTTTCTTTTGGAATGTAGTCATTTGTATGAGCAAGTATTAATGAAAACATAGGTAAACTACAAAAAGAAAATAAGATTAAAAAAATGTAAAACCATGTTTTACTTGTTGCTAATTCACCTGGAAGATAAATTTGTCTTGAAACTATAAGAGTAATTAGTGCAAAAATTGAGGCAGCAAAAGTTGAAAAAACAATTACTTTTCTTCTATCGTATAAATCAGAAAGTTTTCCAATTGGAAATTGTGAGACAGCTCCTGATATTGCCAAAAGAAATGTTACAAGTGATATTTCAAATATTGTGAAATTCATTGAAGCAGCATATACAGCTAATAAAGTAAATAATGCAGACTGGATTGTTCCATAAAAAAGAGAGCTTACCATTCCAAAAGGTGATGCATTATAAACCTCTCTTAGATTCATAGCTTTGATTTTTTTGAATGTAGGAGGTTTTTTTTTAGTTAATAGAATTGGAATAAGAGCGAGTGATGTAATTACTGAAATAAGAATAAAAGGTTGAAAGTTTTTGGGGCTACTAAAGTTAAGTAAGAACATTCCTATTCCCATTGCACCGTATAATATGACCATATAGATAGATAGAACGCTCCCTCTATTTTTATTACTAGATCTATCATTTAACCAACTTTCAGCGACTGTATAAATACAGACCATACTTATTCCAGTGACAACTCTTAAAATAAACCAAACAAATGGATTTACAAAAACTGCATGTACTAGGATAACTAAAGATGCCATTGATGCAAATGCTGCAAAAACTCTAATATGTCCAACTCTTGATATAAGACCAGGAATAGTTGCAGCACCAATAAAGTACCCAACAAAATATCCAGACATCATAAACCCTGTAGCAGTTAAACTAAATTCTTCTTGAACTGCTCTAACACCAAGCAAAGACCCTTGAAAACCATAGGCCATCATTAGGAAACCCATACCTAAAAATAATGCCCAAGAATTCTTTAAAACTTTGTTCATAAAATTGACCGTACTTATTTGCGATGTACTTGTAAATCAAGTCTTTATTGTGACGGATCTATGAATTTTTTAATTTAATAAATGAGTGAATTGCAATGGCTGTTATGATGACTGCACCACCTTGAATAGTCTCTATACTTGGTTGTTCTTGAATAACCAACCAAACCCAAATAGGCCCTATAATAGTCTCTAATAAAAAGAATAAATTTACCTCTGCCGCTGGTATAAATCGTGGAGCAATTGTTACTAAAACAAAAGGTATAGCTACACACATAATACACATAAGAGGAACTATAATTTGATCACTCTTTGTTAAAGTAAAACTTTCAATGAAAAATAAGGCAAATAAAGCAACTATAAGTTTTCCAACAACTGCAGCTGGGACAAGGTTTTTATTTCTTGCAGATCTAATTGTAACAGCACCAATGGCTAAACCTAAAGCAGTTATTAAACCTAAAATGTCACCAAAAAAATTACCCAATTTCAAAGAATCATAAAATATATAAACAGCTGCACCAAATGTTACAAATATTGCAATCCAAGTTTTTTTATCAGGAAGTTCTTTTAAAAAAATTGCTCCCAAAATTGCTGATAGCATAGGAGCCATAGCAATCATCACAAGTGTATTAGCAACATTTGTATTTTGAATAGAAACAACAAATGTAATATTTGTTAAGGAAAATGTTAAAATGTAAATTATTCCATGATAGCCACTTGTAAAAAGCATCTTAAAAAAATTTAATTTATAAATTATTAACATTCCAAGGAGAACCGTCACAAAAGGAATAATACCACGATAAAAAACTAGTCCCCAAGTGTCTATATTTGAAAGTCTAATAAATAAAGAATCAGGAGTAATAAACATTACAGCCACAAATGCCAATAAAGAACCCTTTTGTTGATCAGTCAAATTATTCAAGCTCTTAAACCTTTCCAAAAAATTTTTGCAATATCAACACCGGTTAGATCTTGATAAGTTTTGAGGCCAGTAGGAGAGGTGACATTTATATCTCCATTCAATTTCTGATCAATAAAATCTATACCTGCAAAATAAATATCATTTTTAATAAGATCTTTTCCAATTAAATTTGATATTTTGATTTCTATTTTTGTTAAGTCTGTAGAGATTGCTTTTGCACCTTTACTCATATTACTTAAAAATGATCCAGACTTTGGAACTCTTGAGATAGCCCCATTAATTTTTCCATTAAATAAAAAAACTCTTTTATCACCATTTTTAATCATAGGAAGAAACTTTTGGCACATAATATGCCCATGTTTTTTTAAAAATTTTGTTACTAGTTTTTTATTAATATTCTTTTCAAAAAAATGGATATCATTCCCACCAAAACTATGAATTGGTTTTATGATAATCTTTTTATTTTTTTTAAAAAATTTAACTATTTCTGCATAATCTTTAGTAAAGATTGTGTTGGGCATATATTTTTGAAACAACGATGAATATAATTTTTCTGACACATTTCTTATAGAAGTAGGATTATTAATAATTTTAACCTTTTTCTTTATTTTATCTAAAATGTAAGTTGTTGAAATATATTCTAGATTAAAAGGAGGATTTTGTCTGATTAATAAGAATTTTGATATTGATAAATCGATTGTTTTTTCTTTTACAATTTTAAAAAATTTTTTTTTAGAGTAATTAAATATAACAAAATGTCCTTTAGCTACAACTTTATTACCAATTATAGATAGATTGCTTGGCTCGTAATAAAAAATTTTATATTTTAATTTTTGAGCTCCAATAGCCAAATAGATACTTGTGTCTGTTTTTGGATTTAGTTTAGAGAGTTGATCTCCTTGAATAGCAACAATTTTATTTATCATATAAATCATTTAAATTTTCACTTTTAGAAAATTTATTAATCATATGGTCTGCATTTGTCGTCTTTTTGTTAATTAAATTTTCGAGATGTGTTAAAAACTTAGTCTCTGTTTGATTAGAGCTATTTAAAATATCTCTATTTTTTAAACCTTTTTTTGAAAGATTAAGTAGTAAAGTTGACCAATAGTATAAATCTTTACCCATCAACTCTGTATTAAAACCTTTTTTTGGAGCTTCAAAGTAAGCATTAATAATTTTATTTTTATCCCATTTAGAAATCAATTCATAAGTTTCATCTAAATTGCCATATAGTATTCCTGTGTTAAAAGCTGGGCCAGCACATAAACAATCCCACCCACATGTATCCATTGATCTAAGCTCTATATATTTCTTCAATCTATTTTCTGTAAAAATTGTGCTTAAGTGAGTTGTTAAGTCCATTTCAGTTGGCAGTCTATTTTCAATTTCTTTAATTTTTCCATTCATAAAATCTAAAAAAGAATATTTTTTTCCAGATAAATATTTTTTTTCATTTTGTATGAATAACAATGGGAAGTTGATTGCAAAATCTGCGTATTTTTCAAAATCCATATTATCAAAAAAAACCTCTGGAAGCCCGCCTCTAGATGTATCTTGCCAAACTTTCGATCTATAGGACATGTATCCACTATTTTTCTTTTCAACTATTGAGGAATTAGCAAATAGTGCAATAGATATTGGCACTATTGAATTGATGATCTTAAACTTTTTAACAAAATCTTCTTCAGAGCTATAATCTAGATTTAATTGAGTTCCACAGGTTCTGTACATCATATCAAGACTTAGTGAGCCTCCATTAGGCATATCTTTTGTCATTACTTCATATCTTTGCTTAGGATTATTGGGCACTTCATTTAGTTTTGAAATGGGGTCAAAACCAGCACTAACAATATTTAAATTAAGTTTTTTAGTTACTTGTTGTAACTCAAACAAATAATCATGAGACTCAGCACATGCTTCGTGAATATTATTTAATTGGTCACCTGATAATTCAATTTGGTTTCCAGGTTCTAAGGTAATATTTTTTCCACTTTTTTTTAAGCCAATTATATTTTGGTTCTCCATAATTGGTTTCCAGCCAAATTCATTTAAAGCTGTAAACATTTTGATGATAATTTCATATGTTGCTCTTTTATTTGTGTTTTTATCAAATAAAAATTTTTCATGTTCAATACCAATTTTGAAATCATTAGTAGTTTTAATTCCAGATTTAAAATAATTAACTACCTGTTCTTTATGGTTTATCATGATTTATATATAATGATTAATATGTTTAATTAAAGTGTAATTTAATTATTAGAAGCTGTGCTTAATAAAGATAATTGAGTTATTTTATCATCACCTAATTCATCAATTGGTTTAACAGGATAATCACCTGTAAAATAATGATCTGTTAGCTGAGGATAAATATCATCTCTTTTTTCAAACCCCATTGCTTTATACATTCCTTTAATAGATAAAAAATCTAGAGATTTAGCTCCAATATATTCGCAAATTTCATCATTTGTTTTATTAGCCGCAAGAAGTTCTTTTTTTGTGGGTGTATCTACACCATAAAAATCTGGATATCTAATTTCAGGACATGCAATTTTTACATGAACTTCTTTGGCACCCGCATCATAGAGCATTTTTACTATTTTGTGAGAGGTTGTTCCCCTTACTAAAGAGTCATCAATTAAAATAATTTTTTTATCTTTAATTGTTGATTTATTAGCATTTAGTTTTAATTTTACACCTAGGCTTCTTATTTTTTGGCTTGGTTCTATAAAAGTTCTACCAACATAGTGATTTCTAATTAATCCTAACTCAAAGTTTTTTCCTAAATGTTGAGCAAATCCCAGCGCTGCAGCATTTCCCGAGTCTGGAACAGGAACAACAATATCACATTCTATTTTATTTTCTTTTGCTAATTCTATTCCAAAATTTTTTCTATGTTCATAAGCAGATTTTCCATTCAATAAACTGTCCGGTCTTGAAAAATAAATATATTCAAATACACAGGGACGAACCTTTTTAGTAGGGAAGGGTTTTATACTTTTTAACTCATTATTTTCTGTATAAACCACCTCTCCATTTTCAACATCTCTAATATATTTCGCACCAATTATATCTAGCGCACAAGTCTCTGAAGTAAAAACATAACTATCTTTTATTTTGCCAATTACTAATGGCCTTATTCCATAAGGATCCCTTACACCAATTAAAGTATTTTGTGTTAACATAACCAGGGCATATCCACCTTGAATTTGAAAAATTGCATCAATCACTTTATCTATTGTTTTGTTTCTCTTTGATTTTGCAATTAATTGCACAATAGTTTCAGTGTCTGAAGTTGTATGAAAAATCGCACCATCTTGAACAAGTTTATTTCTTAGCGTAATTGAATTTGTTAAATTTCCATTATGAGCCACACCTAAGCCCCCAGCATTAGTATCTGCAAAAAAAGGTTGAATATTTCTAAGAGTATTTTCACCAGTAGTACTATAACGATTGTGACCTATTCCATAATTTCCTGGTAAAGATTTTAAAACCTTTTCTTTATTAAAATTATCACCAACCAATCCAAATCTTTTTTCAGAATAATATTTTTTTCCATCAAAAGTTACTATTCCACAACCTTCTTGGCCTCTATGCTGTAAAGCATGTAAACCTAAAGCGGTTAGTGCAGCAGCATCGTTACTATTACTAATACCAAACACACCACATTCTTCTTTTAATTTTGGATTAAAGTTCTTCAATTTTTTCTTTAGAATCTTGATACTTTTTTTCATTAGGAAACTCTTTAATAAGATAATTACTACCTTTTTCTATGTATGGAAAGGTGTATGATGATTTTAATTTAATTGGCCATTTATTATAATTATAAACTATATTAGCTGCAGAAAACAACAAAACACAGATTATATAACCTCTTATAAAGCCAAAAAAGAATCCAAAAACCGAATCTAAACTTCCCAGTCCTGAATATTTAACTGCTTTCCCAATGCCTTTATTGATCATTAAAATGATAAATATAACAAAAATAAATATAGCCACACCAAGTGTAACGTCGAGAACATATTCACTATCAATTAAATCTTTAAAATAAGGCTTAATTCTGGGAAATAGAATTATTGTTAAGATGTATGCTAAAAGCCATTTCGATGCTGCAAGAACACTCAAAACAAAACCTTTATTATAACATTTGATTACAGATAAAATTGTGATGAATAAATATAAAAGATCTATAATTGAAATTGCTTCATAAAAATTTTCTAAAATTTCGAACATATCTAGAAGTTATTTATCAAAGGGTTTACTTAGTAATAGAAGTGATGGAAGTAAAGTCAAAACAGAAATCATAGCTAATAACATTGCAATACCAGTAAATACACCAAAATAAATTGTCGGTATAAATTTTGAAAATACTAAAATTGAAAAACCAAAAACAATAGTTATAGATGTGTTAAGTATTGCAACACCAACAGTTGAATGACAAATTTTCAAAGTTTTTTCGTAATCTTGGTATTTTAAGTATTCTTCCTTAAATCTATAAATATAATGAATACTGTTATCAACAGCTATACCAATAGTAATAGCGGCTATAGTTATAGTCATCATGTCTAGAGGTATTCCTAACAAACCTATAATTCCTAATATAAAAAAAGCTGCTATAAAATTAGGAACAACCCCAATTATAGATAATTTAATATTTCTAAAAAGGACCATAAACATTGCAAATATACCAATCATAACTAATCCTAATGTAAGTATTTGAGACTTAAAAAGACTTTGAAGCAAGTTATTGAATAAGATTAATACCCCTGCAAGTTTAAACTCTTCATCATTTAAGTTAAGTTGATCTTTCAAATCTAAATTTATTTTCTTAATTAGATCATTTCTCCGTAACCCATCTTGAGAGTCTATAATTCTTAAACTTATCCTAGCTTCATTATCTTTAATTGAAATATATGGATCAATAATCTCTTTCTTAATACTTTCTGGAATTTTAGAGTAAAGAACGCCCATTTCTAGAGTGCCTAAGGGCTTATTATTGTTTAGTTGTGTTGCCACCTGGATTATTGAGCTAAATGATAAAACCTTACCTACAGCAGGAAGTCCATCAAGATAATTGTGAACAGAGTCAATTTTATCAATCTTATCTTTTGTAAACCAATATTTTTCATCATCTTTATTTTCACCCTCACCCCAGTCTTCAAATTCATCATCTTCATCAGATTTATTTTTATCTTGATTGGGAAATTTTAAGATAACTTCTAGTGGAGTTGTGCCACCTAGCTTTTCATCTATAAGCTTCATACCCTTATATATTTCAGTATTTTTATTGAAGTAATTAATAAAACTATTTTCAACTTCTAGCCGACTAATACCTAATACACTTAAAATGATAACAATACCTGTAAGTGTAAATATTATATTTTTATTATTATTAGAAATTTTTGCAAAAAAAGATGTAATCTTAGACTCTTTATTTTCATTAATCTCAACACTATTGTCAGAGACAAAACTTAATAATGTAGGCAGTAGGGTAAAAGTCACAACAAAAGATGTTATTAATCCAAATGTCATCATCCAACCAAAATCGATAATTGGTTTTATACCGCTAAAGATTAAAGACAAGAATGCACAAATAGTTGTTAAAACTGTATAAATTATTGGCCAAAACATTTTTCCAGTAGTAATCGAAATAATTTCAAAATTACTAGAGTCCGGAAAATCATTCTTTAATTGCAAAAATCTCGTACTCATATGAATATTCATCGCCATCGTTAAAATTAACATTAGTGCAATAAAGTTAGAGGATATAACAGTTACCTTCCACCCTAAAAGACCCAGAAGTCCTGTCATAATTATAACTGAAAAAAAACAACTACTAATTGGAACTATAATCCATATCAATTTTTTAAAAACGAACCAAAGAGTTGCAATAATAAATAAAAAAACTCCCAACCCAAAAACTATTATATCACTTTTAATGAATGACATCATATCATCAGCTATCATTGGGATACCACCTAGGTATATTTTTCCTATGTCTTTATAACTTTTGATAATCTCTCGTATTTGAAGAATATTCTCATGATTTTTTTTTTTTAATTTATCTTTATAAATCTCTATCTCTTGATCAGTCTTATTTTCAATATCCTTGAGAATATCTTTTTTTATATTTACAATAATACCACTCGTTTTTCCATCTTCGCTGATCACAAAGTTTCTGAATACAGGGCTATTTAGAATTTCTTTAAACCCTCTCTGTTTATCTACACCTTCATCTTTTAAGGTTTTAAAGTTCTCTAGTCTTTCTTGCAAAGGGGCATCCGAGTTATCTAATAAAGGGATATCTAATAAGGTGATTACGCTATGAACCCAATCTAAACTTTGTATCTTATATTTTAAGCTTAATAAGTTATTTATAGATGCATCAGAGACCATTTCTTCATCTGGTGAGAAGGTTAGAACTAAAAAATCTTTGGAACCATATCTTTGTGTTACTTCTCTCAAGTATTCAAGGTCAGGATCACCCTCAATTAAAAGAGTATCAGATGAGGCATCTAGTCTAAAATCTTTAGTAAAGTAACCAAAACTCAACAAAGTAATTATCAAGAGTAAAAAAATCGATTTAGGATTTTTGAGTACTGTATTTTGATAAAAATTAGATAGCATTTATTAATACTATATATTTTAAAATATTAATTTCGAGTATCTTTATCTTTAAATTTAGTAAACATAGCCTCAAACTCAACCTCAATATTACCTGTAGGGCCGTGTCTTTGTTTTGCAATTATAATTTGGGCTAAATGAGATATTTCACTCATTTTTGCTTGCCACTCTGCATGCTCAACAGTTGCAGCTTGAGGTTCTTTATTCTCTAGGTAGTAAGCTTCCCTATAAACAAACATTACAACATCAGCATCTTGTTCGATTGATCCTGATTCCCTTAAGTCTGATAAAACTGGTTTGTGGTTATCTCTCTGTTCTACTTGTCTAGATAACTGAGAAAGAGCAATAACAGGAATTTTTAGCTCTTTTGCTATTGCTTTAAGTCCTTGTGTTATTTGTGAAATTTCCTGTACTCTGCCATCTCTATTATTAAGCGAACCCGTCATCAACTGAATATAATCAACAACAATTAAATCCAAACCAAATAACCTTTTAATACGTCTAGCTCTGTTGCTCATTGCAGCAATACTAATTGCTGGTGTCTCATCAATATACAAAGGTAATTCTGCTATATTTTTCGATGTTTCAATAAATTTATCAAATTGTTCATCTGTAATTTTTCCTCTCCTTATATCATTTGATTTAATTCTAGACTGCTCTGCTAAGATTCTAGTTGATAATTGTTCAGAGGACATCTCAAGTGAAAAAAAGGCAACTGATGACTTTCTTCCACTTTCTTGAAGTGTTTGAGCAGCATGGAAAGCTATATTTGTTGCTAAGGCAGTTTTTCCCATCCCGGGACGACCAGCTATAATTAGTAAATCTGAATTATGAAGACCTCCTAATCTGTCGTCTAGATCTCTTAATCCAGTTGGCACTCCTACAATTCCTTCATCATTTTTATAGGCAACAGAAGCCATTTCTATAGTTTGTTTCATTGCCTCATCAAATTTTACTAGTGATGAATTAAAAGAACCTTTTTCAGCAAGATCAAATAATAATCTTTCTGAATTTTCAATTATGTTTTGACCATTAACATCAAGATCATTAAGTTTTGCTGCGTCAATTGTATTTTCTGATATTTTAATTAATTCTCTTCGAACAAACATGTCATAAATAATTCTTGAATACTCAATTGCTTGTCTTGAAGACGTAGAAAATTTTGTAACTTTTACTAGGTATTCAGGAACATTTAATTCATCTTTTTCATTTTCAAAATAATTTTTTAAAGTTATTGGATTTGCAAGCATTCCTTTATAAATAAGACTTTCAATAGCTGAAAAAATTTTTTGATGCATAGGGTCATAAAAATTAATATTAGATATGAGAGTATTAATTTCATCAAATAATTCATTCTGAACTAGTATTGAACCTATTACTGACTGCTCTGCCTCAATGTTATTGGGAAGCTCTTTAAAAGTATCTTTAACTAAATTTAGATTATTTTCCATAATCTTAATTTATATGAAATGTAATTTTTAAATATAACTAAAATGTACTGGGGAAAAAAATGTATAATTATTGAATAGTTTCTGCAGTAATTACATTAATCGTAATTTCTGAGTCTACTTCTGAGTGTAAATTAATCTTTACTTTAAATTTACCTAATGATTTAATTTCTTTTACTGGTTGTATCATTGATGGTTTTATTTCAATTTTTTCATTTTCGAGAATTATTTTTGAAATCTCTGTTGGTTTAACAGAGCCATAAAGTTCTTTGTTTTCTGTACTTAATTTTTTTATAGCATATTCTTTACTATTAATTTTTTCTGCTATTTTTTGCGCTTCTTTCTTTTTCTCAGCATCTTTTTTACCTAATTCAGTTTTAATTTTTTCAACTTCTGCGATGTTTTCTTTTGATGCATATAGAGCTTTTTTATTTGAAATTAAAAAATTTCTTGCAAAACCTCTTTTTACTTCAATTATTTCTCCGATTGATCCAATTCTCTTAAGGTTTTCTAAAAGTATAACTTTCATCTAAATTAATCCTAAATTTCTTGCTCTTTTAATTGATAGTGACAATTCTCTTTGTTTTTTTTGACAAACATTTGTAATTCTTGAGGGTAGAATTTTTCCATTCTCAGACATATATTTTCTAAGCAGTCTAATATTTTTATAATCGACTACGGGCGCTCCTTTAACTGATAAAGGGCATGATTTTTTAAACTTATATTTATTTGGTTGGAAAATACTTAATTTTGCAAAATTACTTTGCTTACCTTTTTTATTATCACTTCTTTTTTTTGAGGGCATATTTAATTCTTTTTATAATCTTTCTTTTCATACTCTTCTTTTTTTGAAAAGTAGTTTGCCTCTAAATCAAATTTTTTAACTTTAACTGTCATATATCTTAAAAGATTTTTATCAATTGACTCATTTTTTTCTAATTCATCAATTATTTTTCCAGGACCTTTAATCTTAAAGTGTATAAAGCTACCTTTTCTATTTTTCTTAATAATATAAGATAAATTCAACAGGCCCCACTCTTCAGTTTTAACAATCTCTCCATCATTTTTTTCAACAATTTTCGAATATTTCTCAGTTAATTGTTTAATCTGCGAGGGACTAGTATCTTGTCTTGCAACTATAGTGTGTTCGTATAAATTCATAATTCTTCTTTAATAAAAAGTGAGGATATACTATTATAATTGTTGAATTACAACACTTAAAACCATAATAAAATTTAAATAATTAAATGTTTTCTGTTATTTTTCCAGGCCAGGGCTCCCAATTAGTTGGTATGGGTAAGGAGCTGCATGAAAAGTACAGTCTTGTACAAAAATTATTCAAAGAAGCTGATGAAACACTAGGATATTCATTATCAGAAATAATCTTAAATGGACCTAGAGAAGATTTAGATTTAACTGAAAACACCCAACCAGCAATATTTTTATTAAGTTATTCAATATTTAAATTAGCAAAAGATGAATTTAATATTCCTTTAGATAAAGCAAATTATTTTGCTGGTCATTCTCTAGGAGAGTATTCGGCACTTGCTTCTGCAGGAGCCTTATCTTTTTCTGAAACTTTAAAGATATTAAAGATTAGGGGAAAATCAATGCAAAGTGCAGTTCCTAAAGGAGAAGGGGGGATGGTTGCCGTTCTCGGCTCAAAAATAGAAAATTTAGAAAATATAATTAATGAAAATAAAAAAAAATATGAATGTTATATCGCTAATGATAATTCAGAGGGTCAAATAGTTGTGAGTGGAAGATTGGCAGACCTAGAAGAGTTTATGAAAGATTTAAAGTCAAATAGTATTAAAAATATTAAACTACCAGTAAGTGCGCCCTTTCATTGTAAGCTAATGAATAAGGCAACACAGGTTATGACAGAAGAAATTGCAAAATTAGATTTTAAAAACTTTGAAAATGGTTTTATTTCTAATGTTACTGCTAAAGAAATATCAGACTCATCTGAATTAAAAAATTTATTAGTTAAAAACCTAGAAAGTAGGGTTCGTTGGAGAGAGAGTGTATTATTGATGGCTAATAAAGGGATTAATCAATTTATAGAAATAGGACCAGGTAAAGTTTTATCAGGTTTAATAAAGAGAATTGATAGAAATCTAAAAGTTAGTGCAATAAATACTGAAGAAGATATAAAACAGATAAATATAAATAATGAATAGTTTAAAAAATAAAAATATAATAGTCACAGGAGCCTCTGGCGGTATTGGTAATTCAATAGTTCAAAAACTAAATGAATGTGGAGCAAATGTTTTGGCCACTGGTACAAAGATAGAAAAGCTAGAAGAATTAAAATCAAAATTTAATAATATAAAAATATTGAAATTTGACATTTCTCAGCATGATAAAATTGAAGAGTTTATTGAAAACTCAACAAGTGAGTTAGGTGGAAATCTTGACTGTATAGTTAATAATGCAGGAATTACAAAAGATAACTTAACTATAAGAATGAGTCTAGACGAATGGTCAAAAGTTATAGACATAAATCTTACATCTACCTTTCTAATGAGTAAGTATTCAATTAAAAAAATGTTAAAAAATAAATCTGGAAAGATTATTAATATAACTTCCGTAGTAGGCCATACAGGAAATGTTGGTCAAGCAAACTATACTGCATCCAAAGCAGGCATTGTTGCCATGTCTAAAAGTTTAGCTATTGAGTATGCAAAAAAAAATATTAATGTTAATTGCATATCTCCAGGATTTATAAGTACAGCTATGACAGATAAAATTGATGATAAATTTAAAGAAAGCATTATTGCTAAAATCCCTTCCAATAGGCTTGGTAAACCAGAAGATATAGCTAACGCAGTAATTTTCTTAAGTTCCAACCAATCTGACTATATTAATGGTGAAACATTGCATGTTAATGGAGGCATGTATTTGGGTTGACAAAACTACGTTTTGATTTATTAACAAATTATAACAAAAAGGAACAATATGTCAGATGATATTTCAAGCAAAGTAAAAAAAATTGTTGCAGACCATCTTGGTATCGATGAAGCTAAAGTTCAGGATGAGTCAAGTTTCATAGACGATCTAGGTGCTGATAGCTTAGACACAGTAGAATTAGTAATGGCTTTTGAAGAAGAATTTGGAGCAGAAATTTCAGATAGCCAAGCAGAAAAAATTCTAACTGTTGGTGATGCAATTAAATTTATTGAAGGCAAAGCTAATTAGAAAATTTTGATGTCCATAAAAAAAGATGGGATAATGGTAATTTTATCATCCCCATCTGGGGCAGGAAAAACAACTCTTGTAAAACTATTATCAAAAAATAAAAAGTTCTACATTTCCATCTCACACACGACTAGAAAACCCAGACCAAATGAAATTGCTGACCAGGATTATTATTTTGTAGACCAAAATAAATTTGAAGGATTAATTAAAAATGAGGAATTTTTAGAATACGCAAAAGTATTTAAACACTTTTATGGAACAACAAGAACACCAGTTATTGAACGATTAGAAAAAGGAGAAAACGTAATATTTGATATTGATTGGCAGGGTGCTGACCAAATAAAAAATAAAAAATTAAATTACAAATTGATTACTTTTTTTATACTTCCTCCAAGCAAAAAAGTTTTATTTGAGAGATTGTCAAATAGAGATATGAAAGACAAATTAATTGTAGAAGAAAGAATGAAAGAATTTAGTAGAGATGTGCTGCATTGGATAAATTATGATTATGTAATTATAAATGATGATCTTGAAGAGTGCTATGCAAAAATTAACAATTTAATTGAAGCAGAAGTTAATAATGGCTCAAAAGATTACGATAAAGAGTTTATCAGAAAACATGTCGATTTATTAACTACCTGATTCTTCAAATTCCTTAACTAGCTTAAAATATACTTCAGGTTCTAAATTTTGTGGTCTTAAATTTAAATCAATATTAAATTTTTCAGATACTTTTTTTGGAACTTTGAAAACCTGGTTAAATGGTTTTTTTAACATTTTTCTTCTTTGGCTAAAAAAAACTCTTGTAATCATCTCAAGATTTTTAGGATTCTTTAATTTAAAAAATTTATCTTTAGGAGTAAATAGTAACAAAGAACTATCAACTTTAGGTTTTGGAGAAAAACTTTCTGGTTTAATATCTATTATTTTTTTAATATTCAATTTCCAATTTGATAAAATTGATAGCCGTCCATAATTGGAAGTATTTGTTTTTGCAATAATTCTATCTGCAACTTCTTTTTGAAACATCAAAACTAAACTATCAAACCAAAATTCATTATTTAATCTTATGATCCATTTTGATAAAATTTCTGTAGAGATATTGTATGGAAGATTTCCAAACACTGTTAATTTTTCATTGCAAATTTTATTTGCATCTATATTTAAAACGTCATCATTAATTATATTAATTTCATTATCAAATTTTTCTTTTAACAACAACGCTAAATCATCATCTTTTTCTATAACAAATATTTTCTGTGGGTTTTTTTTGTAGATAAAAGATGTTAGATTTCCACTACCCGGGCCTATTTCTAATATTGCTTTACCTTCAATTTTAACTGTATCAACTATTTGAGAAAGGACATTTCGATCAATTAAAAAGTTTTGTCCTAAACTTTTTTTTGCTTTAACAGTCACTTATTGTCAAAAAATTTAAGAGCACTTACAAGACTCTTTGGATTGGAAATATTTTTACCAAGCATTGAAAAATTTGGTCCATGATCTGGTGAAATTCTGATATAGGGTAGCCCCAAAGTAATATTAATAGCATCAAATCCAAAAATAGTTTTGATAGGAGTTAAAACTTGGTCATGATACATTCCAATTATTACATCATAGTTCTTTGATTGCTCCTTTAAAAAAATTGTATCCGCTGCAAATGGACCAGAAACTTTATATTTATTTTTTATTAAATAGTTAATAGCAGGAATTATAATTTTTTTTTCTTCACTTGTTTCAAAGTTGCTTTCACAATGAGGATTTAAGCCTGTAATTGCAATTTTAGGTTTTTTATTAAATTTTTTATAATAAAAATTAACAATTAATTTAACTTGCTTAACAATTTTTGCTTTAGATAAATATTTATGAACATTTTTTAGTGGCAAATGTGTTGTTAAAGGGCTTACAGATAATTTTTTATTATAAATTAACATTGCCACGTTATCTTTTGTATTAGTTTCGTATGCTAAATATTCAGTAATACCTGGGAAATTTCCAGATAAAAAATGCCTTTTAGATATTGGTCCATTTATTAAACCAGCACATTCATTTTTTTTTAACAACGAACCAGCTATTTTGAAGCATTTGGAAATATATTTGTTAGATTTATTTGTTATTTTTTCAAAAGGTTTTTTAAATGAAAAATCAACATCAATTATATAAGTTCTAGCATTATTTAGTTTTGTCAAATCAAAATTATTTTTGTTAATTAAAAAAAATTTATGATTAATCTTTAATTTTTTCATTTGTTTGATCATCAAATTTTTAGAAACAATTAAAACTATTGGGTGTTTAAATCTATTTTTTTTTAGAGCCTTAAAAAAAATTTCAATAAATATACTGAATGGCTCCCCAGCAACAATTATTATTGGTTTATAATTCATGAATTTTTGTATTGATCTTAACTTTATTAAAATAGATTTTAGAAAATTGTTCCAGTTTTTTATCTATTTCAAAATTATAAATTTTATTGAATTCTTTTTCTTCATCAATTTCACTTTTTTCAAATTTTATATTATCAACCTTTAATATTAAAAAATTAGCACCTATTTTTATTGTTTCTGTGTAATCACCTAAATTTGTTTTGCTCAAGATTTTAGAAATTTTATCTGATAGGCTGATCTCATCTACCCATCCAATGCTTCCCCCATATTTATTGGTGTCTGCAATGCTGTAAAGATTTGCAGTATTTTTAAAACCTATCTCATTAATACTTTCAGAGATACTATCAACTTTATCTTTTAAAGATACATTTTGATCTTTTTCAAAAATTATTTCTGATAATTCATATATCTTTTTATCTTTAATCAATTTTCTTTTAGCAATTTTTTCGATAATAGCGTTTTTGTCAATATCAATCTGGTTTTTATACTTTTCAAAAATTAATTTGTTCCAATAATGATCTATTTCAATTTTTTTTTTAATACTTTCAATAGTTAAGTCATATGTATTTAAGAAAACTTCTAGCTCACTTAAATTGTTTAAATTCAATTTAATATAAAAATTTTTTAAAAAAGAATCTAAATTAGGATCTTCTTGATTTAATTCAAAATATTTTAATAGCTCCTTTTTTTTAATTGTTTCTTTGATTATTGATTTTTTTGCCAGATCTGTTAATTTTTTTTCATTTAGTGTTTCAAGATTTGTATTTAAAGCAACTAAAAATTTAGCTTCTTTTTTGACATCAATATTTGTAATTATCTCCTCATCAATTTTGAATACAATATTAACATTCTCTAAACTAAAAGCTTTTAAGTTTACTAGGATTAACAAAGTGATAAAAAAAATTATTTTTTGTTTCATTAAGGTTTAAGATTAGGACTTGATGTTTGACCAAATGGCATAATTGTTAGTTTAAAAAAAATATTTTCCTCAGGTTTTAATGCGCCATCTGAATAGTAATCTTTGTTGTATTCTAAAGCAGCTACAAGACAATCGTTTCTATACTCATATATTAAATTGTAAAATTCAGCTACGTCTGTTTCTATATTTTTTCTTGTACTAAAACTTAAGCTTTTTGAATTGTCATTATTGCTAATTTTACTAATATTAGAAAGATAACTTGTATCTGTGTCAGAATTATTTTCGTTTAAATATTCAAATGTGCTTACAAAATTATTAATTTTTAGTTCTGTACCTAGTAACTCGTAGCTCGTATCGTTAAGGTTTTCTTTAAGTGCAAAATCATAATTTATCTTAAAATTTTGGCTTGGATTAATGTTTATTTGTCCAACTATATCTGATGATTTACTATTTAAACCACTTTTTTTGGGAAGTTTTTTATCTTCTTCTGGCCTAAAAATACTTGCTATTTTTAAACCAATTATCTCGTTGTCTGATTTGTCTGATTTAGAATAATCTATACCGTAAGTTAAAGACGCACCGCCTTCAACGGAAGTAGATGTTCCAAGTCTATTAAAGGCAAAAATATTATTTATATCTAATCTTGTATCATCATCAGCCATATTCTTTGAATTGTTAGGGCTATATTTAAAAGTCATTAATGGACCTAAAGTAGTATTGAATCTTTCTGATTTTTTTATTAATGGATATGAAGTGTTGTATTCAAAAAGTAAGTCTATTTTATTATCCATCCCCCCTTTATAATTTGAAGAATTTGAAGAGTCTGTGTTACTATTTTTGAATAAATAAGTATAAGTATTTCTAAAACCTTTTTTTGATATTATTGGATCAGAATTAAAAATAAGGTCATTAACAATTATTTTTTCATTTACATTGGTATTATGTGTTTTTGCATAACCGAATGTATTTAATGAAAAATTTCCACTGATATTAGTGTTATTTTTAAATTCTTTTAAAAGATTAAAATTTGGATAAATAAATTCATATCTATCTCGATCTGGTTTATTTAAATCTTCATAAATTTCAACACTAGAGGTTAAAGATAGATCATCGTTATTAGCATTTATTTCTAAATAAGAGTGCATTACTGAGTCACTTTCAATTATGGGTGATTTTAATTTATATGATTTTAAATAGTCATCACTAGAAGTTTGTTGAAGTTTGAGTGATAAGATACTTTCATCAAAATTAAAAAAACTAATTTTTTTATTTATTAATGAAAAAAAATGACTTTTGAATGGTTTATCTTTTTCATTTAAAAAGCTAAAATCAAATAACTTCTTACTATTTTTTCCAACTTCTCTAAATTCAGTTTGCAATAAAAGTTTATTTTTGGAATAAAATCTTGGATTAAGGGTAAAATCTTTATTATTGGCAAGTACATGATAATAAGGGGTATTTAATGAAGTTCCCAACCCAGAAGAACTCATAATAGTTGGCATTAAAAAACCAGATTGTCTTTTTACAGTAGGATCAGGATGAAAAAATTTTGGAAAATAAAAAACAGGAGTATCATAAACTTTTAACCAAGCATTTTTATAAAAAATCATTTTTTTTTGTTTGGAATGTGTTATTTTTTCAGCAGACATTTGCCAAGGTGGACATGTGTCATTTTTTTTACATGTAGTAAAAACACCTTTAGATATAATTGTGTCAGTCCCGTTAGATACAATTGTAGCCCCTTTAAGTCTTGGCTCATTATCTTTTTTAAAAGATTTATTGGTGAAGTCGATTGAAATATCTTTCCCTAACAATTTTTTTGACTTTAAATTTAAAAATGATTTTTCAAGTTTGTAATGATTTTTTTCAATATCAATTATTTTGGTATTTCCTAATTTTATCAATTTATCATCTAGGGTATATAAAAAGTTTTCAATAAAAAAAATATTTCCAAAACTATCTTCAATTGTAGATTTTTTATTTGATGAAATTGATCTTTTTTTATTGTTATATGCAATAAAGTTAGATTTAATTAAAATATTATTTTTTGAGTCATTTACCTCTACTTTATCTGAAGCTTCAAGAATTAATTTTTCTTTATCATAATAAAATTTTTTAGCTTTTATTATAAAATTACCTTCAGCTGTTGTTACGGTTCCATCTGTTGCTTCTATTATATTTCCCTCTTTAGATATATTGATTTCAGAAGTATCAAAAATAAATTCATCACTTGTAGAATTAGATAAAAAAATAAAATAGAAAAAGATTATCAGTATATTTAATTTGAATTTATTTTTCATTAATCCTCACCAAACCAATTAAAATAAAAATCATAAGTAATAATAATGGCAACCATGTGGACGCCATAAGTGGTATTTTTCCATTCTCACCCAACAAATTGAATAAATAATAAAAATAATAAATTATAACTGAGAATAGAACTCCAGAAATAATGTGATAAATCATTGGTTTATTTCTTTTTATATTAAGCATTATAATTGCTGAAAATACTGACATTATTGATAAATAAATAGGAAAAGAATAAAGTTGATTTAAATGTGAGGTAATTTCAGTTGTTGAGTAACCCAAATCTTTATAATCCCGCTTTAGTTTTTTAAGCTCCAATATGTTGAGAGACGTCAAATTTCTAAACATGCTGTTAATTTTTTTAAGATCAAAATGAGTAAAAATAAAAATATTATTTTGTAATATTTTTGTAGAATTATTCAGAGAAATAGTTGGTTTAAAAATATTCCATTTTTCATTTGATACATCAACTTTTTCTGACTCAATAATTTGAATTAAATTATAACTTAAATCAAATTCAGCTATAGATACATTTTCAAGATATTTTCCATTTATTTTTGAAGCATTAATCACATATTTTTTTTCATCAAGTTCATCTTTTATCCACAAACCGTTTTCTGTTACTACAGCTAAATATTTATCATCTTTAGAATAATCATTTTTTAAATCAAAATATAAAAATTTAAGTTGTGATGAAATTTGATAAAACATAAGTATCAAAAAAATTCCTAAAATTATTGATGTAGATGACAGTATTTTTATTATCTTAATATTATTTAAACCATGAACTTTTAAAAATTCTAATTCATTTTTATCGATTAATTCTAAAAAGAAAAACTGGGAGGATATTAGAAAAATAAATGGAAAAATTTCAAACAAAGTTGAAGGAGTATTCAGTATAGTTAATAAAAAAGGAAAATAAATACCAACATCTATATCTTTAAAATATGAAATTTCTTCAAAAATACTTAAAATAAATATCAAAGATAAAAAAATTACAGAAATAAGAATAATTTTTCTTAAAAAAAGTTTTATAAGATAATTTTGATATATTTTTATCATAATTTTACTTTAGCCTTTAAAGATAAATAAATAGTTATAAAAGTTAGCAAAGGTAAAATAAGAAAGAAGAACATTCCAAACTGCCCACTAGTTGAAAACCTTAAAGATAATTCTGATATTACTATTATAAAAAAAATAATTATAAATAAAAAAATTTTAAATTTATCAAAATCATCATTTTCTTTTGATTTAAGTATAAGCAGACAGCTAATTAAAGAAAGTAGTGGAAGATATAAAGGTTTATAAAATCTTTTTAAAAATTCTTGTTTAATTGCATTCATTGATTCTATTTTACATTGAAGAAATTTTGTATTATCAAAATCACTAATCTTATTTCTATAATTTAAATATAAACACTCAATTATATCTCTACTTGGAACTTCTTGAATTTTTGGATAAGTTGTACTCTTTGATGTATACTTTGATAAGTTAAAATTTATTTTATCAAATGTAAAATTAGTAATTTTTTTTCTTTCTTTATTTATCATTTCACCTTCATATAATTCAAAGAATCGATTATTATTAGAGTTAATCAAACGTCCTTTTTTTGCATAAATTATTTGAAAACTTTCTTCTGTTTGTTCATCACTTTTTTTTGTAAATAAATCTTTAAGAAATATATTATTATAATCTCCAAATTCATCCTTTGACTCAATGAAGATTGTAAGACCCGATACAGTATCAATAAATTTACCTTCTTTTATTAATGCTGGAAAAAAATCTACATTTGATGTCCTGATAAAAGTTCTAGCTTCATTTTGAGAGTATGGGGAAATAAAACTACCAAGAAAAACTTGAAAAATTGTTACTAAAAGAGAATAAAAGATAACAACATTAATAAACTGGATTTTTTTAACACCATTAGTCCAAAATATCAGTAGCTCATTTTTACTTTCATATTTTAATATTTGATAGAAAAGAGAGATAAAAAAAACAAAGGGAAGTATTCTATGAATTATTTTTGGAAAATTGAGAGCACTATAAGAAAAGTAAACATAAAGGCTATGACCATCCTCAGTAACAAAATCTAAAAAATTTACTGCCTGAATTACCCATACAATTAAACCTAATACAAAGGCTATGGTGATAAAAAGTTTTAAAGTATCTTTTATAAACTTTTGAAATAGTATTTTTTTCATTGAAATTTTTTAATATTAAACATATATAGCAGAAACACGTACAGAGTGTATTTAAAAATTTATGTCTATTCAAATTAACTTTAAAAATTATGGGTCAAACAAGACTCCAGCAAACCTAGTCTTATTTGTCGATGAAAAATTCAACATAAGCAATTTAAAAAAATATCTTTCAAATTTTGAATTTTCTTACATAGCTGACTTGCTAAAAAATAGTGATTTAAAAAAAAACATACTCTTTTTTGAAGTTAATTCAAAAAAATCAATATTTTTAGTGTCTATTAAGAAAGATATAAAAATATCAGATATAGAAAATTTAGGAGCTAAATTTCATAGTTATATTAATTATGATAAGAAAAAAGAAT
>ERZ651776.735-NODE-735-length-43808-cov-7.351032_pt1 | contig 43808 bp, 32 predicted proteins | sample MGYA00514761_ERZ651776 | MGnify/ENA metagenome assembly ERZ651776
CCTCTCTCTCTCTCTCTCTCTCTCTGTGTGTGTGTGTGTGTGTGTGTGTGTGTGTGTGTATATATTCTTTTTCGTTAGATTTTAAGTGGTGACAAAAAAGCAGCCAGACAGTGACGTCTTAATGTGGATAGGAAAAGGTCAGTCTGAGACAGTTACCAGTAGATATTTCTACGTGCATTTCCGCGGTTTGGCATAATATCATGGTAATACAGAGGTAATATTCTTAATATTCTTAAATATTTTTATTCGCTCTTCTTGGCGGGAGTGTTATTACTACTACTCTTCCTCCCGAAGGATAAAAAAGCTTTCTTGAACTTGCCGGGAGTACTCGTCGTCGCCGCGTTTGATTTCTTCTTCTTCTTCCACGCGTGTTGAATCCTGGTCGCGGCGTTCTCGGCGGATAAAAAAAATGAAGGCGGTCTCAAGGCGGGAAACAATCTATTCACCTTCTTTTGGTACTCTTTGTAAGTCGGGTACTTCCCCGCCGTGATTTGCTCGGTAAACGCCGTCGATCCTTGGAACAACAAAGATAACAAAACCGCACCTACATAGCACGCGTGCAAAGCCTCGCAGCCACACTTGAGACCAGGGATGGACACGAAAAAACACGATCCGCAACACCTCAGCGTCTTCGGTAAACGCAACCAATACCAGTTTTCTTTCGCCTCCGAGCACGATTGCGGCAACGCGGACCCACCAGAAGCCAAAACGAAAACGCATAAAGACCACCAAATCATCTGTTCGCTGAAAAAGTTCGGATGTCTGGACCGCGCGAACAGACCTTTACTCAAGAACCCATTTTGGTAATCCGTTTCGTACTTCGCCTCCCGCTTCGCCTTGCCGTATTTGGCCTGTTGAAACCGCCACTGTTGATTATCTGCGACGCGTTCCAAGTTGAAGAAGAATAAGAAAAGAAGCGTGGCGTACAAATCGTACTCGTTCAAAGGTATTTTTTGAGCGTACGGTGTCGCCGCCCACGCGCACGGCGCCGTGATTAAGAACAACAGCGCGTGTTGATAGAAACATATGAAGGAGAAATTGAACAGTAACCAACCGAATTTGGAATTCAAAATTTTCTTTTCTCTCAACACCGCCCATCGATAGTCCTCCTCTCCGCGATTATATCCACCTTTCCTCGCGAAATTACGAGTCAACCTTACTCCCCAAATGAAAATCAGCGCGCTCATCAGCACGTTTCTCGAGTTAAACTTCCCGTAATACGTAAACACGAACGAGTAGAAAATTGGCGTCAAACTCCAAAGTCTGTCCACGTGCGAGTACGTTTTCGTTTTCAAGGACGCGAGGAAGGAGTAGACGATGAATATCAGGCATAATTTGGAAGCCGCGAGAATGGCTTCGTTCTCTGCTAACGAGAAATCAGCGTTCGTTGGAAAGCTGCTCTTTTGTTTCCATCTGATGCCAAACATGAATGATTTTCGTCGTAATAGTATGTGGCTTTCCGTTTTGAAGAAGTGTAGGACATGTTGGACGAAATTCCTCATTTTTCTCTGGGTTAGGGGAGTTGTTGTTGGTGTTGTTGGTGTTGTTTCTGACTCTCTCCGCGTGGTGGTTTAGTTTAGTTTAGTGGTACGCGAGGTGTACTTCTTTGTCCTCTTCCTCATCACTTTCAGAACAACGTCATCATCTCAATAACATCCTCGGTGTGTATTGAAATATGGGTTTAGGAAACGACGAGGTAGGTGATGACGATGCGGTGGCGAGCAAAGCAGACCGGGCGAAGAGTTGGATAAAGAAGAGAAGCATCGATGATGGTAACGTCGATGATGATAAGAACTCAACAACGATAATACCGTCGCAAGTATCGAAAGAGGTGGAAGAAGCTCTGTCGTTCGCGAAGAGAACGAAAGAGAAGAATCAACAACAACAACAACAGAAGTATAACAGCAACAACAACAACAACAACAACAACAACAAGACGAGTGGTAGCAGTAATAATAGCAAGAAGCAACAACCGAAAAATTCTATCCAGCAGCAACAGCAGCAACAACAACAGCAACAGGCGAAGAAAGTGGTGTTCGCTCCCGCACCGTCTAGACCAGTTTGGAATGCACGGCCCGCGACAGCGTCCTCGCTGACCGCCGCAGCGCAACCGTTCAACGTTTCATCGAATACTACTCATAATGAAGACGATGGCGTGCATTGGCCGACGACTGCGGAAAATGACGGTGGAAAACACGGTGGAAAAGACTATTTACCAAAAATAACCGCAGAATCTTTACGAATAGAGGCTCGTAAGTCCAAGGTGGATAAGTTTGGGAAGATCCCGTGTCGAGTGTGCGGAAGGCGGTTCGCCGAGTTTCAACATTTAGCATCGCACTTGTACAATTCACATTACGGGTTGAACGACCCAGACCGCGTGAAGGTAATCGATACCGAACGCATAGCGAGGGGCGATTTGACCGAACAAGAACGAATCGAGGAGGAAAAACGGAAGAAAAAGAGAACGACGATTGACCTATCGGAAATTGTATCGGGGGAGAATAAATCCATCAACGCCGGCGGCGGTGGCGTGAGTGCAATGTTAGGCGGTTTAGGTTTATACTTTAAAGAAGGGAAAGCGAAGAAAAGCGATAAACGTGCTTTATTGGCAAAGAAAGTGGAAGGTCGTCCCAAACGGGGCGGGGAACTTATGGCGAATCCAAACGCTGCGATGGCTTCGGCCACGTTAATGAGAAGAGGGAAAGAGCGCATGGACGGTAAGAAAAAAAAACGCATGACAAAACTGAGGAAAATCATTCTCGTGTCCAGAGCAAATAAGGAAAAGTCGTCGAAAGGAGATGACGACTCGACGATTGAAGTAACCATCGAGGTTGACAAGGTGTACGTGAACATAAAAGTGGACGAGGAGGATAGCGAAAGAGTAAAGGTGGATTTGTGGTGCGACGAAGACGACGATGATTCGGACGACGATAATAACAACGATAAAGCCGACGTCGTCGTCGACGACGACGAATCTATTAACAGAGCACATGCAGATGAACAAGACGGCACAGATACACCAACAGCAACTAAAGAACATGCAGATGAACCGTACATCGTCTCGTCCACGTCGAGTCAAACGGTCATTCAGTTACCTTCCATTTGGACGAGAAAAAGTTTTATCGATACTTTGAAACAGAAAGAATATGAACTCATGAACACAAAGTCGGAAAACAGCCAGACAGACCAGCACACAACAGCGATAGGAAAGAAGACAAAGCCAAAAAAGAAGGAAAAATCAGCGTTCGTATCAAAATTCTGCGAATTGTGTAAAATGGAGTGTAACAGCGAAACGGCGTGGGCGGACCACGTCGCCGGTAAGAAACACGCGAAGATGCTCGAACGCAAGGAGAAAATCGATCGCGGAGAAACCACTGAAGAGCACATTCAACGCAATTTGGAGCGCGTGAAAGACGCCTCGTTCGTCAACAAGGTTGAAAAAATGCCGAAATATGCCTCGCAAGTTATCACGACGCCTCTGAATCAAGCCGTACAAGCGCTCTTCTCCGAGCTTCGAAGATTACAAGAGAGACTGTATAAAACAGATCCTATAAAAGCAAAATCGAAAAAGCGATTCACGTTCGGTTTGCGTGAGGTCGTGAAAAATGTCGAACTCGGTAAATGCAAAGCTGTTGTCGTCGCTCCGAACATTGAATCCACCGGCGATATGGAAGGCGGTTTGGACGACCAAATTTGGCAAATCGTCAAGAAGTGTCGCGAACTAAATACGCCGGTTTTATTCGCACTCACGCGGTCGCGATTAGGTAAGTTGTGCGGTCCACGTTACGTTTCTTGCGTGGCCGTGTTGAATACGGACGGTTTAGAGGACCAATTGAAAGACATGTTGCGTGAAGGCCAGGTCGCGCGAAAAAAATACGAGGATGAAAAAGCGGTTGAAGAAAAGGAAAGCGAAGAAGACCGCATAGATAGTAATAGTTTCGAATACTCATAGATACGTAGAAAGCAGCGAAAGCATACAAAGTATCACGCGTGTGGCCTCGCACGTATTAAATCTTATCGCTGCTACGTTCTAAAATCCCCAAGAACCCGGGAAAAGTCTTTGGTAGTTTAAACGGATTTGCCAGCTTCGCATCTTCAGTTGCTAATCCTTTCTCGTGCGTCTCCCTGATTTGCGTAATCACCACTCTCGCTTTTTCCAAGTTGAACTCTCTCTTCTCCTTCGTTCGTAAATAATCGAGCAACCGCACCGCGGACTCTTCGTTCTCTATCCACGGATGTCCGTATTCTTGTAACATGAATCGAACTTTTTCTTCGTCGTCTTTTTTTCCATCGTCGGAAGTTGACGACGACGACGATGAAGTTTCGGAGGACGAGTTTATTCTCGAAACTGAAACTGTCGACGACCGTTTTTTGGCTAGATGATGATTGGATGTCTTTGAAATCGGATTCTTAATCCCTCGATGCCGATGATGATGAGGGTGTTGCACTGATACTATTGAATACATAATTTAAATGTACGAGTAACTGCGTGCGAAAAAAGTGTTGTGTTGTTGTCTGTTCTTGAAAAACTCATCAAACAGTCAAATTTGTCTCTCTCTCTCTCTAAAATTACAACGTGTCACTCAAGGCACTTTTCTCTCTCTTCTTTTCTAACTAATAAACTCGATCGATCGTCGTCAAATCAAATCACTACATCTACATCAATCGACCTCGACGTACTCCGACTTATCTACTACTTGTTGTTGCTGTTGCTTGCGGAAGTCCTCGCGAACCCACTCGCCTCGCGTATAGCTCCAGGTTTTGCCATCTGGCGCCCGACCGTCAGGGCGCACATGCGCGGTAAACTCGACCAGACCAAGCGCCCGCGCCTCCTCTCGTGCCATGCGCGAAGCGACTTCGCGTTGACGTTGACGTTCATTTTCCTCGAGCTCAGCCGTCGTCGGCAGAGGACGTGTTTCCGACTCGAAGATGATTTGGTCGATCACGCCAAGGACGATCTCCCCGAACGGCTCGTCGTACGCCTCGCAGGTGTGCTCCTCGGGGTTGGCAGTGCAGGTGACCGTCACCGACATGGCGTCAAAAATAACGGGTGCTTTGCATTGCCCGCCGGAACACATGCATCCCTTGAGATCCAGCGCCGCCTGCACGCGAGCAGCGTTCTCGTTCGGTTGGTCGTTTTCATCCAAGCACCACTCGCGGATCGGGGTTGCCATTGAAGATGTTTATTTTTGTAGCCCACTCCGTTCTCGTATTCTCTGGTCTCTCCTCTCGAGCAATCGGTCAAAGTTATCTAACCCGACGGCTTTAGGTTTCCCCATGGGTAACACGTGCGCGGCGTATTGGATGCCACCAATAGCAGTGATCGCACCGACGATGATCGCGAACGGTGGCAGCGATTCCAAAGGCATGTGTTCTGTGTTTTTCTTTTTCGTGTGTTGTTCCAAACAAGATTTTTGAAGAAAGAAAGAAAAAGAAAAAGAAAAAGAAAAAGAAAAAAGACGAACGTTTGTTTGTCCATGTTGCTTTCTGAGTGATGAATATAATCTCTTCAAACATCATCACGAAGAATAAAAAGAATACAAAGAAGAAGAAGAACGCACCGCAGCATTAAGGACGACAACATTCAATACACATATCTATGGGGTGGGGCGATCCACCACCAGCGTCGTTGTTGAGCAATAGCAGCGGGCAACAACAAAAAATCAACACGAAAACTTTATCCTTCTTTGTCTTTTTGTTCCTCATGGCGTCGCTTCCTTTCTTCCAATCCCATCACGATTTGGCGCACAAACATCGCATCGAACACGAACGAGCGCACTCGGGAAATTCTATGCACTCCCTGAGAACAGAAATCGATCGAACCGTGGACGCAAAGGAGGAGCTATCTCTCCTTCGGAAGTACGGGACGAAAGTCGTCAAAGGGAGTTTAAGAGGTTTCGTGGAAGGACGTTTGGACGAAGTTGCCAGAAGGACAGAGAGAGAGTTGAGTAAAACGTTGGGGACGGGAGCGGAGAACGGCGGGGGCGATTTGGCCTCGAACTTAGTGAGAACGTCTCGATCGCAAGCGGCGATGAGGAATTTTGGACGAGTGCCGTTTCACGAGAGCAGCACGAGTAGTTTAGGCGCTTCCGGAATGAAATCGTCCGGACAAGGTACGGCGAAGAACAAACGCAATAATAAACAAAGCGCAAACGCGAAAAGAGAATCGCTCGCGGAAAAGTTGGAGCAGTTGGAAAAGATTAACCAGAAAGCGAGAGAAAAATTAGAGAGTGGTTCGGACGCGTCAGAGTTGTTCGCGGAAGCTGCCATGACGCAAGAATCGTGGGCAGACGCGATGAAGATGGCGAAACATTCAACCGGATGGAAAGGTGGAGGTAAAGCGTTCATGGAGCGGTTGCAAAGCCAGAGAGACGAGTACAAGGAGAAAGCGAGCGCGGTGTTCATGTCGGACGAAGACGTCGCCAAAGCGGACGCGCTGATTCACCAAAAGCAAAGAGAGGAGAAAGAAAATAGAAAACGACGATTCTTTGGTGGATTTAGACATAACAAAAGGAAAGATATGGACGCGACGTTGGACGAAGACACGAAGACGCACTTTGAAACTATTCTCGGTGGAATTTCTGGCGTGCAAAGCGACGCGGAATCATTGTTAGAAAGAACTGAAGACGAGAAAGGAAGTTTAGTTTCGCACGCGCGCGAGAAACAAGAGGCATATTTGAAGAGACACAACTCCAAGTCTAGAGATATCCCCTCGTGGTTGCAAGCGAGGTTGGAGTCGAACACCTATTCCGCGTCGGAATCCGATCCGTTGGAGATCGAGCCAAATAACTTAGCAAGATGGATACCGGCTATTGCGGCGAGAGAGCACGTTCTGCCAAAGCGTTCAAGGAACGGGTTGGAGTGCTCGTCGTCGCCGGTAACGGCGGATTTAAGAGACAGCGGTCGTTTGATGCAAAGAGATTTAAAGTATTTGCAGAGAGTGTGGTCGTCGCTCGATGCGACGAGATTGGCGCAGGGATTATGGGCAAGAATGCCTTTACTTTCCGAAGGTTCAAACGTTATTTTCAGAGATAGAGTAGCTTCATCGTCCTCGACTTCTTCCAGAGAATCTCGATCGGACGCGTCGGCGACGCCGAGAGTACACAAACCGAGAGTTCACAAAGAACACCGACCGGCTGAAATGTCTACGGATACGAACGAAGCTATTGAACAGTTGCGAGCAGCTATTGCGAAAGGTAAAGCTTTCAAAGATGATGATGACGACGAAGAGGAAGATGACGATGACGAAGAGGAAGAAGAGGAAGAGCAAATGGAGCAAAAACCGCAAACCGCAGAGAACGCGGAGCAGCAATCGGCAGAGGTTTTGAACACAGTAGCTCAGGCTTTAAATCTCGATAGCACCGATATAGAAGAGCTTGGATTAGTTAGCATAAAGAATAGAGACAAGGAAGGCCGCGAGGTTGTTTTAGATGCAGCGATGTTGGAAAAACCTATCGGGGAGGACGGAGAGAACGGTGCAGAAGAAGACGGAATTGAAGAGGGAGGAGATGAAAATGCGAATAACAAAGATGAGGACACCGAGCAAGAACAACAGCCACAACAACAGCAAGGTAAAGATGGGAACGATGACAATTATTCGAACGATGCAAGCGTCGTTGTAAGTGGTGATGATAACACGGACGATGTTGGTGAAGAAGTACCGGAGAGACGACGACGACGTCGACGACTTTTGAGCACGTCGCAAAAGCCGCGGAGTATTCCTTTGACTTTACATCGAGCCATGCTCTTTCCGGATGATTATCACACATCGGACAAGTATTGTCCTGCCGGCATGAAAGGTTGTACCGAGTCAGAGCGTAGGTTGCCGCGCGCGATTGAGTTGAAACAAGAGACATTTGTGGACGGCGTCACGCAACGAGGCGGCGCAGATGGCGATTTGCTTCAAGTTAAACAAGGCGAGCGACAGCGTTTAAAACTCAAACTCGATTTAGTCGGCGTGTTACCGTTAAATGACGAGGACTATGAATTCAAAACGTGTGCCGTGGTTGGTAATTCTGGCGTACTTTTGAAATCCAAACAAGGCAAAGAGATTGATGAACACGAAAAAGTGTTTCGAATCAACTACGCGCCAACGGCAGGATACGAAGAAGACGTCGGCTCGAGAACAGATTTCGATTTCGTGAACTTACAACATGTGAAACCATTCATTGCTGGTCGTACGCGCTTGGGAGGTTCCATTCCGGAAAGTTCTCGCTCTGCGTTACGAAACACGACTTTGGTACTGTTTGAAATTTTCAATCCGTTTGCGCGTTATCATTACTACGCGCCGTTATTGAAGCGGTTAGAAACAGCGCGAGTTTCCGGTGTTGCAAACGAGCACGTAGCTCCAGGAAGCTCCGCGATTGTAGTTTCTCCTGAAATCATCGCACACGCGTTCAAACTTTGGGAAGCTGTCAAAAAAGCCGTGGAACTCGGTGCTGTTTTTGCTGGATTTCACTCGAAAAGGTTCAAGCCGAAACCAATGTCTGGCGTCTTTGCGGCTACGTTTGCGTTACACTCGTGCGAGAAAGTTTCTCTTTACGGTTTCTCGCCGTATTCAAAAACGTCCGCGATTTCGAGCGATTCTAACAAGTATCATTACTTTGATTCCATCACTGGTACGACGACGCATCACTCGTTTGATTTAGCGTATGAGTTTTACAGACAACTGTCGCTTTGGCCTTGCGGCGGCATAGCGTTGGATATAAAAACTTAAAATCGGATTCATTGTTGTCAAGTTATCTATCTATTATAGCACTACAAATCTAGCTTATCTATCCTCTATACACACACACTCTCTCGCTCTCTCGCTCGCTCTTCTTTTCATACCCTCACAAATCAGGGATCGCTGCTGGACTTTCTTCTCATCCTAATCAAACTGAACAGTTTTCGCACGAGCGTTTCTTTCTTCTTTTGCTTCTCTCCGCTTCCTGCTGCAAAGCCGTTGTTCTTGTTGATTCGAAGCACCGCGTTTACTCCTTCTACCGTTTCGTTCTTCACCAATCCGTTTTCATTCTTATCGTCGTCTTCATCGCCGTCGTATTCAGTAACTTTTGGTTTACACCCTCTTGTGGGATACCTCGCTTTCAAAGCCAATTGAAATCTCTCGTGCTTCACCCCGGGAGGTCTCGCGATCGCAAACGCTTCCAACGCCTCCTCCGCGGTCATGTTCTCCTTCTCGATGAGATAACTACACACGATAAACCCCGTTCGATTGAAACCATACGCACAATGAATAGCAATATACTGTTCCGGATGTTTTTTCCAATGCTTCGTCGCTTCTCTCATCACTTTCGAGCAACATTCGATGTTCGGTATCGATTTTGCTATGTTCCTGACGTGTACTCGATGTACCTCTTTCGGTATGTCCTCTTCGTACAAACACTCGTGATTGCTCAAATCAATGATCATGGTAACCTCTCTCTGTTTCGTCTCTCGTTGTTCGTATAACATCTTCTCCACTGTTAAAATATGCGCGTACTTCTCCATCTGCTCCAAGAACTCTAGCGACAACGGGGTCTTCATCGGTACGAACTTTGTCTTTCCGACGTTCTCGCCACAGGACTCGTAATCGCCCCATTTCTGTAGTTTCGTGAGAACGGTCGCTTTTTCGTACGGAATCTGGTCCGTGTTTCCGAATATTTCCGAGTTTCGTGAGTTTCGATCGTTTTGTTGTCGATGATGATGATGTTGATGATGATTCGTAGTATTAATAGTAGTATTCTTGTTTTCGCTGCTTTTCTTGTCTTCCTCGTCTTCTTCTTGTTCCAATAAAGTGGATTTAACATTTTTGACGGCTGGGTGGTTGGTATTACTGCAACTCGTCGTAGTCGTCGTATTCATCGTCGTCTTCATTTGCTCCGCAAACATGACACCCAGACTATCGCACGAAGACGCTCTCATCGAAGACACGCGACCTTGCGGCGGAGATACCGGGGATTCGCTTTTTCCTTGTCTCGACCCCCAACCGTTTTCTTCTTTCTCTTCTTTCTCTCCTCCTCCTCCTCCGAAAGCTTCCATCGTCGTCGCTCGTCGCGCCTCTCTCGCTCTCGACGAACTCGTCTTTGGCGATAAAGGAATTTCATTTTTCTTCTTCTTTTTCTTCTTCTCGTTCATGATCTTTGTCTTCTTCTTCTTCTTCTTCTTCTTATGCTGCGAGGAATAATAATTCGATGAGAGATGAAAAGAAGTTTTGTGGAAAAAACTTTTTGCTCTGATGACTTTTGCGCGTGCGTTTTGTCTCTCTTCATAAAGAAAAAGGAGTGTATGCGAGCGGCGCTCCAAAACGCTCGTCTGGCGTTCAATCATCACAGCAGTAGTTCAATCATTATCAAACGCACCACCGATAGATCTATCGCGACGACGAAAACAACAATGTCTTCTTCATCAAAGGGAAAAAACTGGGACGGTTCTGGCACGCAAGAAGATTTGATGCACCGAGACGAGTGCATTTTAGTGGACGCTAAAGATTCCATCGTCGGTCACGCGAGTAAATACGACGCCCATCATTTCTCCGCGAATGCAGAAAGAAGAAACACTCCGAAAGGTTTATTACACCGAGCGTTTTCGGTGTTTTTATTCGATAAAGAAAATAACAAACTTTTGTTGCAACAAAGAGCGGCGTCGAAAATTACCTTCCCGTCGGTGTGGACGAACACGTGTTGTTCGCACCAGTTGCACGGATACGAACCGACTGAAGTAGACGACGAGGTAGTAGACGTGAGAAAGAATAAGAGAGCGCCGGGCGCTGTTCGCGCGGCGAGGAGGAAATTGTTGCACGAGTTGAACATAGACCCAGAGACGGTGAAAGAAACGCAGTTTAAGTTTCTAACTCGTTTGCACTATTGCGCGAAAGATAGTTTTGGAGAGGCGAGTTTGCGTCCGGAGAACGGGACCGCATTTTGGGGCGAACACGAGATGGATTACGTTTTGTTTTGTCGAGCGGACCAGGCGGAGTTGGTGAAAGGCGGGATGTCGATTAACCCGGAAGAGGTAGACGCGATGATTTGGGTGTCGCCGGAGGAGTTGAGAGAGATGATGAAGGAAGAGAAAGGTTTGCGGTGGTCTCCGTGGTTTCGAATCATCGTCGATAGATTTCTGTGGAAGTGGTGGGAGAACATCGACGAAGTGTTTGCGACCGATAAATTCGTCGACGAGCAAAGTATTCACGAAGTCTTAGAAGAGGAAGATTAAAATTTTACGCATAAAGGTGCGCGTTTCCTTCTCGTTTTTTCTCTCTCTCTCTTTTACACACGCGCGCATATACTATATATGCGATGCTGATTATTTTCGATGAAGACAATTTATCGACGGGCGGACAGACGAGCTTGATACCTCGAGTGTTGATCAGTCGGAAGGCGCTTTACAAACGCACCTGAGAAAATAATAATAGCGCGCGTGCGCGCACACGCGTTCGTCTCTCTTTTCTCTTCTACCCCAAGGGCTGACTCGTTCAATTTTCTCTCTCTGTCACTCTCTTTCTCTCTGAATGTATCCGCAGAATCTAAAGTACATCGTCCGAATTTATTAGCAGGTAGCCTTTTGTGAGAATACTATTAGTAAGAGTACATCCAAAGTAATATTTGTCGCTCGTAAAAATTTTCGCTCTCTCCTCTCTCCTTGCTCTCGTTCAAAACTTTCTCCACTTGTCCTCTTCACTCTTGTATACGCACAAAAGAAACCTTTACATAGGAAGTATAAAAAGAATATTTCGCTCATAAAACACTCTTGCAGAAGAAATAATAATGGAAAACGACGAGCAGTCGTTGCCTAAAGCGACCATCAACAAGATGATCTCGGACAGCATCCCGGAAGGTTTACGATTGAGCAACGACTTGAGAGATTTACTTCTCGAATCGTGCACGGAATTCGTCCTCTCCATATCCTCCGAAGCGACGGATATCAGCACGAAAGAGAACAAAACGACGATAACACCGGAACACGTGATTGCTGCGCTGAAAAAACTAGGTTTTGATGATTTTATCGACGAGTGCACGAAAGAGATGGAGATTGAGAAAGACGTTGCCAAAGACAAGAGAATTGAAAAGAAGAAGAAGAAAGACATGGGCATGTCGGCGGAGGAGGCGATGGCTCTGCAGGCAAAAATGTTCGCCGAGGCTAAAGCGAGAATGGCTGGTCAACAACAAGGAGGACCTTAATCTCCAGCCGAGCGCGTTTTTATAACATAGTAGCCGTTTAGCTTTTGTGTAGAATAATATATATTTTTAGCCCACCTTTATGGTGGGACAGACAACGTGTTTTCATGCAAAGTACACGCGCGATGTTGTTTCAATGTACTACTAATCGCTCTTTTTACTTTTAAAAGTTGCTAATCCCAAAGCACGACTTCAACACGCTCCTACCACCCGGGATGTAACTCAAACAATACCAAACCAACGCCAAGGATTGCAAAATCAAAAAAACCATCGTCAACGGAAACGATTTCAACACGCACGCCGACACGATGGTCATGATTAAACACCCGAGGTACATCAAAGTTGCCACCAAACGCGTGGCTTTGAACATATTCTTCGCCTGTCGGGCAAACCCGGTTAAAAATCCAGTCGAACCTAACGATAAAATGTTCCCGATGGAATACAACAACGCGAACTTCATCGGTTGCATCCACAACAAGGACGAGAGGAACGAGCAAATGAGACCCATGCCAGCGCAACAGGCAAATCCGTATAATCTTTGCTCGTATGTCAAATCAATGCAAATAGATCCGGTGAGTTCGTCGAGCATTCCCGCGGGCGTTTCCGGCTGTGATGGTTGAATACCAGCCCTGTTGTATTTATATTAGAGAAGAAGTTCATACACAGGATTAGTTTTTGTCGTGTCGTTAGGACGAGAGAGAGAGAGAGAGAAATAAACCGTTATTATTGAAAGAAGAAGAAACGAAGCACTCACATCAACTTCACCTTATCCACGCCTTTCGACACGGACGCTTTAATCTGTTCCGCCATCGTCCCTCCTCCTCCTCCTCCTTCCGGGTCCTCCTCCGTGCCGTAAATGGAAATCTTTCAAATTTGCAAATTTGATTTATGTGCGAGAAGAGACCGAAGAGAGAAAGAGTGTGTCGTGCGCTCTCCGCTCTTTCCGCTCTTTCCGATCTCTCTCTCTCTCTCTCTCTCTCTCTCTCTCTCTCTCTCTCTCTCTGCGAACGCGTGTTATTACGTATCTAAGAGAGACGCGTATGTGCGCTGTATATGTGTGCGTGTGTGTGTGTATTTATTCTCCCAACTGACGAAGAGTTTTCTGAAGTTCGTTTTAAAGAGAGAGAGGAATGTGCCAGAAGAGAGGAAAGAGGAGATTCCTCAGGAGAAAGAGAGACAAAAAAACCGCACAAAAAAAAAGGGAGAGAGAGATGAGAGAGGACCCAGGCGAGGAGGAGGAGGACGGAGAATCCGAATACGGCACGCCCGAAGCTCGGGTGAATAACGACGCCGGTGTCTTGGTGCATTCTCCTCCTTCTTCTTCATCGTTGGAGTCCTATCCTTCTTCTTCGGTGAAGAAGAAGAAATTTGCTTCTTCTTTCGTAACGAACACCAACGACGAGGAGAAGAAGAAGAAAACTTCGAGGACGAGAGAGGACCCCACCCCGAAATCTCCGGAATATTCGACGCCGCAGATGCGAGTGAATGCGAGTAATAATAACAGTGTTCGCGTTCGTGGTGATGGTAGTAATCGAGCCGCCAGCCCATCGATGATTGCTTCTCCTGCTAATAATTCGAAAGTGTCCTCCTCTCCATCTTCGTTCACTCCAACGAAGAGAACAAATAATAACATGAACAAATCATCTTCCTCTCGAACGTCAAACATAGACGTGTCTTCGGTTCAATCTTTGATGTTAGCAAACACGCATGCGGTGAATGATTTACACAAACGAGTGTTGCGTGCAACCTCGCACAGGGAAAAATGTATCACTTTACTCTCCAACGCGCACGCTTTACAGTTGGCGTTGGTCGAAGCCAATCAGACACACGAAATGCTAGATGCGCAAAGTTTAACGCAACTGAAGAAAATTATGATTTCGTGCTTGGGGTTGCTGAGATTGTGCGTAGCGCGAGTGGACGAGGTTGGAAATTTATCCATCCTAGAGAAGGCGTTTACGAGATATGGAATACTCTCGTCGAGCTCGAATAAGAAGTTTATCAGTTTACAATCGGATTTGGAGATTATCGAAACGCAATTATGGAATTTAACCGGCGCGAGTGGAGGTGGAATCGCGTCTAAAACTCAAAGCATTGCATCATTGACAAGGCATTCGAGGTTGTTGAGAGGTGGCTTTACCACGGCGATGAATAAGATTATTTTCGGGAGCGGCGTGACGGAGATGATTGCGTGCGGGGTTGATTGTTCCGAATTGTGGGTAGCGAATGAGACGAGGTTTCCTAGACGTTCGGGAATCTTACAAGTCACGGATTTGTTTTTAAACGAGCGGAGAGAGCTGGAAAACGGTGGTAGATTAGATGCGAGTAGCAGTGGTAGTAGCGTTAGTACAAGTAGCAGGAATAAGAGCAGTAGCGATGCTTACAGTAAATCGAGAGGAATAGGAGGGTGTTTTCGAAGTCTCGAAGAAGGTGACGAATACAATGACGATGGTAATATAAACGCTGTCAGAAACGGAATGTCTTCGCTTTCCATGCGCGTTTCAGAAAAGCCACGCGGAGCTATTACGGTAATGACAAAAGGCTCTGGTGTATGTGCGGCTTTGCTCTTCGTTGGGACGTCCGCTGGTGACGTTTGCGTGTGGGACGTAGATTTGGGTAAAGGAAACGAAAACGCGGTAATGAAAGTTAGGAAAGGTGTGAGTGCGACAGCTATGAGCATCGTAGACGACGAAGAAGAAGAATCAAACGACGACGACGACGACGACAACGACAATGATTTGGTTAGGGGCGAGGAGGAAAACGGAACGAACGAAGTGCGCGCTTCGGCATTCCAAAAGAACAAGTTTCAAAATTGTACGCTTTGGACTGGGTTTTCAGACGGTTCGATATTAGAAGTCATGGCAAAGGTAAAAATAAAGTCTCGGCGACAAAGCTCGAGCTTAGGAAACAGTCAAAACACATCTCCGGGAGATTCTTGGAAATTTGATAACGAAGTCGATCGCATCGCTGGAGCAGATTTTGAAGTTTATTTGCGTCTGGGTCGATTAATTCGTGGAGAAGCGGATGGATTTGGTGTCTCAAAACGCGCGGTGAAGTTTTTAGTGTACTTAAACGGTCACGTATACGTGCCATACACGAACGCGACGGCGACAAAGTACGCGAACGAGAATTTGGAAGTGTGGTCGACGAAATCGGGAAAGCGCATAGCCTCGAACGAAGTTCACAATGATTTAGGTTTAGTCGAAGAGTGCGTCGCGTACAAAGACGCCGAGTGTGTCGTTACTTTGCACCAAGCTGAAGGTACGTTCGGGAGTGCTTTGGGAACGGTGCAACTCTGGGGAGGAAGAGGTATCGCTCCGGAAGCGCGAAGCGCAAAGATCAATGAAATTCCGTTTGGGAGTTTGGCGTGTAGCGTCGATATCGTTGAATTTGCCAGTCTTTTGATTATTGGACATGTTTCTGGTCATATTACCATATGGAAGCTTCCTTCGACTGATGAACTCGACGCGTACGTGACGAAGAGAGTCGACGAGAGAAGTTTAAATCTCGGCGTGCCTGGCAAAATTTTAGCGCATCGGTCTGGTATGGTCTCCATGTGCGGTGTTCACGCCGTGAGCGGTTCGCACAGTGGTGTTGCTACCGCGGGAACGTTTGGCTCGGTATTACTGTGGCCAATGTCGGAGCTTGAGAGTGCGGCTGATCGTGCAATCAAAGAAAACGGTGGTAAAATGAGAAGAAAGAAGCGCCGGCAGCCTTCGCAAGAGAAACTGAGCGCTGGACTCACATCGAGTCGAACGGTGTCCCAGGATCTTTCTCCGATGCTTTCTAAAGATCGGAATGGCGGCAGTAGCGGCGACATCGGGAAGAAGTTTATGCACACGCCGAGCGAAAAGCGAATCGCTTCTCAATTAAATACGACGTTGATTACTCAGAGTGAAGTTGCGCTGAAACAGAAAATCGGGGAAGGTTCCTTTGGACGAGTTCACGTCGCAGTTTGGAATCACGTTCAAGTGGCCGTAAAGTTCATCGGAACCGAAGGCATGGAAGAATCGTCCGACCTTCGCATGGCGATGGACGAACTCGAGAAGGAAGTTTCGATTATGACGAATTTGCGACATCCGAACATCGTCGCTCTGTTTGGAATAATGCGATACCCTCCAGCTATTGTCGAAGAATATTGCGCGCGTGGTTCTTTATTTTCAGTTTTACAACGCCACGCGAAACCTGGCGTGCCATCTTTACAGTGGCGCGTTCGTTTACGTCTCGCGCTCGGCGCAGCGTGTGGCATGTGTTATTTGCACAATTGCACTCCACCGGTAATTCATCGAGACTTGAAATCTGCAAATCTCATGGTTGATGCATCTTTCCGCGTTAAAGTTGGTGATTTCAACTTGAGTCGCGTGACTGCCGCGAATAGAGCTACGGGTAATAGTGTCTCAACCTCCGTGAACTTGCACTCTCCGCGCTGGTCGGCGCCTGAAGTATTAGACACGGGTGATTATTCGAAAGCGTCAGATGTCTACTCTTTTGGTATCGTACTTTGGGAAATCCTCACGTTGCAATTGCCGTGGGCGGAATGGTCGCACTGGCAGGTTTTGCACGCCGTGATTGAGCTAGAGGAACGTCCAGAAATTCCAGCGGATGTTTCACCTCGTTTCCACGCGCTCGACAAGTTTATTCAGTTGATGCGTTTGTGCTGGTCGCAAAAAAGTGTCGATCGACCGACGTTTGAGACTATCATTCAAACCGTACAAAAGATGATTGAATCCACGGAAAAGTTCGAGGATGAAGAGCGTTTGAAATTCAAAAATGAAAGTGGAACTGTTGGAGGCGCCATCGCGCCTCGAAAGTCCGGATCATTACCGAAAAGTATTAAGATCTTCTCTGCCAACACCAATGAAGGAGAAAAAGCTCCGGCGCCTTCTTCTTCCCGTTCGAACGTTGTCGACACGAATAAAGATGTAAAAAGCAGTAGAGATGACGACGTAAATAACAACAATAACGAAGATGATGACGATGATGCAGTCGTGATAATAAAAGACAAAAGGAAGACGAGCGGCGTTGCTCCTTCCAATTCCATAACGTCCGCGACGAAAAATACAAACAACGACAGTTTGACGAGTCCGCCGAGTCAAAAATCCTCGTCTATTTTAGCCGGTATTGAATCTAGGAAAAGCTTCAACACGCGGCAAAGTAGAGTCAAGTCGCCGTACAAATCGCCTTCGAAGATATTGAGAGGTTTAAAAAGTTTATCAAAGAGTGCGGACTTATAAAACACAGCTCGTAGAAATTGTTTATGTAGAAGATATTAGCTCGCGCGTGTTTTGTAAATCTGATGACTTTTGAAGCGCGCTATCGCAAAACGAATGCGCACGTACTGATTCTCTATGCGTTGCAAAATGAAGCAATAAAAGTAAATTTTATTATCAAAGCTATGTTTCCTAGTATAGATTAGAGCTACTTATTTAGGCTGTTCCAGTCGCCGAAGTGAAAAACACCATAGCGCGTACTTCCTCTGATCCTAACTCGATCAGTTGTCAGCTTCATGCGTATTCAACCTCCATTTTCATCCATCGAGTTTAAACGACGGTAATCTCCCCAAAAAGGACATGGTAGGCTTTAAAACGAACACGCACACACATTAATTTATATGTTTTGCTATTACGCGTCTTATTTGGTTGCTTATCGGCGGTTATTGTGGTGTCTTCCTCTGTGTCCAATAGACACACCCGGTAAGTTACCCATGTTCATGGACTTCAACATATCCATGGTATCTCTGTCGACTTCAATCGAGTCAGTTTGTAACGCAGACTCGTCCGGAATAAAGTCCATTCTACGCTCTCTTTCCTCTTCTTGAAGCTTCAAGGAGATGCCTCTGACCGGACCTCTTTGGATTCTCTTCATCAAGTGGGTGGTGAAACCGGCGATTTTGTTTCTCAATCTCTTGGACGGGATGATGGCGATTTCATCCGCGATTCTCTTGTTCGTGGCAAAGTCGAGAGTTAATCGGGAGTAGTATTTCTCGATGATTTGACGAGAGGCCTGTGGTGTTTTAAGTAAGAATGAAAGAAACATCGTGAGCATAGGGCTAAGAGAACAAAAGGCCTTTGAAATTCCACGCCGACTTTCGCGCATACGCACACTCTCGCGAACGATAGAACGCGCAGATACACCGAAAAAAGCGTGGATGTGATCTTTATGCACACGTTTGTGTTCTAAACGCTCGCATTGAGTACCACGCGCGCACACTCCTCCTCCCCTTTTCCGGACGCGCGAAATTTTTCGCCCCAAAAGAAAAAAAGGGAGAGAAGATGAAAATCGAGTAGTGATTAAAAACAACGCGAGAGAAAACTCTCGCGAACGCGCAAACTCTCTCTTCACGTTTGATTCGTGTTACAAACGTACCTTCTTGACCGTTTTCGTGCGAACGCGACCCATATTTTATGCGTGTGTTGTAAGCGTGTGTTTAAAGTGAACTCTCTTGTGGATGGGGAGGTCTTCGCGGAAGAGGAGGCCTTTTTTGGGGGGGGTCCGAGAGTCCCTAAACCAGGATTCGCCCCGAAACTTCTCTCCTTTTCTCCTCCTCCCACACAATCACACCATAAAAAACATCCAAGAATTACTAAATCATGTTGACAACTTCCCTCGTTGGCACGAAAGTTACCGCGGCTACTAGAGTCCAAACCGTGAAAAGAAACGCGACCGTTCGCGCGGCGACGCAAAAAATGGGCGCGAAAGGTAAAAAGAAAGGAGAAAAGGTGCGTTTGTAGGATAATTTTTTACACGAAAATGGAGAAAGAACAGAGAGCGAAAGAGAGAGAAAAAGAGGGGGAGAGGGCGTTTTATCTGCTTTCTTCTCCCTCGATCTCTTTTGTTTTTGTGTTGTTGTGGTGGTGTTCTCTTCTGCAATCTTCTTCTCCTATTGAACGCAAACGACGCGGTATTTGTTACTCAACGCACCACCACGGTCGACGACGAAGTGATTTATTATGGTCGTCGTCGTCGTTTACGTCGTAGACGTTTCTTCTTCGTCTTCTTCTTCTTCGCGAGAGAGAGCAAGAAGGGAAAGAGATTAGAATTTTCCTCTCCTTGTGTTACCCTTCTTCTTTCTCTCTTCTCTTTTTCGGTGGCAAAATCTAATTTTATCATCGCGCGCTCTTTCGGCCTCCGCCTCCTTAAAAAATTCTGACCTGTTTTCCTCTCTCTCTTTGTTGGTACTATTCTTTACAACAAAAAACAAAAACAACAAACAACACTAACAGTTATCTTTGGGCGAGTGGTTTATGAAGTACGCGTTGAAAGACTCAAAAGAAACCGGCGCTGGCTACGAGGACGACTTGAAGAACAACCAATACAAACCGAAGGGTAACTTATCCGCCTCGGTTGGCGGGTCGTTCAAAGGGGCGAACGATGTATAAGCGGCGTTCAAAAAATGATGCGCGGTGCGCGAGAGACCAAGCTCGTCGTAGAACGAGAAGAGACGATATCTCACCGCCATATATTAATAATACCATTTTATACACCATATAAATTAAAAGATACACTGTTGTATATATATATACTCACACTCTTTTCGTTCTCTCTTCTTCTTCTTCTTCTTCTTCTTCTTCTTTTCAGCAGTAGTAGATGACGAAGTACTCGCACGCTATTCTCTTTATTTCCGTTTCTGATCAATCAACGCGGAGAGCGCGTCGAATGTATCTGAACCCGGATCCTGGGAACTCCTCGTCGTTCCTCGAGTGGACCGTCCTCCCGATTTCGTCTCTTCGTTGCTGTTCCCAGAAGACCGTCCACTGCTACCACCGGATTTCTTCGTTGGAGACGCGTTTGACTTGCTCTTCGTTCCGCGCAACGACGCCTTGCTATTATTATTCGTGTTGTTCTTAGTGTCATTACTCCTACCAATTTCGACGTAATTCCCCAAATCTGGTGATCCGAGTTCTAAACTTCCAACCAACGGTAGCGCGTCGTCCAAGTCGCGCATATATCCGATGCTTCCAACTTTGAAAGCATTGCCTCCGTTTTGCGTATTCTCGTCGTCCGTTTGGTTGTTTCTGTCGCCGCCTCTGCCTCCAGAACCTCTTCCGAAGCCTCTGCCTCTACCGCCGCCGCTGTTGTTACCGTTGTTATTATGTCTATCGCCTTTGTGCGTGGAGTTCCCTCGAGAACTCGGACTGGTCCCTGCGTTCAAATCGTCGTAATAATCCACTTTCGTGGAATTCTTATTCCCGCTTCGATCGGACGGCGAAGTTCCGAGCATGTCGTGCGGGAAAATCGAACCGAAACTTCCGGCGACGCCAAAGGACGTACCAAAAAACGCGCTCGATGGCCCGCGGTCCCGTTTCCCACCCGCGTTTCCATACATCGCCGGCATGTTGCTATTATCTTTGCTATTGTTGTTCTTTCCATCGTTGTCTCCTCCGTTACTCTCTCTATTATTGCCTAAATTCGATTGGTGAGAGGAGTACTTCAGGTGCGACCCAGCTAATAACTCCGACGGGGAAGGAAACGAGCCTAATCTACCACCTGGCAACGAGCTCGACCCCGCAATCGTCGGCGAGTACCCCGAACTCAACCGAATGCCGTTATAATCCGGACTTCCCGTGTGTCTCCCGCTCATCTCCAAGTTTTGCTGCGCCAACGCCAAGTTCGCGTTGACTAGAGCGGACAAGTCATTCTCCGGCGTCAAGCCGTTGAATCCGCGCGTGGGCAATCCTAAAGACGTAAACGAGCTCAAACCAGCCGCGGATGGAAACTTACTCGGTTCCGAGCCGTGGAACCCATTCTTTTCGTCGCCTTTCCCGTCGTCTTTCGATTTGTTCTTCTTGGAGGCGTGCGGCCCTCGTCCGGACCCTCCGCCGCTTCTCCCTGCTCCTCCGCGTCCTCCTCCTCCACTGACGCCCCCTCCCCCGCCTCTCCCTGCCGGTGGATCAGGTAACACAAACGGTGCCGGCTCTTCCCCCGGCGCGAGTTGAAAATTCGTCCTCGCGCCCGGCCCGCGTATGTGCCTCGCCGCGGCGTCGTACGCTCTCGCCGCTTCTTCCGCGGTATCGAACGTCCCGAGCCATAATCGAGCGCCTCGGTTCGGGTCGCGAATTTCCGCCGCCCAACTATTTGTTGTTTGTTTGTTGATGAGTGCGTCGTTATTTAATAAGAAGAAAGAGTATTTTTGTGGTGAGTTTGGTTAGAGAGAAATTTTGCCCCTTCAAAAAAGAGAAAAATATCTCCGAAAAAGAGGGAAAAAAAGGAAGTTCTTTTTTCGTACCTTCCCCACGGCCTTTGCCGTACGCCCCGGTACACCGAGGAACACTGTTTCTTGGTCTTTGTTTTGGTCGACCCGCCCTGTTGGGCGGTAGTACCGCCGCCGCCGTCCAAGGAGGAAGGGTCTTCCTTGGCGTTCTGTTTTAAGACAAAGACAAAGACAAAGACAAAGACAAAGTGGGGGTCGTTAGAGGAGGAAATTAATAAGAAAAAGTGCGGGTAAAAAGCGACTCTTTCAAAAAGGGAACAACAACAAAAAACTTTTTAAGAAGACATCACGCGTAGCGGTTATAAACGCGAGAACAAAACAGAGATCTGCGTCTAAAACTTTGAGATCTGCGAGAAAACTATGTAAGTACCTCGTCTTCGTTCATCCTTTGATCAACGCGCGTTCAAAAAGTCTCTCTCTTTCTCTCTTTGCGTTCAGAATTTGATAGAGAGAGAGAGAGAATTCTTCTCCTTCTTCTTAGGGATTTGGGTAAAATGGAAAAAAGTTCCTTTCAATTTTTTTGTCCGATTTTGATGAGAGACTTGGCTCATCAACAACGAAATAAAAGAAGAAAACACTCGTCAGAAAACAAAAGAGACGAAAGAATAGAATTCTTAAATGCTTCGAGAGGAACGCGAATTGTGCTACAAACACAGAGACGCGTACTACGAAGCCATAAAACGAGGAGAAATCGAGGAAACGAATAATAATAACAAGAAGAAGGAATTGAAACGGCTGAAAGCTTTGTTCGAGAAGCACTGTCCGAAGAGTTGGGTTGCGCATTTTGAGAAAATCCGAGAGGATTCGGAAAAGTTTACGAAATTGACGAAATTGACGACGACGACGACGACGACGACGACGACGAAAGAGTAGAGCTTCTTCTTTCGTGAACCAAATCACGATGAACTCTTCTGAACGAGGAGGACGATTCGGGCGAGGCCGCGACGAGAAAGACGAGTACTACAGAGACAGAGGAAGAAGAGATTCTGTTGGAGGACGACGCCACTTTGAGGAAGAGGAGCAGGAGGAGGAGGAGGAGGAGAGACGATACCGACAACGACGGCGGTCCCGGTCTCCAGAAGAAAACTTTAACAGAAACGAGAACAGAGGTAGAAACGTGGGCATAACCGGCGGAGGTGGATGGAGCAGAGGAGGAGGAGGAAGAGGTGAGAACGATCGCGACGGCGATGAAGACAGAGGAGGAAGAGGAAGAGGAAGAGGACGCGACGATTATTACGACGATGATAGAACAAGAAGAGGGAGAGACCGGTCTCGGTCCCGATCGAGATCTCGCGATAGAGGAGGACATAGACGAGGGGGGCGAGACGAGCCGTACCGCGCTCGAGGAAGAGACGGCGGCGGAGGAGGAAGAGGAGGAAGAGGAGAACGAGTGAGAGATTATAGAGACGACAATAGACACGACGACGATAGAACAGACGAGCGAAGAGGCGGTGGTCAACGCAGAACAGATTTGCCGCCTCCGCCACCGCCTCCTCTGGTAGAAAAAGGAAAAGAAGAACTCGTCGTTGCAGAAGACAACGACGACTTTGAGGACGACGAAGCGGCACAGATGGCAAAGCTCATGGGCTTTTCCGGATTCGATACCACGCAGAACAAACACGTAAATGATCCAAACGCAAACGTTTCCGGCGTATTCAAGAAAACCAAACGGGAAGCGAGGCAATACATGAACCGTCCGGGCGGCTTTAACAAACCGTTGCCGAGCGAAAAGACCAGGTGAAATAAAAAAACTGCAACTACGTACAACATCCTCTAAAACTCTAAAAACTCCGAACTATTTTTGGGTCGTCACCAAGTGTAAATACTTCACCGCGGTCCACTTCTCTCCAACCTTCCCTCCTGCATACACGCATTCGCCGACGCCAGTCGCGTTCCCGTCGTCTTTTTGATCTCTGGTCGTGTGTAACCACAGGATTGCGTCTCCTCTTTTCGCTTTCAAAAACAAACTCGCGTCCATATCTTCGCACGTCGTCGCCGTCCTCCTCCCTTGTTCGTATTCCTTCCCGCTATCGCCCCCTCTGTGACCACTGTTACCGTTTGGAAACATAATCACCCCGTTCGAGCTAAACTCTTCTTCGCCTTCTTTCCTGCTCTCGTCTTTCAAAACTAAAACCACCGTGCCTAAGTGCATGTCGTTGATTCGTCCGACGTTTTTCTCGCGCTCGAACGGCGCGTATACTTTTGAATACAACGGTCTCAAACTCGTCTCTCTCGTTCTTAAATCGTGTTTATATACTCGTAACTTTTCCCCGTGCGACGACGGCGTGTGCGTCCATTCCGCTAGTCTTCGTTCGATATCTTTCACGACCGAATCTCCTTCTCGTTCGACGACGAGATTGACGGAAGAAGACGAAGAAGAAGAAGACAAGGAAAACGTTTTTTCGATCAAATAATCGCACTCCGAGTTGCTCAAAAACTTCTCGTACTTGACCGCGTTCGGTTGCCAACTTATTTGCGAAACGCGCGTTGGATCCACACTTATGGTGTTCGACACCGGAATGCCGTCTAACGACGATGAGACTTCAGACGACGACGACAGTTTGAAAGAAGACAAAGAAGTTTTTGTCGTCGTTTTCTCTTCAACCTCATCCTCAAACGCAAACACGACGACGTAAAAAGAAGAAGACAAAGAAGAAGAGAAGGAGAAGAGAACGAGGACGACGAAAAGGGAGCGGCGCAGGAAGAAGAAGCCCGGCGTCGTCGTCGTCATTTAATTACCTCTTCTTAAGAACATGTACTCTTTTTTTGTGGTGTTTTTCGAGTATGATGAAAAAGGGAAAAACGAAGCAAAAAGTCTCGTCAGTTTGTTTTTTGCTTCAAAATAAAAAAAAGATGAGCAAAATCAGTTTGAGCAGAATTGGAGCACTCAAAGCTTTTACGACGACGAGGAGGAGAACACCACCACCACCACCAACAACAACGTTAGGATCAGAAGCGAGGAGGAAAAAAAGGTTGAAGAGAATACGAAGCGATTATGTTTTGAGCTCCTCCTCCTCCTCCTCGTCCTATTTTAAATTGGAGAAAGAAGAAGAAGGAGAAGAAATTCTGTTATTAACTCCCGAGGAAGTCATCGAAAATCTCCCTTCGATACTCCTCGAGTCCGAGTTAGAAGGTACTACTGGTGACGATACTAACAAAGGAGTGGTGGATTTAGTCGAGTTTTCGACGCTCTGTAAAGAGTACGTGAAGAATAACGGCGACGTGGACGCGCTCGTCCGGAAATTCTCGGAAAGCGAGTATAACTCGTCGCAGTTTTTAGAGGCGGCGTTCGATACCGTCTACGACGCGAAGATGGCGATGAGGAAGAACGAAGTCTCCGTGGAAGTGTTCGGGGCGTTTCAGGAGATTTGTTTGATTTGCGCGAAAGCGTTTCGGAAGCGAAATATGAAACCGGAGGTTTTTTTAGCGGACGAGTGCGTGAAAGAAATATCGCAGAGTCGATACAAGGCGAAGTTGTTCAAGGACGACGAGGCGATTGAACGAGCGCGATGGAAGGTGAGGAGGATGTTAGTGGAATCCTTCGTCGACAGAGAGTTGTATGGGAGTAAAGAAGTTAAAGAAGAAGGAGAAGGAAAGACGAAGCAAACGCTTTTAGACTTTGCAAAGTTCGCTCGACAGCTTTCTATCTGTCGCTCCACCGCGCTCGAGGACATGGAGAAGAATATCTCCTTCGCCACGGAAAGAATGGGAATGAGCGAAATCCTCATCGAAGGCGCCACCGAGAAAGCTCTGAACAAACCAGATGACTTAGAAATCACAAAGAAAGCGATGGAGAGAGTCGTGAACTCCGTGGACGAAGTGTTGGCGTTGTGTTTAGAGTTGGACTTGGAGAAGAAAAACAACCCGGCGACGACTCGCGTGATGAAAGCCGAGCAACTGTTAAGAAAAAATCGTGAGTTTTTGGACGACGGCGACGAAAACGTGTAGTACTAATAGCAGCAGTAATAGCAGCAACATAGCTCGAAAAACGTGTTTAATACGTGGTTTTCTTTCTTCTCGTTTTTAAACGAAGAACGTTTTCGCGTCCTGTTTGTTTCTTGGTGAACAATACTACAAACTACTACTTGTACGCAAGCAACTTTTGCGTGGGCAAAAAATCATCAATTTTTTCAGAAAGTCTTGATAAAAATGTTCAGGACGACGCTCACGCAAAGGACGACGAACTTTTCGAGACTCCATCAAAACGTACTCCACAAAGCACTCCTCGTGACACCCACAAGCAGCGGCGCGATGATGATGTTGAGTGGCAAGTATACGACGCACATTCGAGCGCTTTCGGGAATGTCCGCCTCGTCGTCGTCGTCGTCGTCTGAATCGTCTGAATCGTCCATCGGGAAAAGTGTCCCGTCCTCTGTCTCCTTCTCGTCGTCGTCACGACAAATTGTACGTGGCGTTATCTCCTCCTCCACCACCTCCAAAAATCATCATCATCATCATCATCATCATCCGTTACGATCGACGACGACGAGCGCGCGAGCCTCTGTCTCCTCCTCATCAATCGTCCGATTTAATAACACGACGACGAATTCGACGAGGAGGAGTCAAAAAGTGATTCAATCCATCTCTCTGAAAGACGATTGTAACAACAGGAGTAAAAAAGGTACGACGACGACGAGGAGATCAAACAACTCGATTCGATTACTCGCCACAGAGAGTGAAAATGGGTCCTCCTCTCAAACTGCTGACGTCGAAAAAAAAAATACCGCAGAGAAAAAAAAATCAAATTACCCGAAACTTCACGTGCAAACGAACGGGAGGGTGGTCGCGATTGGCGACTTACACGGCGACATTCAACAAGCGCGAAGAGCGTTACGGATTGCCGGAGTGCTCGGTAAAGACGACGACGATAACGTGAATCCTCAGTGGGTGGGCGGCGATACGGTGCTCGTGCAAGTCGGAGACGTGTTGGATCGAGGCGACGACGAGATTGGGATTTTGATTTTACTGCAAAAGTTAGGGAAAGCGGCGAGGAAAGCGGGAGGAGATGTGTTTGTTTTGAACGGGAATCACGAAGTTTTGAACATTTCCGGAGATTTCCGGTACGTCTCTCGAGGCGCGTTCCACGAATCGATGCGCTTTTCGGACCACTTGGTGAAGTTGTTTGGTAAAGACGCCGTTCCCGGGAGAAGAAGAAGACGATCGTCCAAACAAGAAGATGGCGAAGAAGAAGAAGAAGAAGAAGAAGAAGAAGAAGAAGACGAAATGGACGAGTGGAGAAAACAGACGAACGCTAGGGTTGGTTTGTTCTCACCGGGCGGACCGTTGGCGCAACAACTGTCCATGCACAATACGGTGTTGATCGTCAACGATACCGTATTCGCGCACGGAGGATTGGTGCCTAGACACGTTGATTTTGGATTAGATAAGTTGAACAAGAGCGTTTCGGAATGGATGCGCGGTAAACGGATCGAAGACGAGGATACGAAAGTGGCTTTAGGGATGGCAATTGGCGGCGTGAAGGATTCTGTAGTTTGGCACCGAGCGTACGGGACAGAACACTACGCCACGAATACGGAACGAACGAACGCGTGCACGTTATTATCGAGAACTTTAGAGAAGATCAACGAAATCGAAGGCATTCCCGTGAAACGTTTGGTAGTAGGGCACACCCCGCAAATGCAAGGAGCGAATTGCGAGTGCGACGGGAAAATTTGGAGAGTTGACGTCGGCATGTCTTTCGGCGTTTTAGGCGCAAACCCGCAAGTGTTGGAGATTATCGGTGACGAGGTAAAGATCTTAACGAGAGAAGCACCGGTGACCATGTCTAAGTTATAATAATAATACTAATAGTATATTAATCTTTCCCGTCTCTCTCTTTCTCTCTCTCTTTTTCTTTTATTCCGAATCGCTCGCCATGCCCTTGATCTCTCTGCGCTGTCGAGTCGGTTTTTCGGCTTCTTCTTCTTCGTCTGAAGATGATTGGTTGAACAATTTTGGCCGAAATGGCGAATTCACAGCGTCTGGTATTGCCCCCGCATCCTCCTCTGACGCACCTCCATCTTCTCCTCCCACATCTTTCTTCTTTTTCAAAATTCTCTTCTTCTTCTTCGTCGATTTCTTCCGCGGCGGCATATCTTCTTTCTTCTCGACGGCGGCAGCAATCTTCTTCTTTTTCGTTGATTTCTTCCCTTTTTTACCTCTGGATTCACTCGAAGAGGAAAGAGAAGAAGAAGAGGAAGAATCAGATGAATGCTTCGAAAGTGAGGACGAATCGGAGTCTGAATCATCCGATGAGCTCGAAGCAGCCGCGTTTCCTCGTTGACTTTGATGGGTTCTCTCCAACGCCGCATCCTTCTTCGCCTTAATAGCTGCCAACGTTTCTTGAACGCGTCGTCTTTTCTCCTCTTTCAATTGATCTGCCCGAGCTTTCTTCGCCGCAGCGGCTTCCTCTTTGGCTTTCTTAGCTTGCTCGGCGCGTTCTTTATCTAACGGTTCGTCCTTATCCTCATCGTCGTCTGAAGGAGGGAGCATAAACGCTTCTTTCTCGGGCGCGACGGCATCGTCGAACATATTTTCCGCTTTCTTGTTACTATTCTTCTTTTTCTTCTTCATTGGTTTAGTGAGTCCTTCTGCTTCGCGCATGGCGTCCATGGCGTCTTCATCCTCCTCCTCGTCGTCGTCCGGAAACTCGACATCGTCGTATTCCTCTTCATCTTCTCCTCCGTCAGAGTCGTCTGGAAATTCCACATCATCACCGACAATATCATCCTCGTCGTCGTCGTCGTCGTCAACGTCTTCACCATCGCCGCTCTTTCTTTTATTCTCTTTCGTCTTCTTCTTCGCGCTCGCTTTACCTTTCTTCGTATCTCCATCTTCGTCCTCGCCTAAGCCCATATCCATAAAACTATGCATCGCGTTCCTTACTTGCGCGTTGTTCTTCAACTTCCTCACGCGCTCCAACACCACATCTGGATCCTCGTACGGGTACATCTCGTGCGCCCAATTTCTATACATGCCTAATATCAAAGCAATATCGTGCGTCTCGTTCCCTTTCCCTTTCCTTTCTCGATCGTACACATCCGCGAAGGTTTCGTAGACTTTTTGAATTCCGTTCGGGCCTAAAACGTGTTCCTCCACGGAAAACTTTGGTTTCCGTTTCGACTCTTTCTCTTCTGCTTTTGGTGTCGTCGTCGTTCCCCCCGCACCACCATCGCCGATGTCCATCGCTCGCTCGTCGTCTTCGTAGTTGTTGTTGTTGTTGTCGTTCGCATCATCGTTCTTATTATTATTGTTCGTAGTCGTCGTCGCGGTAGTCGTGAGAGAGGAAAAATGTGCCTCTCTCTGATCTTTCGGCAACCACGACTCTTTCGGCGTCGCGCAATCTCGAGAGTAGTGTCCGGTTTGTCCGCACTTGTAACACGTTCCTGGTTTTGGTGGCATGATTATCTTTGCTTTTGCTCTCTTTGTGTTCTTCTTATTATATATATATATATTACTTTTAAGAAGAGTGTGTTTGTGCGTGATATACTAATAGTAGTGTGTGTGTGTGATAAAGAAATTTAAACTTTTGAGAGACTCTTTTTTCGAAGGAAAATTCAGAAGAGAAAAATCAGCTTTTTTTTTGTTCTTTCTTCTTCTTCTTGCAAGAAAAGTCTTCACCACAATTCATTCATAATTCGCACTTCTCTCTCTCTCTCTCTGCTATATATACAAAAACATTAAACGACAAAAAGAAAGAGTAATAAAATAATGGACGCGATAGTAAAACTGGTGGAGATGAACTCCCGAAATCCTTGGTCGCAAATTACTTCGGAGAAGATGTTTTTGAGCTTTTTACAAGGCGCGAACGTGCACAATTGCGCGGGCTTTTTTGTGAAATCATCATCGGAGGACGACGATTCTGTTACGAAGAAAATAATAACCGTATTGCCGAACAGCGTGCCGATATCGTGCTTACCCACCGGGGCGATGAAACTGAGCGTAGATTTAGATGTAGAAGATAGCGTTTTAGACGTTTTAAGGTCTGACGAAGGAGAAACAAACGAAGGGGAATCGTACATCGATACGCTTCGTTTGTTGATTTTAGTTTGTTTACGAACCGAGGCGTCGGTGGAGGAGAAACTCTCGATGACGTTCAGAAAGATGGAACAAAAGAGAGGGTTTGGAGTGACTTTAGAACACGTCAAAGAATGGATCGAAGACTGCGAAATGGTGATTGGATCTGAGATGAAGAGTTACATGAGGAAAGAGAGAGAAAATGGGTTGATGGAGGAGCGCGATGCGAATAGTAATAATAATAATAATAATAATAATAATAACAAAATCGAACGAAGCGCGTCGGCAACGCGGAGGAAGAGAATGAGTTTAAGTTTAGGTGAATTGAAGAAGAAAGAAGAGAGCACGACGCACTCGTTGCGGTGGATGCGCGGGAAAATGGAAGCGCACTTTCAGAAATATTTTAAAACGCACGGCGTGGCGATGGATTTTGTGGCGTTTACGGAAACGGTGTCGGAGATTTTAGAGATGTGGTCGACGGAGGCGTTGGATTCCGTCGAGCGGGCCTTCAAGGAGACGAAAAGTTACGATTCATTCAACGAGAAGATTGAGCGAGCAGAGGCATTGGGTGGAAGCGGATCCTCAACGACGACGAGTGGTGGTCCGGGTGAACATCGGAGACAGAATAGCGGGAATAAGCACTTGCTCCTATCTGGGAGATCTGTGGGTAGTAGTAGTGGAAGTAGCAATAAGAAACTCAATCGTGCTCCAAGCATAATTGAGACGGTTGCGAAAACGTTGAAGAAAGGGGTTGAATCCACCGTGATAAGTCGCGAAGGAAGTCTGCGCGAACCCAGTAACTCTATGTCTTTGACACATCACGAACGAGCGCTAAGCGACGACCGGTTGAGTAATTTGAGCAACCGATCTTTGCCGCGTAGTCCTACGCTTTCGAGACAAGACTCGGGGAGTGAATTGATCTACGCAAAACAGCCGATTAGTCCGACATATTCGAAGGATAATCTCCTTTCAACAGCCGGCGTTGGGGGAGGAGGAGGAGGAGGAGGCGCCTTTGGGATGAATCCAAACACCATCGTTTCGTATTTACCGCAACAATACAGACACGTCATCGATGGCGCGTTTGACGCTTTAGGCATGAGCACCAAAGCACACGGCGGATTTGCGACTCGAGAAGGAGAACACGTAAACGACAATTACTATTACGAAGAAGATTTTGAGGACGACGACGCGGACAGCGCGCACATGACCGAAGCGCAAAAACGCAGGCGTGACTTGAAATCCGAACTCTTTGAATCCGAACAAGAATTCATCGACGTCGAAAAGCAACAAGAAGGCATTTTTGAGGATACGACCTGGCATCGTCTCGTCGCATTCTTCCGTGAAGTTACCATCCGCCTCTTCCTTTACAACGTCGTCAAACTCTTGCTCATCATCGCCCTCCTTGCCGGCGACGCCGCGCTGTGCATGTTTGTCGTCAACCGTTTCGGCGTCGTCTCCGGTCTCGGCGTCGTCGTCATCATCAACCTCGGGTTCGCCGGCATTTTCACCTACTCCATGTTAAAGTTCCAAAAGCGCGAGAAAGGTTTACGAAACATGGAATTCGGGCACAACTGGGTCCGACAAACCGACCACATTTTGCAAGGCAACAATACGGTCGTCAACAGCGCTTTAAAAGCCGCGGAAACCGCGCAGAAAGTCGAAAGCATGAAGGACAAGTTCGTCTCGTCGCCGAACGCTAATACTAATACTAATAATAAATCGTCTTCTCAAGAACAAAAACAGCAACAACATTCGCCGATGAAGAAGAAAAATGACCCCGTAAATAAGTCGAGGGAGCGTTTCGAATCCGCGCACGAATACTTGTAATACTATTTTTATAACGAAGAATTTTAAAAACTCCATTTTCGCGTGCTCAAAAAAAAATTTTCACTCGATCGATGAAAAAGGAAAAAAGACAAAAAACACAGACAGACCAAAAAAGGCACACGCCCTTTCTCTTTTCATTTTTATCCACACTTTTAAGAAAGACTTTCTTCATCCTCGCCGCTTTCGTTGTTGTTTAAGAAGAAGGGTGACAATGCTTTTCTCCACCGCCGCATCGTCGTCATCGTCGACGCCGTTTGTCTTCTTTGTCTTCTTCTTCTTCTGTGTTCCAGTCCTCTTCTTTGCGAGGAACGCACACGCGCTCGACTACGATTGTTTGTGCGAGTGTTGTCTTCCCGGCCAGTGCGAGTTAGGGACGAGAAAACATACGTTCAACGTCGGGGACCCGCAGTTGTGCACGACGAACATGTGCGCCTCAAACGTGGCGAGCTGTCCAGACAGTGGGTCACACAACGCGGGAGGGACGAATATTGCGACGTATTTGGACTGTTCGTGCGCGTGTTGCAAAGACTCCAACTGTCCGACGTTGATTACGAACGCGTTTCATTCGGGCGGCATACAGCAGTGCACGCCGTCCGCGTGCTCGTCGAAGTTTTACTCGTGCCCAGACCCGGGGGCGCATAACTCGGCCTTAAACGAAAACTTCGCGACGTTTTACGATTGCACGTGCGGATGCGCGGACACGCCGTCACAAACCAAAGATATCAATCGTTTTTACGCGGGAAAGAGTACCATGTGCACGCAGAACGAGTGCGAGAGTCGGTTTACGACGTGTAAAGACGAAGGCGCGTCAGTTATTGAAGCGTGGTACACTGGAGAGGAAAGCGACAGCGAGAAGTTTGATTCGAGTCCTTGGGAGACATACAAGGACGGGAATGTTAGAATTTCAATTGGCGGGAAAACGGTGACTTTGTCAAAAGGCGCGGCGGCTGGGATTGCGGTTGTTGTTTTGTTTGTCGTATTTTCTGTGATTGGATATTTTGGGTATAGATTGTACCAACGAAGAAGAGGGTACCGATGGATGGTGTTTGACCACGACGAGGAAGGAAGAATAATGGCGAGAGAGGTGAAAGGGAGTAGCGACGTGGAAATGTCTTCGTCTAACAACAACAACATCAGCGCTAATAGTGGTGGTAACGCGGAGAATGTGGTACAGATTTCGTCGTTGCGGGCGCAACACGCTGCTGCTGCTGCGGCGGCGGCGGCACCAACTGCTACTCCCCCGGCGTCGGCTCCTGAGGCTCCTTCAGGAACTTCGCCGAATTATACTAGCACCGCAAAAAACGATGATCAGATGTCGCCGTATAGAGTGGACTGATATTAATAACAATGGATCATTGTAAGGAAAACAACCATAAAAACTCAAGTAACGGATATCCTTCGACTCTCCAATTCCTTTTTCAAAGCTTCTGTCAAGTAAGATTCGCACCCGAACGATGATACCATTGCGTCGTGTTCATCCCACAATTCCTTCGTCGCTTTTGCACCGGTATATCGCGCGCGGATGAGCGTATTTCGAGCGGTGTGTTCACCGCCGATGAACTCAACGACGTCGACTTTATACCCGAGTATACGCAGCACCAAAGCGCGCCATGCATCTGTCACGTTATCTATAGTTCTTTCGTACAATATGCCATGTCTTGCAATAGACGTCATTGGAGCTAACAAGACAGACGACGACGACGACGACGACGACGACGTTACGCTCTTTTTTATGCGAACGTGTAAATCATGATGACAGCACGGAGACGCTAATATCAACTTCGTCTTCCATCGCACCGCTCGAACCAAAGATTGATCCGTCGCCGTATCGCACGCGTGTAAAGCGATACACACGTCTACGTTTTCAGAACCAGGTATCTCCGCCTGTTCAATCGTCCCTTGGACGAAAGAAACGTCCCGCTCCCAACCTAACTCTTTCGCCACCGCTTCGTTGTGCTCTTTGCTTTGCCTCTTCACGTCTACACCGACGACGTTCGTGTCCATACTCTTTGTATTCTTCAGAAACGAATACGTCGCAAACGTCAAGTACGCGTTCCCGCATCCCAAATCGACGATGTTAAGTGGTTTCTTTGCAGATGTATATTCTTCGTCCGATGCAACAGGAAGGGAAGCTTCCAAGTGATGTAAAAACTCCTCCACTTGCTTATACTTATCCCTCTTTGCCGCTTTAATCTTCCCATCTTTCGTAGAGACGCCCACTTGCACTAAAAACGGGTCATCGGCTCGCATCAACCGTTTCTTCTCCCGGTCGTTCGCTAAAAACGACGCGTTCTTCCTCGTCGTGTTGATTAATCTCTTCGTCGAGTCCGCGCCGTTCGTCTTCTTCGATTCATCCTCGTCGTCGTGGTTACTCCTACTACTCTCTTCTTCTACACTACTCCTACTCTTTTTACTCCTGGACACGAACGCGTCTCCGCTCTTCGTCACTCGAATATCGTACGCCGTCTCGTCTCGCATATCCACCCGCCAATTCCCGTACCCGCCGTTCGCGACCACGTCCTCGAGTATCCCCTCCACTTCTTCATCGTGCACCGCGAAATTCTTGGTAAAACTCTGCGTCTCCGTAAACCGGATCAGTTGCACTTTCAACTCGTTCTTGATCAAAACCGGTCTAAACTCGCTCTTCTTAAATTCCGGTTTCTTCTGTTTCGGCGCCTTCCCGGTTCCCGAGAGTTTGACGACATATATATCGCGAGACGTCATCGTTCTTTCCTCCTCGTTATTTTCTTTCACTCCTCCTCTTCTTAACGAGTGGAGAAACAGTCGTTGCATTTCTTTCGCCGTTTTCGTCTCGAACGCGTGTCTGCCTTCGCGTATTCTCAATCGATGATGATGAGGAGGAGGAGGACCGTTACTAATAATGTTGTTGTTGTTCGCTTCTTCTTCTTCTTCTTCTTCTTCTTCTTCGCCTTTTGTGAATGCTTTTTCTGCTTTTTCTTTTTCTGCTCTCGTCGTCGTCCTCCTCCTCCTCACCACAAACTTCGTATTCTTTTGTGGTAACGACGACGACGAGTTTGGAGAACAACAGAAACAACGACGGCTCGAAATCATCCTCATCATCCTCATCCTCATCATCATCATCGTCGTAAAAGTGTCGTCTCCTCGTCCCAAAACTTCCACTTCTCCAAGAAAACAAAAAACAAACAAAAAATCAAAAAACAAACAAAAAAACTTTTCATCACAAGAAAGAAAGACACCCAAGAGAGAGAAGAAGAGTTTGTGTTCGTGCGTCATCGGGTATTCGTCGTCGTCGTTTTTTTTAGAAGAAGAAGAAGAACGAAAGAAGAAGAACGAAAGAAGAAGAACGAAAGAAGTCTCTTATTATATACTCGTTTTTCTGAAACTCTGCTTTTTCTTTGCGATTCAGACGATACAGACGACGAGTTGTGAGAAGAAGAATACTACTACAGTCGTCAAAAACATTTTCATCGTCATCATCATCATCAACGGATGCAAATGACAACGATGATGATGAAAATAAAAAACGTCGTCCAATCGTACAAAGATTTATCAAAGTTTAAACTGAGCGTGTTCGTCGTCAGCACGGCGGCGGCTGGGGCGGTTTTAGGCACCACCCAACAACCTGTAACAACAACGGGAACGACGACGACAGAGAAGAAGAAGAACTCCTTAATCTCGTCCTCCTCGTCGTGGCTGCAGCAGCATTATCAGCAGAAGCAGCAAAAGCAGCAGCAATTTGTTCTTCTGGATGAAGAGAAAATAAAAACGATACTCAACGCTTCTTTCGGGACGGCGTTGTGCGCGTTTTCCGCGAACAGTTTGAACCAAATTTTGGAGAAGAAGCAAGACGGGATGATGGCGAGGACAATGCGAAGACCTTTGCCGAGCGGGAGGTTGTCGTTAGGGAACGCGATTGCGTTCGCGGCGGCGAGCGGGATTTCCGGGACGTGGTATTTGAACGAATATACGAACGAGACGACGGCGATGTTAGGTGGTGGAAACATTTTGTTGTACGCGTTCGTGTACACGCCTTTGAAGCAAGTGCACTGGTTGAACACGTGGGTAGGGGCGGTCGTGGGAGCGATTCCGCCGATGATGGGATACGCGGCGGCGGCAGATTTGAAGTTGATATCGAACAACGATGATACGAGCGGTTGGAGCAGTAGCAGTAGTAGTAGTAGTAGTAGTAGCAGTAGTAGCAGTAGTAGTAGTGGTAGTAGTACTAGTATTTCAAGTCTCTTAGGAGGAGAGAATTTCGCCAAAGGCATGGTTCTTCCTTTAGCGGTGTATTTGTGGCAAATGCCGCACTTTATGGCCCTAGCGACTATGGGTAGAGATGATTACATTAAAGGCGGGTATCGAATGTTGACGCACCCTTCGTTTGATCCAACTTTGCGAAGAGCCGCGAACGTGGCGGTTCGGAATTCGTTGATGCTTTTACCTCTTGGATTTATCGCCGAGAATGTTGGTCTGGTGTCTAAAGATTCTTCGTTTCGGTACGAAGCGGTCGCTTTGGGTGCGCCGCTCGTTGCGACGGCGCTCATGTTTCGTCAAAAAGCGAACATCACGAGCGCCCGAAGGATGTTTTACGGGTCGTTGGCGTATTTGCCTCTGTTTCAAATGGCGCTTTGCGTCAGAAATCGACAGCATTATTACGACGAGAGTGACAATGAAATAAACGAACACGACGACGACACAAACATCGCGAGACTTTTGATGACGCCAATCATCGCTTTACACGATTTGTTCGCCGTGGACGATTCGTGTCCGCAAGTCGCGCTGGCGGAGGAGAAACAAGAGGACGCAAAAAACGATAAGAAAGAGTAGAAGAAGAAGAAGTTCTTATTAGAATTTCGGCAAAAGTTAGCGCGGGCATGTAATTGATGTAGAAGATATTTATTCAACGAGAGCCTCTAGGCGCTTGCCAATCTAACTTTATCGGCCTACCGCCCATACACGGCGTGTTGTGTAACGTCGCCGCTTGGTCGATTTCGTCTTTTTTAAAGTCGGCGTATCCTTGTCCTCGAAACTCCCCGGTGTCTCGGTTTTCCAACCACCTCACTTTAATCATTTCCACTCCGGCGTTTTGCTTGAAGAAATCCCATATGAAGTCGTCCGTCATGTTAAAGTCTAAATTTCCCATGAACAACGTGTAACATCCGTGAGGTTTTTCCCCCATCTCTGGAAACTTCTTCTTGTTCTTTTCTTTTTGATTGCTATTCGGCAACGACTCGCCTCTCTCCGCCGCCGCTTTCCTTTCCTCCGCGGTGTTCCCTCTTTGCTCCCAACGCCGTATCTTACACTCTCTTTTCAAAACCATCCTCCCGGAATTCTCCACCGCTTTCGTCGCCTCTTCTTCCGAGTGAAACTCGACGACTCCGGCGCCTAAGAACTTCTTCGTCAACTTTTCCTCCATCCAGACGATGCTCTTAATCTCGCCGATATCCACGAACGCGCGTTTGAGACTCTCGTCGTCGATTTGCCAGGACAAGTTCCCCACGTACACTTTCGTGTTCGACAGTGGGAACTCTCCAGGTTTCGGCGGCTTCTTCTTCTCCTCTTTTTGTTTCTCTTCTTCTTCTTTTCTAGTCGTAGTAGTATTCCCGTCGTCTTCAAATCCTCCTTCGTACTCGTCGTCGTCCGCATCGGGAACCTCAACAAAATTATCATACCCGATGTTCTTCTCGTCGTCGTTCTCCTCCTGCGCTTTCATCTTCCTCATTTTCTTCGCTCGTTTCTTTGCCAGCTTTTTCGCCTCCACATCGTCATCATCATCGTCTCGTTTCGTTTTCTTTCCTCCCATAGAATGCTCTCGTTCTCTCTCAACAAAGAGTAGTTGGACGCAGTAAAAGAGTTGTTGTTGTTGTTGTTGCGTGTTTTTGGATTCGCCGCCGCTCTGAGACGCTTTTTTGCTCCAAAACGACAAAATTTGTTTTGCACTTTTTTTCTTCTTCTTCTCAATAATAATAAATTCCACTCGCTCTCACTTCTTCATCGTAATATATTTATGATATGTGTGGATGACGAGGATGGTGAAAACAACGACAGAGACGTACTGCGACGACGACGAGACGATTGAGTTCTTCTCTGAGTTCTACTCTTACTGCGCGGAGCGATTGAAAATGAAAACGACGACGACGGAAGAAGAAGAAGAAGAAGAAGAAACGATTTCATCATCAGTTTTGGAGGACGTGACCAGATTGGTGATTTTCTTTGACGACGACGACGAAGAAGACAAAGAGAAGCGAAAAGAGTACTTGACTTTAGAGAAGAAACGCGTGGAGAGATACAGAGATTTACGAAGAAGAAGTGAAAGAAGAAGGAAAGATGGAGAGAAAAGAACGACGAATGTATTCGCGGGCGTGGAAGCGCTGCTGGCGGTTATCGCAGAAAAAACGACGACGCACGAGAAGAAGAAGAAGTTAAAGAAGAAGAAAGAAGTCTCTGATGAAGATATTTCTAATAAGAAGGATACCAAAAATGATACGCTGCGCAAAGCGTGGGAACAGATCGTGCCGAAGGAGCACTTCGTGAACGCGATGCTAAACGCAGATGTGAGCGATTCGCGAATAAAAAACGCGAATAAAGCGATGGCGGAAATGTTCAAGGAGTGCGTAGAGATGGAATGTAGCTCGACGACGTCCGACGCGCCGGCGACGTCGTTCTTCGAGACGGGTGAATTTTTACGAGATAGTGAAGAAGTTACGAACGAAACGAACGCCCAGAAGTACTATTGCGATCTAGAGCGCGCGTCGGAGGAAATGCGGACGCTTTTAAACGCGTGCGAACGCGCCGATTTAATCTTGAAGAAACGCTTGTACGAGCGTCTAGTTTTAGAAGAGCATCAAAAAGAAAAAGAACGAGAGATTGGAGCGGTGGAAATGTTTGCCAGGGGATGTTGTCTGTTACCGCATCGGAAGGGAGTGCGCGATAGAGAAATGCATAGCAGTGATAAGAACGCAAGTAGAAGCATTGTTCTCGCGTCGACGTGTTTACAAATTTTGTCTAGAAGAGGATACGCGGATAAGTGCGCGAATGCGATTGCTTTTGTTCATTTTAGAGAAGAAGAACGGGAAGAACAAGATGAAAAAAAGTTCGTTGATCAAAAGGATGAGAGTCTAGCGCGCGTATTAGACTCGATATCAGATACGCGGGCGTGTTGCAAAGTAATCGAAAGCGTTATTGTTGACGTTTTCGGGAGGAAAAAATACACAAGCGCCAGTCGCGACTGCGAACGCGTGCTTCGTCAGATGTTAAAGCTGAGATTTTGGAAGTGCGAAACGACCAGATACTTCATGGGGGAGGAGTTGCTACTTCGAAAAGGGTGTCCAAGGAATGTACTCCCGTCGCTGCTTCGTCTGCTGATTGTTAATCCTTTACCCACAGATTATCTCGCTGATGAAAAAAACGGAGACGAAGCCGGAGCAATCGCATCGGAAAATGTGAGCGTTGAAGACTTCAAACACGCGATTATAGTGAGCGCGTGCGAGTTATGGGCGTCGAAAGAGTTTGTCGTCGGGAGTTCAGCGAAAGCGAAGGGCCACTTGGCGGCTATTATAAACGCGACATTAATCCTATCGCAATCTTCCGGCGCTTCGTGGGAAAAGTTCGTCAACGGCATCGAAAGTGGAAAATTCAACGATGGCACGACGATGACGTCTTACATTGTCGACGGCATATCGTCTCGATTAGAATCGTCCTCAGCACAAAATCGCGCGCACGCGTCGCGAATCGCCAAACAATTTTCGTTGGCCATGAACACAGAAAATCCAACGATGTTGGATTTAAACGCACCGGTAGATGGCGATACCGACCTTCTCGATCCAGATGAAGGCGAGGACGACGACGACGACGACGATGGATATCGAAGCGCGAACGAAGCCGAGTGGGAATCAAACGTGAAAGTGACACTTGGTGAATACGACGCGTCGAAAGTGTTACCATCTTCTTTTTACGAGGCGGAAACTGTCGAAGGGGAAAGCAAAAGAGAGAAAGGACCAACCATCGATATCGAAGAAGTAGACGAGCAAGATGAAGAGGACGACTCTGAAGAGGACGATGAAGAGTTTCGAGCGTACGATATCGACTCAGATGATGACGACGAGCTCACGCAGAAGAATTCGAACGCGAAGAATTTGAAGCGGCATTTAAAACAGCTTCCAAAACCGCGAACTTTGCGCGAAGCTTTGAACGCTTTGCGGCGCGTCAAACCTTCCCAACACATTGCCGATGCAGATTTAGCAGACGCACAGGAAGGTGCCGTGTATGCATTAGCAGAAATGTTTGAAACCGTCCCAGATGAACTCTTTTCCGTAGCTGGTCAGTTTTCAATCGCGCTATTACACGCGAATCCACCGACGCCTTCGGTGAAAGCGCTCGAAATATCGCGCATGAACGGTTTAACGAGATTGTTTGAAAACGCTCCGGAAGAGTCTATTCCAACAGCCATTGGTCATGCGTTCGATGGAACGAGTTGCGATTCGAGTCATAAACTGGAGGTTTTGAGTTGCATCGCGCAAGCCGCGAAGACGTTATCGGCATTGCCTCCTCCATCATCGAGCGCTTCTCTCGAGCCAGGAGAAAGCGAAAAATCAGCGATTGCTGCAACGAGCGGTAAAACGCGCGTGTTCGCTCCGAAAGCTTTGGAAAACCAAAACAGAGGTATCGGGCGAATCGGTCATAGAACTCGTTCGGCGCTCATAGGTCCGACAATCGTCGCCCCGTTATTGGTTTCGTTATCATCCCAGTTAGAAAAAATGGCCGATTTATCTTCCTCAATAGGTAGCGAAGCTATAGTTTTATCCGCAATGTTGGATTGCATCGGCGAATGTTGCTGCCGGACACAAAACGCCGTCAATTCCTTTAATACTTCGTTGGCAACGCTCGCGACGCTCACCAAACACGACTCGTTTTTGTTGAAGCACTGCAATCCGAGCGTCCGGTCGAGCGCGTTGGTAGCGTGCGCGAAAGCGTTAATGGTTGTGCCAGATATCATGGCTAAGGAAGAATTGATGCTCTCGTTACAAGAATGTCACAATCAGGAGGACGACGATAGTGACAGAGCAGAACGTCACGAAACGAAAACGTCCAAACTCTTTGCCGCGATTGAGAAAATCACCTCCATCGCTAGAATCGAAAACGCTCGCGGCGTCGACGAGCAGTGTCGCTCCGCCGGCGTTTTCGCTCTAGCCGCCGCACGAGACGTCGTCAAACGCGCCACGGAGAATACTTTACTCGATAATCAAAACGACGACCCGGAAAAGCAGCAGCACAACCTCTCTGTTCAAGACTTTGTTTTACCGAAAACCGAGAGCAAGCGCTTTCAACAAAGCGCGAGTCAAGTGGTCGCAAAAGCCATGGAAAAGTTACGAGTGAACGCTCCCGTTGGCGAAATGAAAAAGAAAGAGAGCGTTCGTTTCGCGTAGAATCAGGAAATATATAGATGTGTAGAACTTTAGACATGTAGAAGCGCGTGATTTACGTAGAACGCGTATTAATGTGTGTACGTTGCGCTTGCGCGTTTCATTTTTTTCCTTTTGTTTTCGTTTTTACTTTTTCGCTGCTGCCTCGGGCTCTTCTTCCTCGCCATTAAAAACGACTCCCGATCGTCATTCAATTTTGCACGACGCGTAAGAACACACACACACGCTTACACTACTCGCGGTATAAAAGCGATCGTCATCGAGCAGCTGTCGAATACGAAAGAAAAGAGGGCAAATTTCTTTTCCAAAGAGAGTTTGAGATAGAAATAGTATTCAGAGCGAGAAGAACAGAGTCGTGAGATTGTAAAATTGACGGCTAGCGGCGAATACACACAATAAGAACAACAACAACAACAACAACAACAACAACAAATAAACAAATAAGCAAATAAGCAAAAATGATACAACAAGATAGCAAAACGAAACTGTTTAGAATACGGAAAACCGTCTCTAAAATGCTCGCCTCTCGCGGGTATTTAGTTTCCCAAAAAGAGTTGGAACGAGACAAGGATTCGTTTTTGGAGGAATTCGGGGAAGTGTCGAGAGAGCATTTAACTATTATGGTTCCGAAAAGAGACGATCCGTCGGAAAACATATTCGTGTTTTTCCCGGAGGAAGAGAAAGTCGGGGTGAAGATGATTAAAGATTACGCGAAGAGAATGCGAGAGGAGAACGTTATGCGAGCGATTATCGTGATTAGAAGCTCCTTGACGCCGTTCGCGAAGCAGTCGCTGTTGGAGGTGCAGCAACAAAAGTTCATCATCGAAACTTTTCAAGAGACGGAGTTATTGGTGAATATTACCGACCATATTTTAGTTCCCAAACATGTTTTGCTAACCGATGAGGAGAAGAAGACGTTGTTGGAAAGATATAAAGTGAGAGAGACACAGTTGCCGAGGATTCAATTGCACGACCCCGTGGCGAGATATTATGGGATGCGTAGAGGGCAAGTCGTGAGAATTATTAGACCGAGTGAAACCGCGGGGAGGTATGTGACGTACAGACTTTGCGTTTAGACAGAGAAAACTGCGATATTACTATGTATGTATGTACTATTCTAATTCATTATATTTCCTCACGTGGTTCTATTCTTCTATGTGCACTTATCGTTGTTTGTTTTATCAGCGTCATCACGTACGCATACACTTGCTTCACAGTGCCTTGACAAGGATTAGCAATCGAATGTTGAGTCGCGATCAGCAGTAGAACTTTTCTGACTGTTTCTTTCGTAAAGTCTACCGGTAAGTGTGCTTTGTTCTTGACCAACTGAAACGCAGCGATGACTGCAATCGAGAGATCTTTCGCATCGTCGCAACACACGAAAACGCCTGTATTTTTACCTTCTGTGGTTGCATGTTTCATCAAAAACTCCACGCATATCGGTAATTTTTCTTCTATATCACCTCTTTTCTGCTTGGCAAACTTTAAAGGCACGTGTAAATACTCCTTCGTGTCTTCGCGCTTGACTGAAAAATTGGGCGAGTGTTTTGAACCAACGTATAAAACCGCGTGAACATCCTCCTCTCTCGCGTTCCCATTGAGAAGCGCTTGAAACGTTCCAACGTATACATTTGAGTCTAAAGCATCTTTTAAGGATATAAACACATCCTCATTTTCATTCCCGTCCATGTCATCCTCGCTGCCCGTTTGTATCACTTCTCTGATTAAACGTTCGCACGCTTTCGAGCTTTCGCACGAAACAAACTTCTCCATGTGTCGTTGGAACTGCTTCGGTGTTAAATCGAAAGCCCACGTTTCCTCGTCGTCTGCGGCACCCGGAAAGTAGTTGTACGATATCGTCTTATTACCTAGTTCGAATTTACATCTCTCTCCGGATTTCGTCAGCGGCATCGAGGCGCTCAGAAGATACAAAACCGTCGCCTTCTTTTTTTCCCGACTTCTCGCGACGATATTCTCCAAATTGTTCCTACAAACGTACTCACAGTGAAGCGGTCCAGACTTTTCCAAACCTTCTTTAATCTCCGCGAAGTGTGCCTCGGGAACCACGCTCAAAAATGTCTCCACGAACGACGCCATTTTCGTCTCAATCGCGTGTAATTCGTTTTCGCTCAAGAAATCCGGAAATTCATCTTTTTCAATCCGAGCGTTTTTTACAATCACTTCGCACGCTCGATTAATAGTCGCACACCATATCGGAACAGTCTTGGCCAAAGCGTCTGGAAACCGTTTCGTTTTACTCTTCGTCGCGTCCACTATGATGACTTTAGATGCTGATCCATCTCGACTCGCTTCTAACAAAACGTGCGTATTCAACCGACTTTGCGAAAATTGGTGATTTAAGTTATGTCCGTCGATGGATTTGAATGTGCACGTTTTTGCTTTCCGTAAATCCGTATACCACGCGCCGCACCGCAAATTCGCAAAGACAACAGGCAAAGTCTGCTCTCCTCCGAGTTTCTCTATGGTCTCCTGTACGAACGCATGATCCACGTAAACGCTTCTCATTCGATTCAAAACGTCCTGGTTACTTTTGCGAATCTCTCGACACCGCTGATAAAAATTGGGCTTAATCGACCGCTCGATGTCCTCGTCTGCGAGTAAAGCGAACTTCTCGTTATCAGTAGTATACCCTTCCTCGTTGTCGCCGATGTCATAATCTTCCTGAACATCCATGCTGTTAATTCGTTTTACTCCTCTTTCGATCTCGTTCTAGTTCAAACGCCAGTTGTTCTCGTTCAAATTCCAGCTGTTCTCTTTTCAATTTTAACATTTCTCGTTCCAACTCCATCTTTTGTTCTTTTTCCGATCGGTCTTTCTTCATATTTTGCTCGTGCCAATCCAAATCTTCTTTCAACTTTCGCGCGTGCTCAATATCTCGTGCTTTCATTCTTTCTTGGTGACGCAACCTGTCCATTTCTATGTCCCGCATTACGCTGTTCGTTCGCATTACGCTGTTCCGCATTTCAGCTTGGAATTGTAAGTGATATTTACTCAGCTCAACTTTTCGCACAGCTCGCTCGTTCACATCATCATTCGCGGGAGGATGGACCGACGAAGGCGTTCTCGGTGCCATTATTATTATTATTATTATTATTATTATTAGTAGTAGTAGTAGTAGTAGTAGTAGTAGTAGTAGTAGTAGTAGTAGTAGTAGTAGTAGTAGTAGTAGTAGTAGTA
>ERZ651776.736-NODE-736-length-43790-cov-4.175829_pt1 | contig 43790 bp, 49 predicted proteins | sample MGYA00514761_ERZ651776 | MGnify/ENA metagenome assembly ERZ651776
TCTGGCGTCGTGGTGGTTAGCCGCTACGAGGGTATGACAGTTGCTGAAATGCAGGACCTGCGCGCGCAAATGCGTGAGGCGGGTGGGTTCGTGCGTGTTGCCAAAAACAGGCTCGCCAAAATTGCCCTAGATGGAAAGCCTTGCGCAAGCATAGCTGATTATCTAACGGGTATGACCGTTCTTGCCTATTCCGAAGACCCTGTGGCAGCTGCCAAAGTGGTTCAGGAGTACTCAAAGGTAAATCCAAAACTGGATATACTTGGTGGTGCTATGGGTGAAAACGAATTGGACCCTGCTGGTGTAAAAGCTGTTGCGTCGATGCCGAGCCGAGAAGAGTTAATTTCTTCTATTGTTGGCTGTGTCGTTGCTCCTGCAAGCAACCTAGCCGGTGCCATTGGCGCGCCTGCAAGTAATATCGCGGGTATTATCGCGACTATCGAAGAAAAGGCCGCGTAAGCAATTGAAACACTTTCGTGGGTTTAAAGCCCTCGTCGGGACACATTTAAAAAATTAGAAAGAGTCGAAAATGGCTGATCTTAAAAAACTTGCAAAAGACATTGTTGGTCTTACATTGCTGGAAGCACAAGAATTAAAAACTATACTCAAGGACGAGTATGGAATCGAACCGGCAGCTGGTGGAGCTGTGATGGTAGCTGGCCCAGCAGATGGTGGCGGCGCTGCTGAAGAGCAAACAGAATTTAACGTAATTCTTGTTGCTGCTGGCGCATCGAAAATTAATGTCATAAAAGAGGTTCGCGCGATTACTGGGCTGGGTCTTAAAGAGGCTAAAGATTTAGTTGACGCCGGCGGCAAGGCCGTCAAAGAGGGCGTCGATAAAGCTGAAGCTGACGACATAAAGGCTAAGTTGGAGGCCGCTGGCGCCGAAGTTGAGGTAAAGTAATTTTTAAACAGTATTGATCTTGGCTGGGGGCTTTATGGGCCCCCAGCTTTTCCCGTCTTTGTGGTACTTATTTGAAGGCCTCTTTTCGGAATTACAATACCTCTCCTGATAGGGGCCCACAGTGGGTTTCTTTCTGGGTAGGTTCATAGGTCGGGCGGATATCTTTGGGACGATATTCTGGAATAGGCCGAACCAAAACCCTTTCTCAGATGTTCACTCTGCTGGTCCCCAACAGCAGTGTGGCGGTCGAGATGAAAGGTTACGTAACGCATGGCTAACTCATTCCTAGGTCAAAAACGTTTGCGCAAATATTACGGAAAAATCCGTGAAGTCTTAGAGATGCCCAACTTAATTGAGGTACAAAAATCCTCTTATGATTTATTCTTAAAATCTGGCGATACGCTTGAGCCTCTTGATGGTGAAGGAATTAAAGGGGTTTTCCAGTCTGTTTTTCCAATCAAGGATTTTAACGAGTCAGCTGTGTTAGAGTTTGTTAAATACGACTTAGAGAAACCTAAATATGATGTTGAGGAATGCCAGCAGCGTGATATGACCTATGCGGCGCCGCTTAAAGTGACTCTGAGATTAATTGTTTTTGATACAGATGAGGATACTGGGGCAAAATCTGTAAAAGATATTAAAGAGCAAGACGTATTTATGGGTGACATGCCTTTAATGACACCAAACGGGACGTTTGTTGTGAATGGTACCGAGCGCGTTATTGTTTCGCAGATGCATCGTTCTCCAGGGGTATTTTTTGACCATGATAAAGGTAAATCACATTCTTCTGGAAAGTTGCTTTTTGCTTGTCGTATTATTCCATATCGTGGCTCCTGGTTAGACTTTGAGTTTGACGCTAAGGACGTAGTTTATGCTCGGATCGACCGTCGTCGTAAGTTGCCAGTAACGACTCTATTATATGCATTGGGTTTTGACCAAGAAGGAATAATGGACGCCTATTACGAAACGGTTGACTACGCGTTCAAGAAAGACGGCGGCTGGGTAACTAAGTTCTTTCCAGAGCGTGTTCGGGGTACGCGGCCACTGTTTGATCTGGTAGATTCTAAAACAGGTAAGGTTATTGCCGAAGCTGGTAAAAAAATAACACCTCGTGCTGTCAAAAAGTTGATTGATGAGGGCAGTGTGTCAAATTTGCTGGTTCCGTTTGATCAAATTTTGGGTAAATTTGTTGCCAAAGATATAATTAATGAAGAGACCGGCGCTATTTACGTAGAAGCTGGCGATGAGTTGACTTGGGAGTTAGACAAAGAAGGTGAAGCCATTGGTGGTTCTGTAAAGGAATTATTAGATGCCGGTATCACAAATATTCCTGTCCTCGATATCGACAATGTGAACGTTGGCGCCTACATGCGTAATACAATGGCTGCTGACAAAAATATGTCCCGTGATACAGCTTTGATGGATATTTATCGTGTAATGCGCCCCGGTGAGCCGCCTACAGTAGACGCAGCTGCTGGATTATTTGATACACTTTTCTTTGATGGTGATCGGTATGATTTATCTGCCGTGGGTAGAGTAAAAATGAACATGCGTCTCGATTTGGATGCAGAAGACACTGTTCGTACCTTGCGCCGAGAAGATATTGTATCATGCATAAAAGCCTTAGTTGATTTGCGTGATGGTAAGGGAGATATTGACGATATTGACCATTTGGGTAACCGGCGTGTGCGTTCAGTGGGCGAGTTGATGGAAAACCAATACCGAGTTGGTCTATTACGCATGGAGCGAGCTATCAAGGAACGGATGTCGTCTGTTGAAATTGATACAGTGATGCCACAAGATTTGATCAATGCGAAACCAGCTGCCGCTGCGGTGCGAGAGTTCTTTGGATCAAGTCAATTATCCCAGTTTATGGATCAAACTAATCCATTGTCAGAGGTGACCCACAAGCGTCGACTCTCTGCGCTTGGACCTGGTGGTTTGACGCGAGAAAGAGCTGGTTTTGAAGTTCGTGATGTTCACGCAACGCATTACGGTCGGATGTGTCCGATTGAAACACCAGAAGGACCAAATATCGGCCTAATTAATTCGTTGGCGACTTTCGCTCGCGTAAATAAATATGGTTTCATTGAAACGCCATATCGCAAAGTTGTAGATGGTAAGGTAACCGACGATGTGCAATATATGTCAGCTACCGAAGAGATGAGGCACACTGTGGCACAAGCAAATGCCGCTCTCGATAAAGACGGCAAGTTTCAAAACGACTTAGTCTCAACTCGTCAAAATGGTGATTATACGTTGGCACAGTCTGACTCGGTGGACTTGATTGATGTTTCACCAAAGCAGTTAGTTTCCGTTGCAGCCTCCTTGATACCATTTCTTGAAAACGACGATGCAAATAGAGCACTGATGGGCTCTAACATGCAACGACAAGCGGTACCACTTCTTAAGGCTGAAGCGCCACTAGTTGGCACTGGAATCGAGGAGGTTGTAGCTCGTGACTCTGGTGCAGCCATCGTAGCTAAACGGGGTGGGATCATCGACCAAGTAGACGCACAGCGGATTGTTATTCGGGCCACCGAAGACCTAGAGCTTGGAGACGCTGGTGTTGATATCTACAGGATGCGGAAGTTCCAACGTTCAAATCAAAATACATGTATTAATCAACGTCCTTTGGTGAAGGTCGGAGACCATATAACCAAAGGTGAAGTTGTTGCAGATGGTCCTTCTACTGACATTGGTGAGCTTGCATTAGGCAAAAATGTAGTGGTCGCCTTTATGCCATGGAATGGTTATAACTATGAAGATAGTATTCTTATTTCTGAACGCATTGTGCGTGATGATGTCTTTACTTCTGTTCATATTGAAGAGTTTGAAGTGGCAGCCCGCGATACTAAACTAGGTCCAGAAGAGATCACTCGAGACATCCCAAATGTGGGCGAAGAAGCTTTACGAAATTTAGATGAAGCTGGTATTGTATATATCGGTGCAGAGGTTGGTCCATCGGATATATTGGTTGGTAAAATTACTCCAAAGGGCGAAAGTCCAATGACTCCGGAGGAAAAGCTTCTCCGGGCCATATTTGGTGAGAAGGCATCAGATGTACGTGATACATCATTACGACTTCCTCCAGGTGATTATGGTACGATTGTTGAGGTTCGCGTTTTTAATAGACATGGCGTTGAAAAAGATGAACGTGCATTGCAGATAGAGCGCGAGGAAGTTGAGAGGCTGGCTCGTGATCGAGATGATGAGCTAACCATTCTTGACCGTAATATTTATGCTCGCCTACGTAGTATGATGCAAGGTAAGGACTCTGTTAATGGTCCAAAGGGCACCAAGGGCAAACTCATTACGCAAGAGATCCTAGACGATACTCCGCGAAGCCATTGGTGGCAGTTTGCAATGAAAGAAGAGACTGATGCTCAAACCATCGAAGCATTGCATGAACAATACGAGGCTCAAAAACGTACTCTAGACGCGCGCTTTGAAGATAAAGTTGAAAAGGTGCGTCGGGGTGATGATTTACCCCCAGGCGTTATGAAAATGGTTAAAGTTTTTGTAGCGGTGAAACGTAAACTGCAACCAGGCGACAAAATGGCTGGTCGTCACGGCAATAAAGGAGTGATTTCCAAAGTTGTTCCGATGGAGGATATGCCTTTCTTGAGTGATGGTACTCCCGTTGATTTCGTGTTGAACCCTTTAGGTGTACCTTCACGAATGAATGTTGGCCAGATACTTGAAACCCATATGGGTTGGGCTGCACGTGGTTTGGGCATTCAGATTGACGAAGCCTTAGGCGAGTATCGCCGATCTGGTGATTTAACTCCCGTACGAGACGCTATGCGGATTGCTTATGGTGACGACGTATACGCTGAAGGTATTGAGGCGATGGACGAGCCCTCATTAATAGAGTCTGCGGGCAATGTGATTAACGGTGTGCCCATTGCTACGCCAGTTTTTGACGGTGCCAAGGAGGCCGATGTTAATGACGCTCTACGGCGAGCTGGATTTAGTGAAAGTGGGCAATCAGTCCTCTTCGATGGTCGTACAGGTGAGCAATTTGCTCGACCAGTGACTGTTGGGATAAAATACCTGCTTAAATTGCACCATCTTGTAGACGACAAAATTCACGCTCGTTCTACTGGGCCATACTCTTTGGTTACTCAGCAACCACTGGGCGGTAAGGCACAGTTTGGTGGCCAGCGTTTTGGAGAAATGGAAGTTTGGGCATTAGAGGCATATGGGGCGGCTTATACACTTCAGGAAATGCTGACTGTCAAATCTGACGATGTTGCCGGGCGGACTAAGGTCTATGAAAGTATTGTAAAAGGTGAAGATAATTTTGAAGCGGGAATTCCAGAATCGTTCAATGTTCTCGTTAAAGAAGTTCGTGGCCTTGGTCTAAATATGGAACTCCTGGATGCGGAGGTGGATGAGTAGATTGTTAATAATAAAGTAATCTACTTCCACCGCTCTTCCCTATGATTTAAAGGAATTTAAAATGAACCAGGAATTATCAACCAACCCGTTTAATCCAATCACGCCACCAAAAGCATTTGATGAAATTAAAGTTTCCCTAGCAAGCCCGGAACGAATTTTGTCATGGTCATTTGGCGAAATTAAAAAGCCAGAAACGATAAATTACCGTACTTTTAAGCCAGAACGTGATGGTCTCTTTTGTGCACGCATTTTTGGACCAATAAAAGATTATGAGTGCCTGTGTGGAAAATACAAGCGCATGAAATATCGAGGCGTTGTCTGTGAGAAATGTGGAGTTGAAGTTACATTGCAAAAAGTGCGTCGTGAACGCATGGGTCACATTGAATTAGCAAGTCCTGTTGCTCACATCTGGTTTTTGAAGTCACTTCCGTCTCGCATAGGACTAATGCTAGACATGACATTGCGTGATCTTGAACGTATATTATATTTTGAAAATTACGTTGTAATTGAGCCCGGTTTAACTGACTTAATTTATGGCCAGTTGATGAATGAGGAAGAATTTCTTGATGCCCAGGATATATATGGGATGGACGCTTTCACAGCAAATATTGGTGCTGAGGCTATTCGTGAAATGTTGTCTTTGATTGACTTAGATGGAGAAGCGGATCAGTTGCGTGCTGATCTGGCTGAAGCTACAGGCGAATTGAAGCCAAAGAAAATTATAAAGCGTTTAAAGATTGTTGAGAGTTTCATTGAATCTGGCAACCGTCCAGAGTGGATGATCCTTACTGTTATTCCTGTAATACCGCCAGAGTTAAGACCGTTAGTTCCGTTGGATGGTGGTCGTTTTGCAACGTCAGATCTCAATGACCTTTATCGCCGAGTTATTAATCGTAATAACCGTTTGAAACGGCTAATCGAGTTAAGGGCACCAGATATTATTGTTCGCAATGAAAAGCGGATGTTACAAGAATCTGTCGATGCTTTATTTGATAATGGACGTCGTGGCAGGGTAATTACTGGTCAAAACAAACGCCCATTGAAGTCTCTTTCAGATATGCTGAAGGGTAAGCAAGGACGCTTTCGCCAAAACCTTTTAGGTAAACGCGTAGATTTTTCGGGTCGGTCGGTGATTGTGACAGGGCCTGAACTGAAACTGCATCAATGTGGGTTGCCAAAGAAGATGGCACTAGAGCTGTTTAAGCCTTTTATCTACAGTAGGCTGGAAGCCAAGGGCTTATCTTCAACTGTAAAGCAGGCGAAAAAATTAGTTGAGAAAGAACGTCCTGAGGTTTGGGATATTTTGGATGAGGTAATCCGTGAGCATCCAGTGATGCTGAACCGTGCACCTACTTTGCACAGGTTAGGCATACAGGCGTTTGAACCCGTTCTAATCGAAGGTAAAGCTATTCAGCTCCACCCCTTGGTTTGCTCGGCCTTTAATGCTGATTTTGACGGAGATCAGATGGCTGTCCATGTTCCACTGAGTCTTGAAGCTCAGCTCGAGTGCAGGGTTTTGATGATGTCTACTAATAACGTTTTGTCGCCCGCTAACGGCGCGCCAATTATAGTACCATCGCAAGATATGATTTTAGGTCTTTATTATACTTCCCTCATGCGTAAAGGTATGAAGGGCGAAGGCATGATTTTTGGCTCTGTTGATGAAGTTCAGCATGCACTTGATGCGGGGGTTGTTCACCTTCATGCAAAAATCACAGCACGAATACTTCAGGTCGATCATGAAGGAAATGAGGTTATGGAGCGTTTCGAAACTACACCCGGCCGGGTGCGGTTAGGTGCTCTGCTGCCAACAAATGCGAAAGCACCTTTTAAGCTGGTTAACCGCCTTTTAAAAAAGGGTGAAGTACAGCAGATTATCGACACAGTATACCGCTACTGTGGTCAGAAAGAATCTGTTATTTTTTGCGATCAAGTAATGACTATTGGTTTCCGTGAAGCGTTTCGGGCAGGAATATCATTTGGTAAAGATGATATGCTTATTCCAGATGACAAGTGGACTATTGTTGATGGAGTGCGCGCTCAAGTTAAAGAGTTTGAACGGCAGTACATGGACGGCCTGATAACGCAGGGTGAGAAGTACAATAAAGTAATAGACGCTTGGTCAAATTGTAACGACCAAGTAACTGACTCTATGATGGATGCAATTGCATCTGTTAAATATGATGAGGATGGTTCTGAAATGGAACCCAACTCAGTATATATGATGGCGCATTCCAAAGCGCGTGGTTCCGTGACCCAGATGAAACAACTGGGGGGGATGCGCGGTTTGATGGCGAAACCCAATGGAGATATCATTGAGACGCCGATTATCTCAAATTTTAAAGAAGGTCTCACTGTTCTTGAGTATTTTAACTCGACACACGGCGCCCGTAAGGGTCTGTCTGATACGGCCTTAAAAACTGCAAACTCTGGTTATTTGACCCGTCGCTTGGTTGATGTGGCACAAGACTGTATAGTCCGCAGTCATGATTGTGGAACAGAGCGTTCCATTACCGCTCGAGCTGCTGTGAACGATGGTGAAGTTATCTCATCTTTAGCAGAGCGTATTTTAGGACGTGTTGCGGCTGAGGACGTAATAAAGCCTGGGACAGATGAAGTTTTGTGTAACAAAGGTGAGATGATCGACGAATTGAAGGCCGACCATATAGAAGATGGTGGTGTAGTCTCAATGTTAATCAGGTCACCGCTGACCTGTGCAATCGAAGATGGAATATGTGCAGCCTGTTATGGCCGGGATCTTTCACGAGGTACCCAAGTAAACCAAGGTGAGGCTGTGGGAATTATTGCTGCTCAGTCTATTGGAGAACCGGGTACGCAATTAACTATGCGGACATTCCACATTGGTGGCGTTGCTCAGGGTGGTGGCCAACAATCTAGTCAAGAAAGTAGCCAACCTGGCAAAGTATCGCTTGAGAATGCTTCATTATTGAAAAATTCTGCTGGTGAGTATCTATCACTTACGCGCAACATGGTTACAAAAATACTCGATGTTGGGGGGGCAGAAATAGCTAGCTATAAGGTAGATTATGGATCCAAGATGTTGGTAAAGGACGGGCAAACAATTAAACGAGGCGAAAAGCTCTTTGAGTGGGACCCGTTTACGTTACCAATTATCGCTGAAAAAAAAGGTACGGCAAAATTTGTTGACCTTGTGATTGGTATTGCGCTTCGTGATGAGACTGATGATGCGACTGGCATGACACAAAAAATTGTCTCGGATTGGCGGGCAGCACCAAAAGGTAATGAGCTTGCTCCAAAAATAATAGTAACTGACTCAAAAGGTGAGGTGCTACTCAAAAAAGATGGTAATCCAGTATCATATGCAATGTCTGTTGACGCAGTCCTGTCGATTGAAGATGGACAAGAAATCAAAGCTGGAGATATTTTGGCAAGGATTCCTCGTGAAGGAGGCCGGTCGAAGGATATTACAGGTGGCTTGCCGAGGGTGGCCGAATTGTTCGAGGCGCGCAGACCAAAAGACCATGCAATAATTGCCGAAATAGACGGCTACGTTCGTTTTGGTAAAGACTATAAAAATAAACGCCGTATAGCGATTGAGCCTGCTGATGACAGTATGGATAATGTTGAGTACATGGTGCCAAAGGGTAAGCATATCCCAGTTCAAGAGGGTGACTTTATCAAAAAGGGGGATTACATCATGGATGGCAATCCTGCACCCCATGATATTCTTTCGGTTATGGGTGTGGAAGCTTTGGCTGATTATATGATTGACGAAGTGCAGGACGTTTATCGCCTGCAAGGCGTTAAGATAAATGACAAACACATAGAAGTAATCGTGCGCCAGATGTTGCAGAAGTGGGAAATTACTGACAGTGGAGAGACCACTCTACTCAAAGGAGAGCATGTAGATAAGGCTGAGTTTGATGCTGCAAATGAGAAGGCCTTAACTAAAGGTGGGCGCCAAGCACAGGGTGGGCCAATATTACTTGGTATTACCAAAGCTTCACTTCAAACGCGTTCGTTTATCTCGGCCGCCTCATTTCAAGAAACAACACGAGTGCTTACAGAGGCTTCTGTGCAAGGTAAGCGTGATAAACTCATAGGCCTAAAAGAAAACGTAATTGTTGGAAGATTGATTCCTGCAGGTACTGGTGGCGCTACTCAGAAAATGCATCGTGTGGCGGCTGATCGGGACAACGTGGTAATTGAAGCTCGCAGAGCGGAAGCGGAAGAGGCAATTGCACTGGCAGCTCCGGAGGTGGATGAGGTATTTGATACAGATGGACCGGATAACTCTAAGTCTCAGACAGAGTAACAAAGCGTATATTCAAAGAGATAAAAGGCCACTCGTTAGAGTGGCCTTTTATCATTAAAGGCGATTTATCATATTCCATTCTGAACATTGGAAATAACATTTTTAATGTTATAAGAGCTGCTTAAGTATGTCTGAAAATTTAAAGGGTGCAATCTTCATGATGTGCTCAATGACTTGTTTTGCCGTTAATAACGCGATGATTAAAGCATTTGGTGGTATGGTGCCAATGTTTCAAACGGTGGCATTGCGCGGTGGAATAGTTTTGCTACTACTCGGTTTGGTAGTAGTGCGCTCTGGATGGAATGTTCAGAAGCTTGGGCGCCAAGCTATCCTCGCAAGAAATATCATTTTTTGCGGCTTTGGTTTTTTTTGTGGCTCGAGGCTGTGGGGCGTTTTTTGAGCCGTGGAGAGATGTTAGTTTAGAATCCTGGGTCTTGCTAACAAGGTCTTCAGTTTCAGTTTTTTTTGGCTATATCGTCAGTGTACTGGCAATTCGAATGGGTAAGGTCAGTTTTACGTCTCAGTCTCGTTACTCTGGTTTACTTGTTACACTGGTTCTTGGTTATATCTTTTCGAAGAGTGGCCGGATACCTGGTCGTTGATTGGTTCAGCAGTCATTGTAATTACTGGAATGTTTATGTTTTATGGCTAAGGGCGAAAAAAGGCGTAGTTGATACCGAATCTAATCAGTAAAAATCACTGTTTGAAAAAATTAATTTTTTGAGTTGTTCTCGGTGTGTCTGTTTATTTACCGCTCTGATAATAGTTTGTTAATGATGGCTATTGTTCTCTATTTCTAGCTGTTGACACATTAACCGACTCTGCATATACGCGCCTAATCTGTGATGGGGAAATCCCTTTTGCACGGCATCAAAATTTGAAGTGGTCAAGAACAGTTAGCTGTTCCTCTGGAAATCCCGCCACCCCCTCTACAACTAGGAAGGGATGTGGTGTTTGTTGCGCAGTACGAATGAATACCGCAAAAATACGCGGCAGTCAGTGTAGGGTGGTCTTACCTGGCGCTAAAAAATAAAACCGGTGGGGCGTGCCTCATCAACAAATTTATGTAGACGAGAAGAGAACCGCCAATGCCCACAATCCAGCAGCTGATCCGGAAGCCCCGGCAGCCTAAAATCAAACGTAGCAAGTCTATGCACTTGCAGGAATGTCCGCAAAAGCGCGGTGTATGTACAAGGGTGTATACAACGACTCCAAAAAAGCCGAACTCGGCGATGAGGAAGGTTGCTAAAGTCAGACTAACTAACGGTTTTGAGGTGATCAGCTATATCCCTGGAGAAAGCCATAATTTGCAGGAACACTCTGTTGTGTTGATCCGTGGGGGGAGGGTGAAAGACCTTCCCGGCGTGCGTTACCACATTCTTCGTGGTGTACTAGACACACAGGGTGTCAAAGACCGTAAGCAACGTCGTTCAAAATACGGCGCAAAGCGTCCTAAGTAAGGAATTATATATGTCTCGTCGTCATGCTGCTGAGAAGCGAACAGTCCTACCTGATGCCAAATACGGTGATCTTGTTTTGACAAAATTTATGAACAATCTGATGCTAGATGGTAAGAAATCTATAGCTGAGCGGATCGTTTACGGTGCGCTTGAGCGCGTTGAAACAAAAGTCAAGCGCGTTCCGATTGAGTTATTTCACGAAGCTTTAGAAAATATTAAACCGTCTGTTGAGGTGCGGTCGCGCCGGGTTGGTGGGGCTACTTATCAAGTTCCAGTAGAAGTTCGACCTGAGCGGCGGGAGGCTTTAGCAATTCGCTGGTTAATTACTGCTAGTCGGAAGCGCAACGAAAATACAATGGAAGAACGTCTTGCTGGCGAACTAATGGATGCTGTGCAGTCGCGTGGTTCAGCCGTAAAGAAGCGTGAAGACACACATAAAATGGCAGATGCGAACAAAGCATTTAGTCATTACCGCTGGTAACCCTACAGAGGCTCGATAAATATGGCACGTGAATATCCCTTAGAACTATACCGCAACTTCGGTATAATTGCGCACATTGATGCTGGTAAGACTACCTGCTCAGAGCGTATCCTGTTTTATACAGGTAAAGAGCATAACATCGGTGAAGTGCACGATGGCGCTGCAACCATGGACCACATGGAGCAAGAGCAGGAGCGCGGGATTACTATCACATCTGCGGCGACAACTACGTTTTGGGAGCGTACGGAAAACGGTTTTGATGCTGAGGGTCCCAAGCACCGCTTTAATATAATCGACACTCCAGGCCACGTAGACTTTACAATTGAAGTCGAGCGTTCATTAGCTGTTTTGGATGGAGCGGTTTGTGTCTTGGATGGCAATGCTGGTGTTGAGCCTCAAACGGAAACGGTTTGGCGTCAGGCTGATCGTTATAAAGTACCGCGTATGGTTTTTGTCAACAAAATGGATAAAACAGGGGCAGATTTCTTCAAATGTGTCGACATGATCGAGGATCGCACTGGAGCGAGTGCAATTCCTATTTCTTTTCCAATTGGCGCTGAAACTGAGTTGGAAGGCTTGGTTGATCTTGTAACGATGGAAGAGTGGTTGTGGCAGGGTGAAGACCTTGGAGCTTCTTGGACAAAAGAACCAATACGGGAAAGTTTAAAGGAATCTGCTGCGAAATGGCGAAGCAAACTAGTTGAGGCTGCTGTAGAGCAAGACGATGATGCAATGATGGAGTATTTGGAGGGTAATGAGCCTGATATCCCTACTTTACGTGATTTGATCCGCAAGGCGACTTTAAGTATGGCATTTGTGCCTGTGCTTGGTGGTTCAGCATTTAAAAACAAAGCAGTTCAGCCATTGCTTAACGCTGTTATTGACTATTTGCCAAGCCCGCTCGACGTCGTCGATTACATGGGCTTCAAACCAGGCGATGAAACAGAAACTAGAGACCAGGCACGGCGTGCGGACGACGACATGCCGTTTTCGGCGCTCGCCTTCAAAATCTGGAATGACCCATTTGTTGGCTCTTTGACCTTTACTCGAATTTACTCTGGTAAGTTGGAAAAAGGCGATAATTTCTTGAACTCAACTAAGGGCAAGAAAGAGCGTGTTGGTCGTATGATGATTATGCACTCTAATGACCGAGATGAAATATCCGAAGCATTTTCGGGTGATATCATAGCACTCGGTGGCTTAAAAGAAACAACCACGGGTGACACTCTTTGTGCTGTGAACGCTCCAGTTGTTTTGGAGACAATGACTTTCCCGGTACCCGTAATCGAGATCGCCATTGAACCAAAAACAAAAGGTGACCAAGAAAAAATGGGCTTGGCGTTACAACGTTTGTCTGCTGAGGATCCGTCTTTCCGCGTTGAGACGGATATCGAATCTGGTCAGACCATCATGAAGGGCATGGGCGAACTTCACCTTGATATCCTTGTGGACCGAATGCGTCGTGAATTTAAAGTAGAGGCCAATATCGGTGCGCCACAAGTTGCTTACCGTGAAACAATTGGTCACGAAGTAGAGCATGTTTACACCCACAAGAAGCAATCTGGAGGATCCGGTCAATACGCCGAGGTAAAAATGGTTATTTCTCCAACGGTTCCTGGCGAGGGCTTTTCGTTTGAATCCCGCGTAGTTGGTGGATCTGTTCCAAAGGATTATATTCCAGGTGTTGAAAAAGGCATTAGATCAGTCATGGATAGTGGGCCATTGGCTGGCTTTCCTGTAATTGATTTTAAAGTCGCTTTGCTCGAGGGAAAATATCACGACGTTGATTCGTCGGTCTTAGCTTTTGAAATTGCAGGTCGGATGTGCATGAGAGAAGGTATGCGTCTAGCTGGAGCAAAACTTCTCGAACCGATAATGAAAGTAGAAGTGATTACTCCCGACGAATATACTGGTGGAATAATTGGGGATTTGACTTCGCGGCGCGGTCACGTCCAAGGACAGGATAGTCGCGGTAATGCAATTGCTATTGACGCATTTGTTCCATTGGCAAATATGTTTGGGTACATCAATACGCTTAGATCGATGTCTTCTGGGCGGGCTAACTTTTCAATGCAATTTGACCATTACGAACCAGTACCATCTAATATTTCAGAAGAGATCCAAGCAAAATATGCGTAAACTGTAGTGGACAATTTGCCCACCGCCACAAAAAAAAGAGGAGCCTCCCATGGCTAAGGAAAAGTTTGAACGTTCAAAACCACACGTAAACGTTGGTACTATTGGTCACGTTGATCACGGCAAGACGACGTTGACTGCTGCGATCACTAAGCAATTTGGTGATTTTCAGGATTATGCGTCGATTGACTCGGCCCCTGAAGAGCGTGCGCGTGGTATCACGATCTCCACAGCACACGTTGAGTATGAGACTGAAGTTCGCCACTATGCTCACGTTGATTGCCCAGGGCACGCTGACTATGTGAAAAACATGATCACGGGTGCTGCGCAAATGGACGGTGCTATTTTAGTTGTGAACGCAGCTGACGGCCCAATGCCACAAACTCGTGAGCATATCTTGTTGGGTCGCCAGGTTGGCATTCCTTACATGGTTGTCTACATGAATAAAGTTGACCAAGTTGACGATGATGAGTTGTTGGAATTGGTTGAAATGGAAATTCGTGAGTTGCTGTCTAAGTATGAGTATCCAGGAGATGACATTCCAATTATTCCAGGTTCTGCCTTGGCTGCTTTGGAAGACCGCGACCCTACAATTGGTACAGAATCCATTGCAAAATTGATGGCTGCTGTTGACGAATATATTCCAACCCCAACACGTGCTGTTGACCAGCCGTTTCTTTTGCCAATTGAGGATGTATTCTCAATTTCTGGCCGCGGTACTGTTGTTACTGGTCGTGTTGAACGTGGTGTTATTAATGTTGGCGAAGAGATAGAGATCGTGGGCATCCGCGATACGTCTAAAACTGTTTGTACTGGTGTTGAGATGTTCCGCAAATTGCTGGACCGTGGAGAAGCTGGTGACAATGTTGGCGTTTTGTTGCGTGGCATTGATCGTGAAGGAGTTGAGCGGGGCCAGATTCTTGCGAAACCCGGTTCTGTTAAGCCACACACAAAGTTTGAGGCAGAAGCATATATTCTAACTAAAGATGAGGGTGGTCGTCACACACCGTTCTTTGCTAACTATCGACCACAGTTTTACTTCCGTACAACTGATGTAACTGGGACTGTTGTGCTACCGTCTGGTACTGAAATGGTTATGCCAGGCGATAATCTTAAGTTTGATGTTGAGCTCATTGCTCCAATTGCTATGGAGACTGGCCTTCGCTTTGCGATCCGCGAGGGCGGCCGTACTGTTGGTGCTGGTGTTGTATCAAAGATACATGCGTAATTAAATAAAGCAGGCCCCAAAACGGGGCCTGCTTTCGTTCGACGAGGTCTATTTCTGGTCCTCCTATCAACAAAATTTAAGCCCTGGAAAGGGGTAACGAAATGAAGAGTCAAAACATTCGTATTAGGCTTAAGGCGTTCGACTATCGTGTGTTGGATATGTCCACGCAGGAGATTGTTAACACCGCCAAACGGACAGGTGCACAGGTAAGGGGTCCGATTCCGTTACCAAATAAAATTGAGAGGTTTACTGTTCTTCGCGGTCCTCATGTTGATAAAAAATCTCGGGACCAATTTGAAATCCGCACGCACAAGCGTTTGCTGGATATTGTTGATCCAACACCGCAGACCGTGGACGCGCTAATGAAGCTCGACCTGGCCGCCGGTGTTGACGTACAAATCTCAGTATAGGGGGCAAAATCAGATGCGCTCTGGAATAATTGCAAAAAAAATGGGTATGACCCGGTTGTTCATGGAAGACGGTAATCAAATACCTGTGACCGTTCTATCTTTAGATGGTTTACAGGTTGTTGCTCAGCGAACAGCCGATGCAGACGGTTACACAGCTGTACAACTGGGAGCTGGTTCAGCAAAAGCAAAGCGAACAAGTCAAGCAATGCGCGGGCATTTTTCAAAATCGAACGTTGCGCCAAAACGCAAAGTTGCTGAATTTCGAGTGTCCGCTGATAATTTAATAGATGTAGGGGCTGAAATTTCAGCAGAACATTTCCTTGAAGGCCAAAAAGTTGATGTGTCAGGTACATCAATAGGTAAAGGTTTCCAGGGCGCCATGAAGCGTTGGAACTTTAAAGGCTTAAGGGCAACTCACGGTGTCTCTATTAGCCACCGTTCACATGGTTCAACTGGTCAGTGTCAAGATCCTGGTAAAGTCTTTAAGGGTAAAAAAATGGCTGGCCACATGGGTGCTGCTAAGGTTACCACACAAAACTTAGAGGTTATCCGTACAGATGTTGATCGAGGACTAATCATGATCAAGGGTGCCGTTCCAGGCTCCAAGGGTGGATGGGTTACCGTGAAAGACGCCGTTAAGAAAAAGTTGCCAGATGGTGTTCCTTTTCCTGCAGCCGTTAAATCCATGGGTAAAAAGGTAGATACCACTGTGGCCGAAGCTCCTGTGGTTGAAGCTCCTGTGGCCCAAACCCCTGTGGAAGGTGGTGAAGCATGAAGCTTAATGTAATTAAACTAGACGGAGGCAAGGCTGGTTCAATTGATTTAGATGACGCCCTTTTTGGTCTAGATCCTCGTGCTGATATACTCCACCGTGTTGTGCGTTGGCAGCGTAACAACGCTCAGGCAGGCACGCACAAGGTTAAAACAAGATCAGAAGTTAACTATTCTACAAAGAAAATATATCGCCAAAAAGGTACTGGCGGGGCGCGTCATGGTGCTAGGTCAGCACCAATTTTTCGCGGTGGTGGGGTTTATAAAGGCCCGACCCCACGAAGCCACGGACATGAACTACCCAAGAAGGTAAGGACTTTAGGTCTTAAGCATGCGCTGTCGGCGAAAGCAAAAGCTGGTGAGTTGGTGGTAATTGACGCAGCTGTATCTGATGGAAAAACAGGCTTATTAGCAAAAACGATTGCAAACCTAGGCTGGAAGCGTGCTTTAATTATTGATGGCGCCGCCGTGAACGAACATTTTGCTCAGGCCGCACGAAATATTGAAGGTCTGGATATTTTGCCAACGATGGGTGCTAATGTTTACGATATTTTAAAGCGTGACACATTAGTAATCACGAAAGCGGGCGTTGAAGCTTTGGAGGCTCGTTTAAAATGAGTGTAAAACCTGAACATTACGATGTAATACGAAAGCCGATTGTGACGGAAAAAACGACTTTGGCCTCTGAAACGGGAGCTGTGGTTTTTGAAGTAGCTATTGATAGCAACAAGCCTGGCATCAAGGAAGCGGTAGAAAACTTGTTTGGAGTTAAAGTCAAAGCGGTTAATACAACTATCACTAAGGGAAAAGCAAAGCGGTTTCGTGGGATGTTGGGAAAACGGAAAGACGTTAAAAAGGCATATGTTACACTTGAAGAAGGCAATACGATTGACGTTTCAACCGGCCTTTAATACTAGAGCCTAATCTTTAATTTATCTCAAATTTTTGAGGCTAATTAATTATATAGGTGGCTTTACGAGCCATCTTAACACTGGGGACCTTTGGGGCCCTAAACACCGGCGGTCTATAAAGACACGCTAAGCAAACGGAAGACAGAAAGCATGGCACTAAAGTCGTATAAACCGACAACGCCAGGCCAGCGCGGGCTGGTACTGATTGACCGTTCGGAGCTTTGGAAGGGTCGCCCAGTTAAATCTCTCACAGAGGGTTTGACTAAGTCGGGCGGTCGGAACAATACCGGACGGATCACGTCGCGTCGTCGTGGCGGTGGGGCAAAGCGCCTTTACCGTGTGGTTGATTTCAAACGGAATAAGTTTGATGTTTCCGCAACAGTGGAACGTATTGAATATGACCCAAATAGGACTGCGTTTATAGCCCTCATAAAATATGATGATGGTGAGCAGGCTTACATTTTGGCACCGCAGCGTTTAGCGGTAGGCGACAAAGTAGTTGCAGCCACCAAGGCAGATATAAAGCCTGGAAATGCGATGCCCTTTTCTGGCATGCCTATTGGTACTATTATACACAATATTGAGTTGAAGGCAGGTAAGGGCGGCCAAATAGCGCGTGCTGCTGGAACTTATGCTCAATTTGTTGGAAGAGATGGTGGATACGCCCAGATTCGGTTATCATCGGGCGAGTTGCGATTGGTTCGCCAAGAGTGTTTAGCAACCATTGGCGCAGTATCTAATCCAGACAACTCAAATCAAAACTTTGGTAAAGCCGGTAGAATGCGCCACAAGGGTGTCCGTCCATCCGTTCGTGGTGTCGTTATGAACCCAGTTGATCACCCACATGGTGGTGGTGAAGGTCGAACATCTGGTGGCCGTCACCCAGTGTCTCCTTGGGGTAAGCCGACCAAAGGCGCCCGTACTAGAAACAAAAACAAAGCGTCACAGAAGCTTATTATTCGCTCGCGTCACGCCAAAAAGAAGGGGCGCTAATAGATGTCTCGTTCCGTATGGAAAGGTCCTTTTGTGGACGCTTATGTGCTTAAGAAAGCTGAAGCGGCAAGTGAAAGCGATCGTAATAGTGTTATAAAAATCTGGTCGCGACGTTCGACAATTTTGCCGCAATTTGTGGGTTTGACCTTCGGTGTTTACAATGGACGGAAACATATTCCAGTTAATGTAACAGAAGAAATGATTGGCCAAAAGTTTGGTGAGTATTCGCCAACACGGACCTATCACGGTCATGCGGCTGATAAAAAAGCGAAGCGGAAATAAGCCATGAGTAAGGATAAAAATCCCCGCCGCGTGGCTGATAACGAAGCAATGGCGAAAACTCGTATGCTTCGGACATCTTCTCAAAAGCTTAATTTGGTCGCACAAATGATACGTGGAAAAAAAGTTGGGAAGGCTATGACTGACTTGACATTTTCCAAGAAAAGAATTGCAGATGACGTAAAGAAGTGTCTCCAGTCTGCAATTGCCAATGCCGAAAATAATCACAACTTAGACGTTGATGAACTTGTTGTAGCAGAGGCCTATGTTGGTAAAAATTTGACTATGAAGCGTGGTAGGCCAAGAGCCCGTGGTCGTTTTGGTAAGATTTTAAAGCCATTTTCTGAACTTACCATTTTGGTTCGTCAGGTTGAGGAGCAAACGTAATGGGAAATAAAAGTAATCCGATCGGTATGCGTCTTCAGGTAAACCGAACATGGGATAGTCGCTGGTATGCAGATACTAAAGATTATGGTGACTTGCTCATGGAAGATCTCAGGATACGAGATTTTGTTGGTGAAGAGTGTAAGCAAGCTGGTATCAGCCGTGTAATTATTGAACGTCCACACAAGAAGTGTCGTGTAACAATTCATACGGCTCGGCCTGGTGTCATTATTGGTAAAAAAGGTGCAGACATTGAGGGTTTGCGCAAAAAAATTGCCAACATGACTGAGAGCGAACTACATTTAAATATTGTTGAAGTTCGAAAGCCTGAACTTGATGCCGCTCTAGTTGGTGAAAGTATTGCGCAGCAATTGGAGCGTCGCGTATCCTTCCGGCGTGCAATGAAACGAGCCGTTCAAAATGCAATGCGCATGGGGGCCCTAGGTATTCGTGTTAATGTCGCCGGCCGTTTGGGTGGTGCTGAAATTGCGAGAACGGAATGGTACCGTGAAGGTCGCGTTCCCTTACACACACTCAGAGCAGATATTGATTATGCACACGCCGAAGGTGTGACCGCCTACGGAATTATTGGCATCAAAGTTTGGATTTTTAAGGGTGAGATAATGGAGCACGATCCAGCAGCGCGAGATCGAAAAGCTCAAGAACTACAAGATGGCCCTACACCTCGCGGTGCAGGTGGCAATCGCCGTAACGATCGCTAAGGAGAAAAAAAATGCTTCAACCAAAGCGTTCCAAATTTCGTAAGATGCACAAAGGCAGGATCCACGGAGAGGCCAAGGGTGGGAGTACTCTGACCTTTGGATCGTTTGGTCTAAAAGCTACTCAGCCAGAACGGATTACAGCTCGACAAATTGAGGCTGCCCGTAGGGCCATGACGCGTCACATGAAACGTCAAGGTCGCGTGTGGATAAGGATTTTTCCAGATCTTCCCGTCACTTCGAAGCCAACAGAAGTTCGTATGGGTAAAGGTAAAGGCTCAGTCGACTTTTGGTCTGCTAAAGTTAAGCCAGGTAGAGTAATGTTTGAAATAGATGGTGTTTCAGATGACGTCGCCCGTGAGGCCCTACGGCTTGCTGCAATGAAACTACCTATTAAATCACGTGTTGTGGTGCGTGAGGATTGGTAATCTAAGACAGTATTCACTATGGGTTTTTTAATTTCTCTGTTGCTTTGGTGGCAGAGAAATTTCTAGTTCCAGCTATAGTTAAAGCTAATGCTGATCCGGTCTTCATTGGCCATATTCATTGGGACTTCGTGGCGAAGCCAACTTTCCCAGAGCATCACGTCACCAACCTTCGGCCAAGCATAAAAAAAGTTGCTCATTTCCTCGCGTGCTTTTTCCATCCGCGGCGGAGCGGCCATCATCATGCCTAGACGAGGATCTTCAAATTTTAATGGGCTCGTGCCATTTGGCATTGCCACGTATGTGGTTCCACTTATTATTGAATGCGGATGGATGTGAGCAGTGTGGATGCCTCCAAAGGGCAGTATGTTAATCCATAGGCTGTCTAGTTGAATTTCTTTTTCGCCTAAATCAAATTGTAGATCTTTAGAAAAATTAGTCACATGGGTGTTAAGTTCTGTGACAATTTCTTTGAAAATCGGGAATCTCCACTCTAGATCATTAAGAGAGGCGTAACTGGTGTAACCAGGAAAATCATTTTTCTCACACCAGACTTGACCAGCCTCATCGTCTTCGGCGATCATTAGGCATGATTTCTCAAGTTCCAAAGCATTGATGGTATTGGACGATTTTGATAACCTATCGTGGTATATCCGGGTCGCAAAGAGACTTCTTATATTAGACATTTCATGTTCATAAACCAACAGTTTGGTTAAAGCGAGTAAGATTATTTTAATAATGGCCTGCCAGATTTGCTAAATAAAGTAGCCGCTGATTAAAAAGAACAAAACTAATTCGTAAATAAACTTGGTAGGGGTTGCTAAGATGTTGTTTCCAATCTAAACGACGTCTCTAGATCAAGCTCCACCGGAATCAGGGTAACCACAATCGGGCCCACCGGTGATGTTGAAAGGATACGGCAATGAATGCCAATGAACTTCGGGATAAATCCCCGGATCAGCTGCGAGATGAATTGGTTTCCTTAAAGAAGGAAGCTTTCAACCTGCGTTTTCAGCAAGCAACTGGACAAATTGAGAATACATCACGTATGAGACAGGTCAGGCGCGGCGTGGCTCGTGTTAATACAATCTTAAACCAAAAAGCGGCCGCCGCTGTAGGCGAGGAGTAAGCCCTATGCCAAAACGCATCCTATCCGGCGTGATTACATCAAACCAAAACGCCCAAACGGTTACTGTTTCAGTAGAACGGCGATTCAAGCACCCTCTCCTACAAAAAACAGTTCGAAAGTCGAAAAAATATAGGGCTCACGACGAGCAGAACGCGTTCAATGTAGGGGATCTTGTTCGGATTCAGGAGTGTGCGCCAAAATCGAAAACTAAACGCTGGGAAGTTATTGCAGAATAACGTCTCAGATTAAACGAAACCCTGGGGACCACGCGGTATTGCACCCCAAAGGTCGGGAGTAAGTAAATGATCCAGATGCAGACAAATCTTGATGTAGCTGATAATAGCGGCGCACGCCGTGTTCAGTGTATCAAGGTGCTTGGTGGATCCAAGCGTAAGTACGCATCCGTAGGTGACGTTATTGTGGTCTCTGTAAAAGAGGCCATTCCACGCGGTCGTGTAAAAAAAGGTGATGTGCGAAGGGCAGTTGTCGTCCGTACCGCTAAAGAGGTTCGTCGCGAAGATGGAACAGCAATTCGATTTGATCGAAATGCTGCAGTGATCTTGAGTAATACGAATGAGCCAGTTGGCACTCGTATCTTTGGTCCAGTCGTGCGTGAGTTACGAAACAAAAATTTTATGAAGATTATTTCACTTGCACCGGAGGTGCTATGAAATGGCCGCAAAATTAAAAAAAGGTGATAAAGTAGTAGTTTTATCCGGAAAAGATAAGGGGAAACAGGGAGAGATATCTTCGGTGAACCCATCTGCCGGTAAAGCTATTATCGACGGCGTAAATATGGCTGTTCGCCATACAAAACAATCCCAATCTGATCAGGGTGGTCGCATTCCAGTTGCAATGCCGATACAGCTGTCGAATTTGGCGTTGGTCGATACCAAAGGCAAGGCGACTCGCGTTGGTTTTCGTGACGAGGAAGGTAAGAAAGTAAGATATGCTAAATCAACGGGGGAGACAGTATAATGTTGGATACGGCAAACTATACTCCGCGGTTGAAAGCTCTGTACGCCGCCGAAATAAAATCCTCAATGAAAGAGGAATTTGGTTATAAAAACGACATGATGATCCCTCGTTTAGACAAAGTGGTTCTAAACATGGGCGTTGGTGAGGCAACCAAAGATACAAAAAAAGTTAAGCACGCTCAAGAAGCTCTGACGCTGATTGCGGGCCAAAAGGCTGTGGTGACCAAGGCTAAGAACTCTATAGCGGGCTTTAGAGTCCGCGAAGATATGCCCTTGGGCACCAAAGTCACCCTGCGTGGAGACCGTATGTACGAGTTCATGGATCGTTTGACCACGATAGCGTTACCTCGTGTGCGAGATTTTCGTGGTGTTAAAACTTCATCGTTCGATGGTCGTGGCAATTACGCCATGGGCCTAAAGGAACACATCGTCTTCCCGGAAATCGACTTTGATACTGTTGTTGATATGCTGGGCATGGACATCATTATCTGCACTGATGCAAAATCAGATGCTGAAGCCAAAGCGCTGTTGAAGCATTTCAACATGCCTTTCAACAATTAAGGATCTGCGATATGGCTAAAAAATCAATGATTGCTCGCGAAGTAAAGCGTCAAAAATTAGTGGACAAGTACGCAGTGAAGCGTGCTGAACTTAAGGGCATCGCTCGCGACGTATCTCTCCCAATGGAAGAACGGTTTAAAGCTCAGCTTAAGTTAGCAAAATTACCGCGAAATTCATCTGCAACACGACTGCATAACCGTTGTCAGCTCACCGGACGCCCACATGCTTACTATCGTAAGCTGAAGGTTAGTCGGATTGCGCTGCGGGAGCTTGGCACAGCAGGCCAAATTCCCGGTATGGTTAAGTCAAGTTGGTGAGGAGTTTAAAAAAATGAACGATCCTATTGGTGACATGCTAACCCGAATTCGTAACGCTTCTTTGCGTGGCAAATCAACAGTTGAGACACCAGCGTCAAAGCTGCGTGCGTGGGTGTTGGATGTACTTGCTGACGAAGGCTATATTCGTGGCTATGAAAGCATGACTGGTAAAGATGGCCACCCAGCTATTGAAATCAGCCTAAAATACTACGATGGCACGCCCGTGATACGCGAAGTTAAGCGCGTTTCGAAGCCTGGCCGACGTGTATATTTAGGTATGAAAGACATTCCTACAGTTCGTCAGGGCTTGGGTGTGTCGATTGTCTCCACCTCAATGGGTGTGATGTCGGATGCAAGCGCACGAGCCAAAAATATTGGCGGCGAAGTGCTTTGCACGGTTTTCTAGGGAGTAAGGTATGTCTCGCATTGGTAAAAAACCGGTCGGACTTCCCTCAGGTGTCACGGCATCTGTATCTGGTCAGACGATTGAAGTTAAGGGTCCAAAAGCGACTCGTAGCTTCACCGCCGCTGATGATGTAACAATCACAGTTGTAGAAAATAACGTATCTGTTGAGCCACGTGGCAAGTCCAAGCGGGCGCGTCAGCAGTGGGGCATGAGCCGTACCATGATTGCAAACATGGTAACCGGTGTTTCTACAGGTTTCAAAAAAGAGCTAGAGATCAACGGCGTGGGTTACAGAGCGCAAGTTCAGGGCAACGTTCTGAAACTCTCTCTCGGTTACAGCCACGACGTAAACTTTGATATTCCTTCAGGTGTAACAGTAACGGCTGCTAAGCCTACTGAAATTGCAGTTGAAGGAACTGACGAACAACTTGTTGGCCAGGTCGCGGCAAATATTCGTGAATGGCGCAAACCAGAGCCGTATAAAGGCAAAGGTATTAAATACAAAGATGAGTATATCTTCCGTAAAGAAGGTAAGAAAAAGTAGGGACCCAGGAAATGGCAAACAGCAAAAGAGCATTGTTTCTAAAGCGCCGCCTGCGCGTTCGAAACAAATTACAGAAAATAAATACTGGAAAACCTCGACTTTCAGTACACCGGTCGTCTAAGAACATTTCGGTTCAAGTGATTGATGACTTGCAAGGAATTACGCTGGCATCAGCTTCAACGCTTGAGAAAGATTTGGGCGTATTGGGAAGAAACAATGTGGATGCAGCTACAAAAATTGGCTCTGCTATAGCCGAAAGAGCGAAAAAAGCAGGTGTTGTGGAAGTGTTATTTGACCGAGGTGGTCGTCTATTTCATGGAAAAGTGAAAGCTCTTGCTGATGCGGCGCGTGAAGGTGGTTTGAAGTTTTAAAATTTGGTGTAGGGGGCATACAAGCCTACCTCGATGATGCCGCAAATCAAGTTGACGGACATCGCTATTAATCAGGGTGTAAATTGCCCAAAGCCTAGGAGGCCAAAATGGCTGAAAGAAACAACCAACGTGGAAATCGTCGTGATCGCGAAGAAACTCCCGAATTTGCGGACCGTTTAGTTGCGATCAACCGTGTCTCCAAAACAGTAAAAGGTGGTAAGCGTTTTGGCTTTGCAGCTTTAGTCGTGGTGGGTGATCAAAAAGGCCGAGTAGGTTTCGGTAAGGGTAAAGCAAAAGAAGTACCTGAGGCGATCCGGAAGGCTACAGAACAAGCTAAAAGGCAAATCATTCGCGTTCCGCTTCGCGAAGGTCGTACATTGCATCATGATATGGAAGGCAGACACGGTGCAGGGAAAGTTGTTATGCGGTCTGCGCCGCAAGGAACTGGCATTATCGCTGGTGGACCAATGCGCGCTGTGTTCGAAATGCTAGGCTTGCAAGATGTAGTAGCCAAATCAATTGGATCTCAAAACCCGTACAATATGATACGCGCAACAATGAATGGATTACAAAAAGAGAGTAGCCCGCGAATGGTAGCTCAGCGACGTGGTAAAAAAGTTGCAGACATTCTTAACAAGGGTACCGCACCGGTTACGGCTGCTGAACCTGCCGAAGCTTGAGGAGCGGAGTAATGGCTAAAACTATAGTTGTAAAACAAATTGGCTCGCCAATCCGTCGTCCAGCAAAGCAGCGTCAGACGCTTATCGGTTTGGGTTTGAATAAGATGCATCGTACTAAAGAGTTGGAAGATACTCCGTCAGTGCGTGGTATGGTAAATAAAATCTCTCATATGGTCGAAATTATAGAAGAAAAAGGATAATATTAGACCAAGAAATTTAATTGTATCTAATATGAAAATTCCGGCGCTTTCAAATGGGTGGGCTTTAAGTCCGTCGCCCTAAATGACCTTCTGGGGCTTTTTGCTTGAACCCAATTTAACTAGAACTTAAGATGACTGGGTGGCAAAAAGTTTGTCACAGAGAATTAATCAAAGCCGAGGTTGGCCCGCTTACGCTTCAGGGGTCACATCCGGCATAGGAGAAGCGAAATGAGACTAAATGAACTACGCGATAACCCAGGGGCTACCAAAACTAAAAAACGCATTGCGCGTGGGCCAGGGTCTGGGAAGGGTAAAACAGCTGGGCGAGGCTTAAAGGGACAGAAGTCCCGTTCCGGTGTAGCCATCAAAGGCTATGAGGGCGGACAAATGCCTTTGTACCAGCGTCTTCCAAAAAGAGGCTTTAACAAGCCTAACCGAAAAGCATTTGCAGTGGTAAATTTGGGAATTATTCAAAAGTTTATTGATGCTGGAAAGTTAAGTGATGAAATCACTGAAGATAGCCTTATTGCATCGGGATTAGTACGTCGTAAGCTCGATGGCGTTCGAATTTTGGCAAAAGGCACTTTTTCATCTAAGGTCAAACTTACAGTAACTGGTATTTCTGGTGCCGCTAAATCAGCTGTTGAGGCTGCCGGTGGTTCAATAGCGTTAATTCCTCGTGTGCCTGAGGTTAAGTAAGTGATTGCGAGAAGGTATTAAGCTTCTTACATTATGTAAGGTAACAAAGCCCTACCATTAGCGAACCTTGGTGGTGGTGGTCTTGTTTTAGGGAGTTCACTCATGGCATCTGCTGCGGAACAAATGGCTGCTAATATAAGTTGGAGTACGCTTGGAAAGGCAACAGAGTTGCGCCAACGTATATTTTTTACTGTTGGCCTGTTAATTGTTTATCGAATAGGTACTTATATTCCAGTACCCGGTATTGACGCAATTGCGTTGCAGCAATTCATGGATCAGGCGGCTTCAGGTATAGGGGGCGTGCTCTCTATGTTCACTGGTGGCGCATTGGCACGAATGGGTATTTTTGCTCTTGGCATAATGCCATATATATCAGCTTCCATTATTGTTCAGCTTCTTGGTGCCATGTGGGAGCCATTAAAGCAGCTTAAGAAAGAAGGGGAGCTTGGTCGAAAAAAAATCAACCAGTATACGCGTTATGGTACAGTGTTGCTGGCTACATTTCAGGCTTATGGGTTGGGTGTAAGCCTGCAAGCTGGAGACTTGGCATCTGATCCTGGATTTTTCTTTATCGCAAGTTGTGTAATTACCTTGGTTGGTGGCACGATGTTTCTAATGTGGTTGGGTGAACAAATTACGGCAAGAGGTATTGGCAATGGGATATCACTAATAATTTTTGTTGGCATAATAGCAGAGCTTCCGGCAGCCTTTGGCCAGTTTTTCACTCAAGGCCGTTCAGGTGCAATTGGTACGGGGACTATGCTGGGCGTTATAGTGATGCTTTTGGCGACCTTGGGCTTTGTTGTATTTATGGAGCGCAGCCTCCGCAAGATTCATATACAATACCCACGACGTCAAGTTGGCATGAAGACTTATGACGGTGGCTCGAGTCATCTACCAATTAAAGTAAATCCCGCTGGTGTAATTCCAGCTATTTTTGCTTCAGCCCTTTTATTACTTCCAACAACACTTGCAACTTTTTCAGGTGGCCAGTCAGGTCCTGTGATGTCCACAGTATTAGCGTATTTTGGTCCTGGCCAACCTGCTTACTTGGCATTTTTTACTGCGATGATTGTTTTCTTTACATACTTTTATACGCGGGAAGTTTCGTTTAAAACAGATGAGGTGGCGGACAATTTAAAAAACCAGAATGGGTTTGTCCCAGGAATTCGTCCGGGCGCTAAAACAGCTGAGTATCTCGACTATGTTGTTATCAGGCTTCTTGTGTTGGGCTCTGGATATTTAGCTTTGGTATGCCTAGTACCTGAAATTTTACGCAGCCAATTTGCAATTACAGCTTACTTTGGTGGCACATCTATTTTGATTATTGTGTCCGTTGGCATGGATACAATTCAGCAAGTTCAATCACACTTGCTGGCACATCAGTATGAAGGCTTGCTTGAGAAATCACAGCTTCGTGGGAAACGGCGTGGAAAAAAAGGTGGAGTAACTCGCCGATGAATATAGTTCTGCTTGGCCCACCGGGTGGTGGCAAAGGTACGCAAGCTAAAATCTTAGTCGAAGAGCGTAGCATGCTACAGTTATCAACTGGAGATATGCTTCGAGCGGCAAAAACTTCTGGCACAGAGATGGGAAATAAGGTTGCTGCCGTCATGGATGCGGGTGAATTAGTTACTGATGAAATCGTTATTGGTTTAATCGCAGAGCAATTAGATAAAAATGCTGATGGCGGATTTATTTTTGATGGATTTCCCCGTACTTTAGCACAAGCTGACGCATTAGAAGTTTTGTTACACTCCAAGGGAAAACATCTAGATCATGTAATTGAAATGCAGGTCAATGATACGGCATTAGTTACTCGTATTATATCCCGATCTACCTGTGGATCCTGTGGCGAAGGTTATAATGACATTGCAAAGCCCATTCCGGCCAATGGCAATTGTTCCAAATGCGGTAATAGGGATTTCCAGCGTCGCGCCGATGATAACGAAACAAGTTTTCGGACTAGATTAATGGCTTACTATAAAGAAACTTCGCCTCTGATTGGTTATTATTATGCTAAGGGCCTGCTTAGTTCAGTAGATGGTCTTGCTGAGATCAAACAGGTCAAAGGGTCGATTTTAAGTGTATTGAGTTAGACCCTTGACGTTCCAAGGAAACCCTCATAATTCACGCTATCTGTTATGAAAGAATCGAGTGAGCTGAAGCCCAGTTCAAAGTGTCATAATAGTAGGGTTTTAAGCTAAAGCTTACGATCCGTTTCTGTGAAAAAAGGTTCCGGTGTTACGGAACCGCAGTTGAAAAGGAATATGTCGTGGCACGTATAGCCGGCGTAAACATACCGACCCAGAAAAGGGTCCCTATAGCTTTAACTTACATTACCGGAATTGGTATTACATCAGCCAAATTGATTTGCGCAGCTGTAAAAATAGACGAAACCCGTCGTGTGAATGAACTAAGCGATGCAGAAACAATTGCAATCCGCGAACATATTGATGCAACTTATAGCGTTGAGGGCGACCTGCGACGCGAAGTGACAATGAATATCAAGAGATTAATGGACCTAGGTTGCTACCGCGGGCTCCGCCATCGTCGTAATCTGCCAGTACGTGGTCAGCGAACTCATACCAACGCGCGCACTCGCAAGGGTCCAGCGAGAGCAATCGCTGGCAAGAAGAAGTAGGGGCAAATAAATGGCACGTGAGAAAAAAGCGCCAAAGCGCAAAGAACGTAAAAACATTGCCGCAGGAGTGGCGCATGTAAATAGTTCATTTAACAATACGAAGATCCTGATATCTGATGTTCAGGGGAATGCAATTGCGTGGTCATCCTCCGGGACCATGGGCTTTAAAGGCTCGCGCAAATCTACACCTTATGCGGCTCAAATGGCTGCGGAAGACGTAGGTAAAAAGGCTCAAGATCACGGTGTAAAAACTTTGGAGGTGGAGGTTCAAGGCCCCGGGTCGGGCCGAGAGAGCGCACTACGAGCATTAGCTACAATAGGTTTTAACATCACATCAATCCGTGACGTTACTCCGATGGCGCATAACGGATGTCGTCCGCCAAAGCGTCGCCGCGTATAATTTAATAATCTAAGGGCTCGCGGTTTGCCGTGTGCCCCTCGTTAATTTTTTCCCTCGAGCGTTTTTGTTTTAGGACATGGAACAAAGACAAGAATGGAGGACCGCATGATCCATAAGAATTGGGCAGAGCTGATAAAGCCACAGCAACTCAACGTTAAACAAGGAAACGATCCAAGCCGCCAAGCCACGTTAACTGCAGAACCACTTGAGCGTGGCTTTGGGTTGACCCTGGGTAATGCGTTGCGGCGTATACTTATGTCGTCTCTTCAAGGTGCAGCTATTACTAGCGTTCAAATAGACAATGTTTTACACGAATTTTCAAGCGTAGCTGGCGTTAGAGAAGATGTCACAGATATAATCTTAAACCTGAAAGGTGTTTCGATACGTATGGAAGTCGAAGGTACTAAACGATTGACCGTACAAGCAAAAGGACCGGGTATCGTTACAGCTGGAAACATTGTCGAATCTGCTGATATAGAAGTGCTGAACAAGGAACATGTTTTATGCCATCTTGATGAAGGCGCTGATTTGTTCATGGAATTGACCGTCAGCACCGGCAAGGGCTATGTTGCTGCTGAAAAAAATAGACCTGAAGATGCACCTATCGGATTAATACCGATAGATGCTATATTTTCGCCGGTTAAAAAAGTCAGCTATGACGTACAGCCGACCCGAGAAGGGCAGGTTCTAGATTATGATAAGCTGACTCTGAAGATAGAAACAGACGGCTCTTTGACACCGGATGATGCATTGGCTTACGCAGCACGGATTCTACAGGACCAACTTTCAATATTTGTTAACTTTGAAGAGCCTGAGAGTGCAAATACTGACTCTGAAGATGACGGGCTAGAATTCAATCCGTTGCTATTGAAGAAGGTAGATGAATTAGAGCTTTCGGTGCGTTCAGCGAACTGTCTAAAGAATGATAATATCGTGTATATTGGGGACCTCATTCAAAAGACGGAAGCGGAGATGCTACGTACACCAAACTTTGGCCGTAAATCTTTAAACGAAATTAAAGAGGTGCTGTCTGGAATGGGTCTTCATTTGGGTATGGATGTAGAGGATTGGCCACCTGATAATATTGAAGACTTGGCAAAACGATTAGAAGATAACTTTTAATTATAGGGTGGAATAAAAAAACCACCTATACGGCTGGGCAATAATGCCCCAATAGGGAGGGGTTCACTCGCATGGACTCCCAGACAAAGAAAAATGTAAACGGAGAAATAATATGCGCCATGCACGTGGTTACCGCCGCCTGAACCGAACTCATGAACATCGAAAGGCCATGTTTGCAAATATGGCTGGTTCTTTGATTGAGCATGAACAGATTAAGACAACGCTGCCAAAGGCCAAAGAGCTCAAGGCTATAATCGAAAAACTAATTACTTTAGGCAAGCGTGGTGACGACCATGCCCGTCGCCAAGCGATGAGTCGCTTAAAGCAGCACATGTATGTAACGAAGCTATTTGATATTCTTGGTCCGCGCTACGCGGAGCGCCAAGGTGGTTACGTTCGTGTACTAAAAGCAGGTTTTAGGTATGGTGACATGGCGCCTATGGCAATTATTGAATTTATTGATCGTGATGTTGATGCAAAAGGTTCTGCAGATAAAATTCGGTTAGAGTCGGCTGAGTAATAACACAAATTAAATTTGAAAAAGTTTGATAAGCCTCGGTATTAACTGGGGCTTTTTACTTTGATTACATTAGTAAAGCTTAGTTGTTGGGTTGTTCAATTAATTTAAACTCAGGTCTAGGATTGTTAAATGTCATATATTGAATTGGCAGTATCAATTTACCAGCCAATAAATGTAGGATGGTTGTCATGACAGATCTTTTTGATAAATTGGAAAACTCTCCCGTTCAGAACGATATTTTACGGCCGTTGGCGGATAAGCTTCGGCCAAAAAACCTTGCAGAAGTAATTGGGCAACGTCAAATTTTAGGCGTGGACAGGCCTTTATCAACTATGCTAGCCGCAAAAACTTTGGGATCGATTATTTTTTGGGGGCCGCCTGGGGTTGGAAAAACCACAATCGCTCGGTTACTCGCTGTGGAAGTCAATTTACACTTTATTCAAATAAGCGCGATCTTTAGTGGGGTAACAGAGTTACGACAAGTGTTTGAGTCCGCAAAAATACGCCGGGAGAATGGACAAGGAACTTTGCTTTTTGTGGATGAAATTCACCGGTTTAATAAAGCTCAACAGGATAGTTTTTTGCCCTTTATGGAAAATGGTACTATTGTTTTAGTAGGCGCAACTACTGAAAACCCTTCATTTGAGCTTAATGCGGCGGTGCTATCGCGTTCTCAGGTTTTGGTTTTGGAGCGCCTTTCAATTACTGATTTAGAGGCATTAGCTCAAAGGGCTGAAGCGCAGGCTAAGGTTTCCTTACCGCTTGAGGTTGCGGCCCGCATTAGTTTACTTGAAATGGCTGATGGTGATGGCCGCAGTCTCTTAAATTTGATTGAGCAGGTTATCTACTGGCGACTTAAGGTGCCGCTCAGCCAAGCTGCGCTTACGAAGCGGCTAGTGAAACGAGCCGCAATTTATGATAAATCAGGGGATAGCCATTACAATCTTATTTCCGCGTTACATAAATCTGTACGGGGGTCTGATCCAGATGCAGCGCTTTATTGGTTTGCTCGGATGCTAGTATGTGGCGAGGACCCGCGATACTTGGCGCGCCGAATGACGCGAATGGCAATTGAAGATATTGGACTTGCTGATCCAAAGGCGCAAGATATTTGCATCCAGTCGTGGCAAACATATGAGCGGCTGGGGAGCCCAGAAGGAGAGTTAGCTTTAGCGCAAGCCCTTACCTATTTGGCTTTAGCGCCGAAATCAAACGCTGCTTATAATTCATATAAAGCTGCGATGCAGGACGCGAAAAGCACAGCATCCAGTCCACCCCCTAAACACATCTTAAACGCGCCCACCAAATTAATGCGCGATCAAGGTAATGGCGATGGATATGCTTATGATCACGATGCTGAAGATGGTTTTTCAGGCCAAAACTATTTTCCTGATGGAATGGAGAGGCCGGAATACTATTTGCCAGTTGAGCGTGGTTTTGAGCGTGAATTAAGTAAACGGCTCTCCTACTTTAAGAAACTCCGTACGAAGCGTGGCAGTTGACAATTGTATCTTAGCGCCACATTGCAAGGCTATGCTTATTACAACAATACAGGTAGCGATTGGTGGGGCGATTGGTGCCGCATTAAGGTTTTTGATTGGGGTAGGGCTGCTGCGGTTGTATAGCCCAGGATTTCCCATATCAGTACTCATTGTAAACGTTCTTGGCTCCTTCTTAATGGGCTTCTTTGTGGTAGCTTTTTTACAGCGTGGTGATGAGATGATGAACCCTTTTTTAGTGACTGGTTTACTGGGGGGCTTTACTACTTTTTCTGCTTTCTCGCTTGAAGCAGTTAATTTGTTTGAACGAGGTGCTGTAAGCCAAGGTATTGCATATATTGGGATGTCAGTCATATTTTCGATTGCCGGTTTGATCTTTGGTTCTATGCTAGCGCGGGTGATGTGGCCATGAGCCGTGTACAACTCTTGGAGGTTAGTAACGGTGATGGGGATCAGCGCTTAGATCGTTGGTTTCGGCGTCAATTTCCACAAGTACAGCAGGGTCAAATAGAGAAGATGTGTCGTAAGGGCGACATTCGTGTTGATGGTGGCCGTGTAAAAACAAATTCGCGGGTTGAAGTTGGCCAGATAGTACGGATCCCACCACTGCCTGATACTCCTGCGCCTCCAATCGTTGATAAAAAAATTAGTGATGCAGACGAAAAAATGATAAAAGAAAGTGTTATTTATCGTGATGACGACATAATTGTTTTAAACAAGCCGGCAGGGCTGCCCGTACAAGGGGGCAGTAAGCAATTTCGTCACGTAGATGGACTTACTCCTGTTTTGCGATTTGGTTATGACGAAAATCCCCGACTTGTACATCGCCTAGACAAGGATACTTCTGGTGTTTTAATTTTAGGTCGTACGCGTCAAATGGCCGCCGCACTTACTGAGGCTTTTCGACACCGGGCCACCCGAAAAATTTATTGGGCCGCAGTGGCTGGCGTCCCACATCCTAAAATGGGGACTATTAAATATGGTTTGGTAAAAGCTGGTGGCCATGGTCCGGCTGGTGAAGGTGAGAAAATGCATTGTGTGCATCCGGATAAAGTGATCGAGACGCCTGGAGCAAAACGTGCCACAACGGATTATGCTGTTCTTGCCCCTTTGGGCAGTCGCGCAGCGTGGATCGCCCTAGTTCCAATTACCGGCCGCACTCATCAATTGCGCGCTCACATGGCGGAAATGGGACATCCTATTGTTGGAGACGGAAAGTATGGTGGATCAGGACAGGAGAACCTTGGTCATGGGTGGGGTGCACAACTTGGGGGTGACATTAGCAAAAAGATGCACCTGCATGCCAGGCACCTAAGGCTGGAGCATCCTACCACAAAAGCTATTTTAGAGTTCACTGCTCCCCTACCTGAACATATGCAGCGAACATGGGATCAAATGCAATGGGATCCAAGGGATGTAGAACTTGATCCTTTTGAGTTAGACCAATGACTGAGGAGTTAACATTGATATTGTTCGATGTTGATGGAACCTTAATTGACAGTCAGGATCAAATTTTGAGAGGCATGAGGACCGCATTCTCAAAAAATAATATTTCTGCTCCAAGCCAAAACAAAATTTTAGCGACTGTTGGGTTGTCTTTGTCTGAAGCTTTCGGCCAATTGTGTCCAGATCTGGATACTAAGAAACGCAAATCTTTAATTGCTTCTTATAAAAACAGTTTTTTATCCATTAGGAGTAATATGGTCGCTTCGCCGATCTACCCTGGTGCGGTGAGCTGTTTAAACAAGCTACGGGATATCGACGGTTACGTACTCGGCATTGCAACAGGAAAGTCTAGACGTGGATTGGATTATGTTTTACAAAACCCAGCTCTATCTGGTAGATTTTTAACTGAACAAGTATCAGATAACCACCCTTCCAAACCACACCCGTCAATGGCGCTGAAAGCCATGTCCGATGTTGGTGCAGGGCGTGGTGTAATGATTGGTGACACATCCTTTGACATGGAAATGGGCCGAGCAGCAGGTTTAAAAACAATTGGAGTCAGCTGGGGCTATCACACCACGGCTACCCTGGGCCAGCATGCTGATCGCATAGTTAATAATTTTGATGAGATAATAACTGAAATATCCCAAGTGTTGGATGAAGTATGAGCACATGGGTCGCTAAAAGATTTTGGAAAGATGTGACTATCGAGCAGAATAGCGGCAAGTATATCGTGCTGCTGGATGGTCGTCTGGTGAAAACTCCAGCCAAAGCAACTTTGAAAGTACCTAATTTGGCAATGGCTCAGGCAATTGCTGATGAGTGGCAGTGCCAAGGCGAAAAAATTGATCCTGAAAATATGCCAAATACTCGCTCTGCTAACGCTGCTATTGATAAGGTGGCGCATCAAAAAGCTGAGGTTGTAGCGATGATAGCTGCGTATGGTGAGGATGACTTGTTATGCTACCGAGCGCCCGATCCTAAAGAGCTTAAGGCTAGGCAATCAGATGCTTGGGATCCGATTTTAGCCTGGGCCGCAAAGGAACTTGATGCACCTCTGATTACTATTGAGGGTGTGATGCATGAGAACCAGTCGAAAAATTCAATAACCAAATTGACCGCTCAGGTTAATGGACAAACCGAATTCCAGTTAACGGCACTTCATGATTTAGTAAGTATGTCTGGCTCACTTGTTATGGGGCTAGCCGCGCAGCGGGCGGTGCACCCAATCGAAGATTTGTGGGAATGGTCGCGCGTAGATGAGTTGTGGCAAATTGAAAAATGGGGCAGAGATGAAGATGCTGAGGCAACTGCGGCGTTGAAGAAGAAAGCATTTTTTCATGCAGACCGATTCTATAAATTGGCGTCTGAAAAGTAACTCACCAATGTATACTGCATTAAATGTCTAAAAAAGACCTCTTTTTTTAATAAATTAGTCGATTCTGGGACACTTCTCTTGACCTTGCGTAAATAAAGTGGCCATTCTTGTTGGCATCGTAAAGGTAAACCTTTACATTCAAGCCGATCGATTTGATTGGATCAGACCGCCCCATTTGGTGCGGACAATATCATGAGGTAAAAAATGAAAAAAACCGTATTTTTCGGTGCACTGACTGCAGCTGGCTTAGTGGCTGGCCTTGCATCTGCCGGCACCCTTGAAGATGTTAAAGCGCGTGGCACGCTAAATTGTGGTGTGAGTACTGGTGTTCCAGGCTTCGCTGAGCCAGATGCAAATGGCAAATGGCAGGGTTTTGATATTGCTGTATGTCGCGCTGTTGCAGCTGCAGTTCTTGGCGATAATAATGCAATAGAATTTGTTCCAACCACTGGTAAAACTCGTTTTACTTCATTGGCTTCTGGCGAAATCGATATGTTGGCGCGCAACACCACATGGACACTTAGCCGTGACGTTGACCTGAAGTTTGATTTTGTTGGAGTTAATTACTACGACGGCCAAGGCTTCATGGTAAAAGCATCTACTGGAATAACTTCAGCAAGCAGTCCAGAAATTGATGGTGTTACAGTATGTATTCAAACTGGAACAACAAGTGAGCTTAACCTTTCTGATCACTTCCGTAGCATTGGCATGAGCTATGAGCCATTACCTGTGGAATCTGGTTCTGAGGCAGTGGCGAACTATATGGCGGGTACATGTGACATGTTTACTACTGACCGCTCTGCACTTGCAGCACGTCGTGCAACTCAAGAGGTTCCAACAGATCACGTTGTTCTTCCAGAAATCATTTCCAAAGAGCCATTGGGCCCGTTAGTCCGTCATGGTGATAACGAATGGGGTGACGTTGTACGTTGGACTTTGAATGCCTTGATCACTGCTGAAGAGTTTGGCGTGACAGCTGCGAATGCAGAAAAATTGTCAGCAGGTACTGAAAACGCAGAGATAAATCGTCTTTTGGGTTCAGAAGGTACTATGGGCGAAATGCTGGGCTTGGACGCCGATTGGGCTAAAAGGGCTATCATGTCAGAAGGAAATTATGGCGAAATCTTCGAAGCCAATATTGGTGCTGACACTATTATCGGCTTGCCTCGTGGTGTTAATGCCATGTGGACAAATGGTGGCTTGATTTACTCTCCACCCTTCCGTTAAGATTTATATCTAATGCAAGGGGGCGCATATTTTGCGCCCCCTTGCTATTATATTAACAAAACAGTTTTTAATAATTAGCCAATACTAGTTTTGGCGTTAATAGGTTTCTATATTTTATGTCTACATTCACCTCAACAGAGCGAGAAAAGTTTCGGCTGTCGATGCTGCTGAATGACAGACGATACAGGTCCTACACATTTCAATTTTTTGCGTTGTTAGTGCTGATTTGCATAATCTCTTATCTGGGCAAGAATTTAGTAGAAAACTTAGCTAAAGCTGGATTGAATATTTCATATGGTTTTTTAGAGGACCCTGCTGGCTACGACATTAACCAACGTCTTATTGAATATAACAGCCAGTCAAGCCACCTTCGTGCCGCCATGGTCGGAATATTAAACACTTTGCTGGTTGCCGTCTTGGGGTGCATAACGGCAACAGTTTTGGGAGTGACAGCGGGTATTTTGAGGCTTTCAAATAACTGGATTGTTGCCAAATTGATGGCAATCTATGTTGAAATCTTTCGTAACGTGCCAATACTAATTTGGATATTAATTATCAGTTCTATTTTCATGGGTGTGCTACCGCAGCCTAGGGCTTTTAAGGGTGAAAACCCAGACGCTACTATGCTGTGGGACATGTTTGCCTTTACAGGTCGTGGCATATACGCGCCTGGCCCAATATTTTTTGAGGGATCCTTAGTCGTTGTTGGGACCTTCGTACTGTCGATACTTTCTATAATTGCTCTGCGCCGGCATGCGAGGCGCAAGCTCTACTCAGAGGGAAGAGTGATCAAGACAGGATGGTGGAGCATTGCATTATTTTTTATTCCAACAATTTTAATTTATTATGCTTTAGGAAGCCCAATTGGGCTTGAATATCCTGAATTAAAGGGATTCAATTTTAAAGGCGGTATTTACGCTCGAGGGTCTTTAATTTCGCTTTGGTTTGCGCTGTCCATCTATACGGGCGCGTTTATAGCTGAGGTTGTCAGAGCTGGTATTCAGTCTGTGGATAAGGGCCAAACTGAGGCGGCAGCCGCATTGGGTCTGCGAAATAATTTTATAATGAACTTGGTAATTTTGCCCCAGGCTTTGCGAGTTATCATTCCACCAATGATTTCATTTTATCTCAACATTACAAAAAACAGCTCTCTGGCGCTTGCGGTGGGATATATGGACATAACCGGAACACTGGGAGGCATCACCTTAAATCAGACAGGACGAGCGATTGAGGCGGTATTATTACTTATGCTTTTCTATTTGGTGATTAGTCTCTCTATCTCGGCGGTAATGAATATCTACAACCGTAGCATAATGCTGAAGGAGCGTTGAAGATGGCTGAAAACAATGCTTCGTTCGTGCGCCATGAATTAATTAAAGAACAGGTGCCGCCGGTATCTGAAAGGGGTTTAGTAAAGTGGGTCAGGGAAAATCTGTTTTCGTCACCATTTAATGCCATTATGACAGTACTATCACTTTGGGTAATCTATTCAATCATAGCAGGATCTGCGCCCTGGTTCATAAATGGCGTTTGGAATGCAAGTTCAGTTCGTGAGTGTTACGATATTTTAGACGGTGTAAGAGGGGCCTGCTTTGCCGTTCTTAAAGAACGATTTCCCCAACTTATTTATGGGTTTAAGTATCCTCCTACTGAATATTGGCGACCAAATATTACAACCCTTTTATTACTAGTTGCATTGGCGCCAGTATTGTTTCGTAAATTGCCCCGACAGCTATTAGCCTTTAGTATAATTTACCCGTTTCTGGCTTATTGGTTAATTTGGGGTGGAACTATTCTTGTGCCGGTTGTTGCGTTCTTGGGTTTTGCCGCTGGTGTGTACTGCTTTCGTCGTTTTTCAACTAACGCATTTGCGCTTGGGATGATCGTCGGCGTGATTGTGGCCAGTATCTTCTGGTTGTTTGGTGGATACCTGTCTGACGCCAATGAAACTTTTCTGTCACTGCAGGCGGTTCCGTCTCGTGATATGGGCGGCCTCATGCTAAATCTTTTACTAGGCACAATTGCTTGCTCTGTTTCTATACCGCTTGGCATTTTCCTGGCTCTGGGTCGTCAGTCTAGTATGCCGATTATAAAATGGATTTGTGTTGTTTTCATTGAATTTATTCGTGGTGTGCCGTTGATTACATTATTATTTGTTGCCAACGTCATTCTAGCTTTTTTCTTTCCACCCGATACAAGCATTGATCTCATCCTACGCGTGATCATAATGATGACATTTTTCAACTCAGCATACATCGCGGAGGTTGTGCGCGGAGGTCTCGCTGCACTGCCATCGGGCCAATATGAGGCCGCTAACAGCCTGGGTTTGGATTATGCTCAATCAATGCGCCTGATTATACTTCCCCAAGCATTAAAAATTTCTATCCCTGGAATTGTTAATGTGTCCGTTGGGATGCTGAAAGATACGACCTTGGTATCGATTATTTCTATGTTTGATTTGGTTGGTATGATCCGCGGCCCAATTTTATCGACGAGCGAATGGAACGGTGTTTATTGGGAATTGTTTGGCTGTGCGGCGGCAATTTTTTTCGTGATATGCTTCAGCGTATCTAAATATTCTCAGTGGTTGGAGCGCCAACTTGAAACTAGTAATCGTTAGGAAGAGGCTGATCTAATGAACGAACAGGTAAAACTTACCGTTTCTGATGAAGTGGCTATCGGAATTCAAGGCATGAACAAGTGGTTTGGGTCATTTCATGTTTTGCGTAATATTGATCTTACGGTTAATCGGGGCGAAAGGATCGTGGTCTGTGGACCTTCCGGTTCGGGCAAGTCCACACTTATTAGGTGCGTAAATGCATTGGAAGAGCATCAGAGTGGCCAAATTATTGTTGATGGAACCGAACTTACTTCTGATATCAAAAATATTGACAAGATCAGGTCAGAGGTTGGCATGCTTTTCCAGCATTTCAATCTTTTTCCTCATCTAACAATTTTAGAAAATTGCACTCTGGCGCAGATATGGGTGAGAAAAATTCCGCAGGCTGAGGCTGAAGAAACTGCAATGCATTTTCTGACAAAAGTGAAGATACCTGAGCAAGCAAATAAATATCCTGGACAGCTATCTGGGGGCCAACAGCAGCGCGTTGCGATTGCCCGTTCGTTGTGCATGAGGCCGCGGATTATGCTATTCGATGAGCCTACTTCGGCTCTCGACCCGGAGATGATCAAAGAGGTTCTGGATACGATGATTGAACTTGCAGAGGACGGCATGACAATGATGGTTGTTACCCATGAGATGGGTTTTGCGCGGCAAGTTGCAAACAGAGTTATTTTCATGGATGAAGGTCAAATAGTTGAGCAGAACGAGCCGAAAGAGTTTTTCAACAATCCAAAATCTGATCGTACTAAATTATTCTTAAGCCAAATCTTGGGCCATTAACTAGTGTAATAAATTAAATTTATTTATGTGTGTTATTTATAGAGATAGATCATCGGGTGTTATGAAGTTAACAACCTGACTGCTGTAGTTTTCTCCGTTGTACTCCAATACTAATGTTGACCCTGGTGGGTAGTTAAAAAACTGATGGTGGGCTGGATTTGGTGATGTTATTTTAATTGCTAATTCTGCAAGACCCGGATTGTGAGCCAATATGAGTAGACAGTCTGTCTCTACTTTCTGAATTTCCAGAATTATGTTTTTCGGTTCTGCTAAATAGAGGTTTTTTGATTTTAAAACTGGACACTTCTGATTAAGCGCCTCAAAAGTCTGTTGCGTGCGAGTTGCGTCTGACACTAAAGCTTGGGTTGGGGCATAACGCTGAGCTGACAACCAAACCCCTAAGTCCAAAGCTTGTCGCTTACCTTTTGTGGTTAACTGTCGGGTGTGGTCTTCCTGACCATAACCCCAAGTTGTTTCTGTATGCCGCATTAAAATAAGTTTAATTTTATAAAATTCCTAGCATAAAAAACATAGTAATGTCTCATAGACAAACTGTAAAATAACTCCAAAAAATTTCAGGCTAACTATCCAGGGGCCCGAATGAGTGTGCCGGCTCCATGGTCCGTGTATAGCTCAAGTAGGCATGCATTGGGTGCCCGACCATCCAGAATAACTACTGCCCTTACACCGCCTTCTATAGCTCTGAGTGCCGTTTCCGTTTTGGGTATCATGCCGCCCGCAATTACTCCGGATGCCGTCAAGTCGTGAACATCTTTTGATGTTAATTCGGTAAGCACTTCACCATCACTGTCAGTCACTCCGGATATATCTGTTAAAAGTAAAAGTCTGTCTGCGTTCAAAGCTGCTGCGATATAACCAGCTACAGTGTCGCCATTAATATTAAATGTTTCACCATTATCCCCTGATCCTATTGGGGCAATAACTGGGATCATATCAGCCTTAAATAAGTGATTCAAAACCGTTGGATCAACATGCCGCGGAGTTCCAACCAGGCCCAATTTTGGGTCTTCCTGTTCACATAATATCAAGTTGGCATCTTTACCTGAAAGCCCTACTGCCTGACCACCCTGAGCATTTATAGCCTGCACAATACTTTTGTTCACCTCACCTGAAAGTACCATTTCGACGACTTCCATAGTAGCCTCGTCAGTAATGCGCTTGCCGCTTACAAACTCTGATTTTATGTTCAGGCGATCCAACATCTCGTTAATCATTGGTCCACCACCATGGACTATTACAGGGTTTACACCAACCTGTTGCATCAAAACTATGTCCCGAGCAAAAGTTTCCATGGCCTCACTACTACCCATGGCATGACCACCCAATTTTATTACTACAGTCGCACCATCGTAGCGTTGCAGATATGGAAGGGCTTTAGACAATGTGCCTGCGGTTGCTAGCCAATCACTTTGCATGGCGTTATCTCTCTTCGCTATTAGTTATCGTGAGGGTAATGGTCCAGAGACCTACTACCAAGAGTGGTTTTTGTCACTCAAAATCAGCAATTACTGCCCTTAGTGTTGCAATACCCTCACCCTTCTCAGAGCTTGTGATTATTAATTCTGGAAAAGCTGCTGGATGTTTTGCAAGTTTGGTACGTACTTGGATTAATACCTTATCCTGCTCAGGTTGTTTGATTTTATCAATTTTTGTCAGGACAACTTGAAATGTTAAAGCGGATCTATTCATCAACTGCATGATCTCTTCGTCCACCGGCTTGATTCCGTGGCGACTGTCGATCAATACAAAAGCTCGTCGTAGATTGGGCCGGCCTGAGAGATAACTTTTCAATAGTCGCTGCCATTTTTCAACTACAGCTATCGGGGCATTGGCAAACCCATACCCTGGAAGATCAACTAAATAACGCTTCGTCCCGAGTTCAAAAAAGTTTATTTCTTGAGTTCTTCCGGGAGTATTGGACGCACGTGCAAGACCTTTACGGTTTGTAATTGCATTAATCAGGCTAGACTTCCCCACATTTGATCGACCCGCAAAGCAAACTTCCACCCTGTCGGCCTCTGGAAGGCCATCCATGGCCACAACACCCTTTAAAAATTCAACAGGTCCAGAAAACAACTTGCGGCCAAGTTCTGTTTCAGGGTCATCTCTAAGCTCTGCAATAGGAAAGGATAGGCTCATAGGAGCTCAACCTTATCTTCAATTGAAATTTTACCAGACCTAATAACCTGAGCGTAAAGGCCAAAGTTTTGGTGGCTCCAGCCTTCGTTTAAGGCTTTAAGTGTATCAGCATCCCGTTCCCCAGTACTTGGGTTTGCTGTTGTAGCTTGGCAACGTCCAATTGGTTCAACACCCTCAAAAACTACACTACCAATTTTGAATTTCTTTCCACTCCAGCTCAACTCCTCCCAAGGGGAAAGGCCATCTACCCAGATGTTACCGCGCCATCTCAGTGGCGAAATTTCCGTCTTCATAAGCTTAGACAGATCGCGAAGAGATGCGTAGTTATTTATGCTGAGGGATGGATAATAAGTGTCAGTTAAACCTCTTTCAGGGACACGTACGATGCGTGACGATTGTGCACGTTCTGTGGGCATTAGTGGTCTAACCCAAGCCAGAAAACCAGAAAGCTGTCGATCATCATCAGGTTGAAAAGTAAAATCTTTACGCTCTGGATGGGAGAGTGTTAAGGCTTCGCTGTCCTCATGAAATTTAGCAGAGATAGCCATTAGGTTGGGCGCCTTGGAGCCCCGTGAAAAATTTACGCAAGGCACCCATTCGCTTCCATCTGCTTTCGAGGCTTCATGCGTCACGGCCCAGCATCTGTCCCATGGCATAGTTGTATTTTCTGTTAGTGTGACAGTCGTCAATGCCTCACGGCCATGTGACTTTAGTGGATGTCGAAAGATTTCGCGAACCTGGATCACCTCAGCCGCCCTTTTTAAACTTTCTAAAAGTATCTTTGATGTTTGAAAAGACTTCGGGCTTTACCCCTTGGCTCCGCATTATTGAATATTGCTGAATGAACGTTATTGTATTGTTAGCAATCCAGTATACGACCAGGCCAGAAGCAAAGCCTCCTAACATGAACATAAATACCCAAGGCATCCAGGTAAAAATCATTGCCTGGGTGGGGTCGGTTGGGGCTGGGTTTAATTTTTGCTGCATCCACATCGAAATGCCGAGTAGCAAAGGTAGAATACCAATTAAAACCAATGCAATAATGGAACCAGTTTCAGGTGCACTCCAGGGGAGCAATCCAAACAGGTTCATAATTGATGTTGGGTCTGGTGCTGACAGATCATTAAATGGCCCAAACCATGACGCATGACGCAGTTCCAGTGTAACAAAAATTACTTTATATAGAGAGAAAAAGATTGGAATTTGTGGCAAGATCGGCAAGCAACCCGCAGCAGGGTTCACCTTGTTTTTCTTGTATAGATCCATCATGCCCTTCTGCATCTTCTGTTTATCGTCGCCTGCGCTCTCCTTGAGCTTTTCCATTTCGGGCTGGAGTTCTTTCATTCTGGCCATGGACACGTACGATTTATAGGCAAGTGGTAGCAGTAGAGCTTTAATTACCAGTGTTAAGCATATGATCGACCAGCCCATGTTGCCAATATAGCCATTCAAGGTGTGCAGCAGCCAAAATATTGGTTTAGTCAAGAAATAGAACCAACCCCAGTCTATGCTATCTACAAAACCTTCAACGCCACCTTGGTCTTGATAAGTCCGAATGACTTCCCACTCTTTGGCACCTGCAAAAAACTGTGAGGTGACGGTAGTGGTAGCGCCAGGGGCGACAGTTTGTGTTGGTTGTACGGCTTCTGTCAGGAAAATATCATTGTTGATGTCGTATTTTGCGACAGATTTGAATGCGCCTTGCGGTACTATTGTTGTCATCCAATAGTGGTCTGTGAAGCCAATCCAGCCTCCGTCTGCCACTTGGATTACTTCTGCCGGCGCTCGCTCTCTAGGGTTGATTTCAAATTTTGGCATTTTCCCATAATCGGTTTCGTTTAATTCACCATCTGACATGCGAACCATGCCTTCGTGCAAAATAAAGAAACCCTTGAGGTTTGGTGGTTCTCCATGCCGGGCCACTTGCCCATATGGCGCCAGAGCTGCCGTTGAACTGCCTTGGTTAGTCACTGATTGTTCAATATTGAACATAAAGTTGTCATCAATTGCGATGACACGTTGGAAGGATAGGCCTTTTCCATTCTCCCATGTAAGGGTAACTGGGTTATTTGGTGTAAGAAATTTGTCAGATGATGACCAAAGCGTGTTTGGGCCTGGCACATCTAATGGTTCGACACCAGATGCGGCAGCCCATCCGTTTAAGCCATAGTAAGCATTGGCAGAGCCCTCGGGTGAGAGCAATGTAACAATTGGTGAGCCTTCTTCTATTGTCTCAGTATAATCTTTCAACCGAAGATCATCTATACGTCCGGCCAAAAGTGATAAAGAACCCTCCAAACGTGGCGTA
>ERZ651776.738-NODE-738-length-43730-cov-9.294390_pt1 | contig 43730 bp, 44 predicted proteins | sample MGYA00514761_ERZ651776 | MGnify/ENA metagenome assembly ERZ651776
TCTATCATATACAGGAAAACCAGAATTAATATTATTAGAAGAGTTTGAATCAGGAAAAACATAGATAACGAATTCAATCCATGGATAATCAGGATCAATAATTCTATAAGTTCCAAGATCACTTAATAGAAAAGATGTAGAATCACCAGGAGGAATTACATCAGTAATTATTCTATCATCTTTGTTAAAATCACACAAATTATCATCAGAACCATAATTATTACTAGATGGCTTAACCTTTTCATTTAATTCGCAAATCAAATAGTCATCATAAGATGATACCAGACCAGCATTGTTTGAATTAGAAACCCCACTAACAAAAGTATGAGAAACAGAATCATTATTCATAATTGTAATTGTCATTCCAGGTGAAGAAGAAAATAAGGAATTATCAACAAAATGGCCACTATTTTGAACATAAGCATTTTCAATTATTTGAACAGAGGTAATATCTGATGAAGTTTCAGCATAAACTAAAACTGTAGAAAGCATTGTAAACAGAATCAAACCCAAAGAAATTTTCATTAATGAATTCACATTAGGAAAATGTAAAGTTTCAGACTTTAAATTATGAAAACTTTTTTCTTGTAACACAAATTTTTACCTCAAAAAGGGTGTTAAAATCAAAGAGATGATTATTAATCACGTAAAAGTCAATTTTTTTGAATATTTGAAATACTTAGGCACGAATCAGAATTAAAAAACTAAATTACACCACGAAGAATCTGAATAATTTTCTCGCCAATCACATTTGCAGCTAAAGATTGGGCTTCTTTTGTTTGAGCACCAATATGAGGAGTCAAAATTACATTATCAAGTTCTGCCAATTTGTTTCCAATAGCAGGTTCTTTTTCAAATACATCTAAAGCTGCACCACCTAAAGTGCCATTTTTGATTGCATCATACAATGCTTCCTCATCAACAACACCGCCTCTAGAAGTATTGATAATTTTTGCAGTATTTTTCATAGTTGACATTTTTTCTGCATTCAGTAAATGATGAGTAGAATCTAACAATGGAACATGAATAGATACATAATCACAACTTTGCAATAATGTATTCAAGTCAGATTTCATCAAACCAACTTCTTTTGCAAATTCTTCATCAATTGGCATTACATCATATCCAATAATATTCATGTTAAGTGCACGTGCAAGTCTAGCCAATCTTTTTCCAATATTACCTAAACCAATAATTCCCAAATATTTTCCACGAAGTTCAGTTCCCTTTAGTTCTTTTTTAAGCCATTTTCCATCACGTATTGCTCTATCACCTCTAGCAGTTTGTCTTGCCAAAGATAACATTAGACCTAAAACTAATTCAGCAACTGCATTCATTGCACCTTCTACAGCATTAATTACACGGATATTTTTTGTCTTAGCAGCTTCTTGATCAACATTATCAAGTCCAACACCAACACGTGCAATAATTTTACAATTATCAGCTTTGTCAATCATTTCTTTTGTTATTGTAGTTCTACTTCTTACAATTATAATATTGAAAGTGGAAATTTTTTCTAAAATTTGTTCTGGAGTAATTTCAGGTTCATAAGAAATTTTTAAACCATTGTCTGTTAAAATTTTTGTTAAAACTGGATCTACTTCATCACAAATAAGTACAGAATCTTCAAAACTCATTAAACTCCAAAATGAAATGCGGCATATAATTCATTAAAAAATTAAAAAAATGAAAAAATATTATAGTTTATTGACCAGTGAGGATTCCAGCTACTACAGGAATTACTTCCCAGAGTGGAATTACACCATTGTCTTTCAATTCAGAAGCTACTTCATCAGTGTATAAACCGTGAATGTTTACTGCAGGGTGGGCAATACTGTTAGCTCCAGTTGGAGGAACGGCATCACTTGGATTGCCTAAAACATATGCATAAGATGCAACTGGTGCTGGGATAATCTCAGCATCGACTAGAACTGGGTTCAAGCCGAATGGATCACCTGCAACAAAGATTGTTGCTGCGCCAGTGTAAATTGCTGCATAATCATGGTTTACTGCTGCGTATACACCTGGTTCATCAAAGACTAAATCAACAATCATGTTTTGTGAGCCACCGAGTAACCATGTTTCAGTTGCTGCGGATTGTACTCTATTGCCTTGGACAACTCTATCCAAGATTTCTCCAACAATGTGGAAGAAAACTGGTTCGTTACCATGGTTTTCAATAAAGAGTCTCACGTGTTGATCATTTTCAACAAACAAGAGTTGTGATTGGTATTGCTCGTGTTCAAGTCCATTCCATGGTTGTGCAACAAAGATGTTTTTGTTGGTATCACCATTTACAAGTAAGTTGTGTGCCATGTTTGGTACATAACCGAATTGCATTCCATTAACTACAGTTGCGGTGTTTTGATGTGCAAACATTGCGCCTGCATCATAGTTACCGTCTGCGGTAAGGTACAATTGATTGTATTGGAGTGTGAACTCTAGTGCATCTGCATCATAGAACATTCTGTCTAATTCACCGCTGCCGCTAGTTTTCTCGACCATTAATTTCTTGTATCCGTTAGCTGGGTCAACGATTGCAATTCCGTACATGCCGGAAAGAACGTGTTGATCCATACCTGCTAAGTGAACACCAGAACAGTGGTATTTGAAAACACCAGCTGATTCAGCAATGTAGCAATATTGACTTGTCTCTCCTGGGTTAACAGAATCAAAGTATGTTGCTGACATTTGTGATGCGTGCATATCGTTACCGTGACCGGTTACTTCATCTGCTGGAATAACTAATGTCATTTGTACAACGTCACCTTGTGTAACTCTTAATGTTGGTCCTGGGACCTGGCCATTAAAGGTCATGGCGTTGTAGGTTTTTCCTCCCATAATTGGAAGTTCGACACTTTCACCAGTTAGATTAAACTCGACGACAGTTCGTCCAGTATCTGCAAGTGCACCACAATCAGTTTCTGCGAATGCTTGAGGCATTACGAGTTGTAAACCGCCCATTTGATGGATTTGTTCAAGTACGTCAACATCCATTTTGTTGATGTCGAGTCCTTGTCCACTAATTTGGGTATTTGTGTATGTGCTTCCGAATAAGGTTGCTCCCATTACAGCTACTGCTGCAATTGTGAAGAGCATACTAACTTTCTTATTCATGGTACAAATCCCGAAAAGGAGATATAAATATCAAACCAGAGTTTTCATGGTGCTAACGATCTTACTAGTACTAAATTAGATGAAAACATAATTCTACAAATATAGAATGATTAGAAAAGGAATGAATAATAGAAGTAAAAATGTAAAGTCAACATGAAATTTCGCATAGATCAAGATTCTCTGGGAAAAGTCAAAATTCCTGAAGATGCATATTATGGTGCATTTACAGGTCGAGCAATTAAACAATATCACGTTACAGGAAACAAAGCCCACAAAAATTTGATTGAGGCATTTGTTATGATAAAAAGATCTGCAGCAGTTGCAAATATGAAAACAAAAGCAATTGATGTAAAACGTGGAAAAGCAATAGTTTCAGCATGTGATAAAATATTGTCAGGAAAATTTACTGATCAATTTGTAGTCGATATGATAAACTCTGGTGCAGGTACTGCATTTAACATGAACTCTAATGAAGTGATATCTAATGTCGCATTAGAAATTATGCATAAAAAGAAAGGACAGCATCAATTCCTACATCCAAATGATCATGTTAACATGTCACAATCAAGTAATGATACATACCCAACTGCAATGCATGTGGCAATTTTGATGAACCTTAAAGAAACAATTCCTGCAATTGAAATTTTAATTAAATCATTATCTAAAAAGGCTAAAGAGTTTTCATCATTTAAAAAAATTGGAAGAACTCATTTGATGGATGCATTACCAATTACATTAGGTAGTGAATTTGCAGCTTATGCAACATCAATTACAAAGGCTAAAAACAACATCATTGCAGCACAAAAAGAATTACAAAATATTGCACTAGGAGGTACAGCAGTAGGTAATGGAGCAAACACGCCAAAAGGATATAGAAAAATTGCAATCACAGAACTTGGAAAAATTTCTAACCTTAAACTAAAACCTGAACCAGATATGCAATTTAGTTTACAAAGTAAATTACCAGTTGCAAATGTATCAGCTGCGTTACGAAACTTAGCATTAGAAATTGGAAAAATTGCAAATGATATTAGATTAATGGCATCAGGTCCAATTGCGGGCTTGGCAGAATTAGGAATTCCTGCAGTTCATGCAGGTTCATCAATTATGCCAGGAAAAGTAAACCCATCATTAGCTGAATGTATGAACATGATTTGTTTTAACATCATTGGAAATGATACAGCAGTATCATATGCAGCACAAGGTGGACAATTTGAGCTAAATGTAATGTTACCAGGAATGTTAAAGCCAGTATTGGAATCAACAGATATGCTAAAAAACTTCTTACCAATATTTTCTGCAAATCTAATTGATGGACTTACTGCAAATAAGCAAAAACTACAAGAGAATATTGAAAACAGTCCAGTAATCGTTACGTTACTAACACCAAAAATAGGATATTTGAAATCAGCAGAACTGTTTAAAGAATCACTGAAAACTGGAAAAACAATTAGAGAGCTAGTAGTTTCAAAGAAACTAATGAGTAACAAAGAAATCGATTCGTTGTTTAAATAAATTATGGCAAAAATTTTTGTTGAGGCATATGGATGCTCTGCTAGCTTTGCAGATTCTGAAATGATTTCAGGGTTAATTGTTAATGGCGGACATACATTAGCAACAGATTCATCAGAATCAGATCTTAATCTGATTGTAACATGTTCAGTTAAAGATACTACTGCAAATAAAATGATGCATAGAATCAAATCATTAAAAGCAAAACCACTAATCGTAGCAGGATGTTTACCAAAGGCAGAACAAAGTAATGTTGAAAAATTTACAGAAAATGCAAGTTTACTTGGGCCAAATTCACTTGGTAAAACACTAGATGTGATTAATTCAACATTAAGTGGTAAAAAACAAATTGCTTTGGAAGATTCAGATTTATCAAAAGTAGGGCTGCCAAAAGTTAGACTAAACTCAGCAGTAGGAATTGTAGAAATTGCAAGTGGATGTATGAGTGAATGTACATTTTGTCAGACTAAATTGGCCAAAGGAGATCTTTCTAGTTATAGATTAGGAGATATTGTTAGGCAAGTTCAAACAGAGATTAAAGAAGGATGTAAAGAAGTATGGCTAACATCAACAGATAATGGATGTTACGGTTTTGATATTGGAACTGACTTACCGACATTAGTAAATGCAGTTTCAGAAATTCCAGAAGATTTCATGGTAAGAGTTGGAATGATGAATCCAATGTATATGTCAAGAATTAAACAAGAACTGATAGAATCTTACGATAATGAAAAAGTTTTCAAATTCCTACATATTCCAGTTCAGAGTGGAAGTAACAAAGTACTAAATGATATGAAAAGAGGTCACACATCTGAAACATTTAGAGAAATTGTGAAAAAGACAAAAGGTAGATTTGAGAACTTTACAATTTCAACAGACATCATAGTAGGATTTCCATCAGAAACAGAAGAAGATTTTCAAAAAACATTGTCATTGTTGGATGAAACAAAACCAGATGTAGTAAATTTATCAAAATACAGTGCAAGACCAGGAACTGATGCTGCAGAATTAAAACAAATTGATGCAGCAGAAATTAAACGAAGAAGTAAAATAATTTTTGAACAGATCAACAAAATCTCCCTTGAAAGCAACAAAAAATGGATCGGTTGGAAAGGAAAAGTATTGTTTGATGAAAATACAGAAGAAGGGATCAAAGGAAGAAATTATGCTTACAAACCTATCTCAGTACAAGAGAAGGTCAACATAGGTGATTCACATATCGTTGAAATTACAGATGCCACAAGAAAAAGGCTAATTGGCAAGATCGCAAGCTAAATTTTTTCGATCTAAAATTTGATAAAAAAAACGTAAGAAGGTTTTTTATGTAAATCAGAGAATAAGATTAGAATGAGTTTTCAAGTCAAAGAACCAGTATTAGTGATAGGCTTAGGTGGAGTAGGCTCAAAATTGGCAAATGAAGCAAAAAACACGCTAAATTCAGATTGCTTAATGATCAGTAACGATTCAAAAGATTTCTCATCAGAAAATGAATCAATTCATGTATCTACAAATTCAATAATTAATCCATCAGTTCAGTTAATCAGGGGTTCAACTTACAAAGTATCTAAAGAAATCAAGTCCAAAATTTCACAATATTCCACAATTATACTAATGAGTAATCTAGCTGGAAAAGCAGGTTCAGCTATTGCCCCAGTTATTTCTGAAATGTGTAAGGAAGCAGACAAAGGATTAATCTCATTTGCAGTAATGCCATTCAAATATGAAAAGGAAAGAATATTCAATTCAGGAATAGCACTCAAAAGAATTAGAGAAAATTCTCAATGTACAATTGTTTTAGATAATGATTCATTATTAGAAAGTAATCCAGATTTAAGTCCAAAAACATGTTACAGTATTGCAAATTCTGCAATAATGCACGTAGTGAAATCATTTGAAACAACAGAAATATCTTCTGAAACAAATATTCTAACTACAAGTAAAGAAGGACAAAGCATGGAAGATTCACTAAGAGATTCATTGAAAATGCTTTACCAAAATGCACCACCAAATACAGTTAAAAGTTCAATGATATACGTTGCAGGAGGAGAAAATATTCCAATAGGAGTAATTAATTCAATCAAAAATATCTCAAATGGAATTACAAATAAATCAAATTCACAAATTAACATATCATCATCAGATGAATCTAAAGTTGTAATGCTATCATCTGTTCAAACAATGACAAAATTTGATAATTATGATCCATTAGGAATGATCCCAAAAGATCAAACTCTTGATTGGGATACCCCAGATTGCAGTATAGATTGTAAATTGGACTTGTATCAATTAGAATAGATAGATTTTATCAATTTTAAAAAAAATACTAAATTAATTTAATTCATAACGCCATTATCATCTTTAGAATCAGATGATACTATTGCCTTCATTTGTGAAGTGTCAGAACAAGTTTTTCTAAATCCTATATTATGCTCCGTGACTCTTACCATCCCATATCGTCTATACCCTTGAATGGAATCATCATATTCTTTGTCATGTACAGTTAAAACTACAGCCTTTGCTTTTTTACCACATGTTTTACAATAAACAAAGATTTCAGGCATAATCATTTTTACTAAATAATACCTGAACTTAAAATTTGATTTATTTTAAAACTAGTGATAAAACAACAAGGAAATATGGAAAAGAAAGGAGTCCATTACCCTCTATCATCAAAGTCTACAAATGATAGCATTTTCTTGTTACAGTCAATAAGTATGAAAAATATTTAAGTTTGATCATATGTACAAATTGAAGAAAAATCAGAGAAGAGCATAAATCAAAGAAAAACATTATAGAATAATGAAAAACGAACTGGCAAATAAGATAGAAAAGAAAGTATTTTGTTTCATCATGGATTTACCAGAATCTAATTCAAACAAAAAAATAGAATCTAAAATGAAAAATTATGCCATAGATGATCATTATTCATTTTAGAAAACCAATTTTGTTACAAATAAGAAAAGTTTAATTTTTAATCTTTAGCTGGTGCTTCTTTAGCTGGTGCTTCTTTAGCTGGTGCTTCTTTAGCTGGTGCTTCTTTAGCTGGTGCTTCTTTAGCTGTTTCTACTACATCTTCAACTTTTTTGGTTTCTTTTTCAGGAGTTACTTTAGGTTCAACATCATCAGTAAATGGTGAAACAAGAACATATCCCTCATCGGTTTTACTCATTCTAACTTTAATTTTTCTTGGAGGACTACGAACACCTCTAGACCAAATTTGTTGTGCTAATTCTTCATCAATTTTAATAATTTCAACTTTCATGTGATGTCGAGCAAATTCTTTAATCATATTGATAGCTCGAACTGCTCTATGTTGGGATTGAGAAATCAATACTTTGCCTAAAGGAATTGTATAAACTCGTTCTAATTCTTGAGACAACTATCCTACCTCCACATCAGTTGATCTCCAAGCCCTTCTTTTAGGATTGGTTCTAACACTTCTATTCGTTTTTAGAATAATCCATGCAGGTACCGCTGAAGCCTGTTTTGTTTTTTTTAACAGACGAATTTTTCTTGGAGAGGACTTGCGTGCAGCCATAGATGTTCAGGCACGAAGAGCTCTTTTTAAATGAATCTCACAAATCCAATTTACTTTCAATCTGTTTTAATATTCTAGCAGAAGCACCCCATACTATCTGCGCCTGATACTCAAAAGTATACATATCATCCACAGGATTATGATTCGGATCGGTATCTTTTGTAATAGTTTTCAACAAAGAATCCAAAGGCATATGAAAAATTGTCTCGACTTCAGAATTAGATACAAGTTGTGGAATTTCATCTAAAATGGAAACAAAAGGTAAAATCAAAAAACCAGAATTCAATGTACGAACCGGAGGTAATTGACCAATTACCTGATTCTTTGAAATTTTCAGTCCAATTTCCTCACTAGTTTCACGTAAAGCAGTTTCTAAAAGATCAAAATCAACAACATCAAATTTACCGCCAGGAAACGAAATTTCACCAGCGTGAAGTTTCATACTCTTTGGTTTTTCAGTCATTATAATTTTTGGGGATTTACCATAAATTACTACAAGTACAGATGCTAATCTATAACCCATGTCAGATTGAATTTCAGGGTTAATAGGAGTAGAAAGTACAGATTTTAAATCATCTAAAAACATAGTATTTTTTCCTATAATTATACTGAGGTTTTAGTATTCAAAGGTTTTAACCAAGTATTGAAAAAATGAAAATATGACAATTAGGTATGAAGCTAATCCACCTAAAATTTTATCAGATGTAAATACAGATGAATCAATTAGAAAATTTTTAGATAGAGTTAAAATAATATCAAAAAAATGTGATGCGATTCACCTAACAGAAAATGTATTAGGACATGAAAGAGTATCACCAATTAAAATTGCAGAAATCATTAAAAGAGAAATTCCAGAAATTCCAATTACAGTTAGCTTAAGAGTTAGAGACAAAAATGAAAAGGAAATTGAAAAATTTGTAGATAATTGTATTTCAATAGGAATTACAGGTATTTTGATAATAATGGGAGATCCAGCAAAATCAAATTCTACAAATTCAGGCTTAATTCCAAGTTTAGTAGTATCTAATCTAAAAAATAAAAAATATGATTCAAAAATTGAATTGTATCTTTCAATATCAAACAAACCAAATTTTTCAAAAATAGGAAAAAAGATTGAAGCTAATCCCAAGGGATTCATGACTCAAGTTGTTCAAAACATACAACAAGTTCAAAATCTTTCAGATAATCTAAAACAATTTTCAATTATTCCAATTATATTATTCCCATCAGAAAAAAATCAGAAATCGGCAGAATTTTTGGGATTAAATCTAACAGAATACAGTAAAGAATTTGATAAATTTGTAAAAGAAACGCATAAAATTACAGGAGATATTCTAATTACATCACCAAATGATTTTAATGGATTAAATGAATATTTACAGAATTACTCTTAATCAAATAACAAAATATTGTGCATTTGGATGATGAATTACTATTGCAGCAGTAGATTGTTCAGGAATTATTTGACCAGATTCAGTAATATTCATTCCAGATTTTTCAGGCTGTAAAAGTTTCCAAACTAAATGGTGTTGAGAAACATCAGGGCAACTAGGGAATCCCCAACTATATCTTAATCCACCTTTATTCAATTTTAATTCAGATTTAATTTTTTGATTAACCCATTGTGCCAAAGCTTCTGCAAGTTCAACAGCCAAACCATGCAAATAGTATGCATCCGAATATTTATCCTCTTCATTCCACTTTTCCAAAATATCAGCAACTTTAGTACCAACAGTTACAGATTGAAATGCAACTATATCATCATCTCCAAAATAATCAGTTAAACAAAGATGTTCAGGACGAGTAGAACGTGGAAAATCAAATTCTACATCATCACCGATAGGATTTTCAACTAATAATTTCTGGCCATTGTTATGACATTTGAAATAGCCATATACAATTTCAGGTTCAATCAACTTATCTCGAATTAATCGAATTTTCCATTCAGTTAGTAATTGTTCATGTTCTTCTTCAGACTCAGAACCAGCTTTACCTCTTAATCCCCAAGATAGTTTGAATAAAGATTTCTTATCAATCATTGTCCAAACTTCATCCATATTGATTTGATCTAATTTTAAACGAATAGGCTCACCAATTATTTTAGGAGTAGGAGAAGTTACAGGTTCAACATTACTTCGAGGAAGAGTGGAAGGATCAATATCAACACTGGTTCTTTCTTTCCAATTTTCTAATTTTGTTTTCCATTCTTCCAAAAGTTTTGGTTTATCATCAGAGATCAAAGTGTCCATAGTTTTTAGACCTTCAAACATGGTATTACAATAAAATACACCAGGTTCATAAATTCCACCTTCTTTTGCGATTCGATTAATGTAATTACTGTTAATTGCTGCACCACCACAAAGAATTGGAACAGTCATGTTATTTTTTCTTGCATGTTCAACAAAAAATTTCATTTGTTTTGAAGTGGAAACCAGTAATGCAGATAAACCTATTGCGTCAGGTTTTACTTCATCAATTTTTTCTAAGAATTTTTGAAGTGGAACTTGTTTTCCTAAATCATATACAGAGTAACCGTTATTTTGAAAAATAGTTTTAACAAGATTTTTACCAATATCATGAACATCACCATAAACAGTTCCCAAAACAAGTTTTCCTTTGCTAGTTCCTTCTTCTTTAACCAAATATTTTTCAAGTTCGCCAACAGAGGCTTTCATACATTCAGCAGATTTTAAAACAAAAGGCAAGATTAATTCTCCAGATCCAAATTTATCACCCACTTCCTTCATCGCTGGAAGTAAATCCTCATTGAGAGTCTTAATTGCACCAGGATGTGTCACATCTTTAGGTAGATCTAGGCTCAAAAGTCCATCATTATTTTGAATTAAATTAGTTTTATCCAGTTTGTCAGCAATTGCTGAAACAACATCATTTTGAATTCCATCCTTGAGTCTATTTACAATTCTAAAATTAGCACGTTTGCCAGGAGGCCAAGTAGGATCAACATCAACTTTTTTTGCATTAGCAGTACTTTGAGGTCCTGCTTTTTCAAAATAAGAAATTAAATCTGCTAAGGCATCAGGATGAGTATTAAAAATTAAATCTTCAGCAAGTTTCTTTTCTTTAGTATCAATTTCACCATAAGGAATAATTTCTTTTGCATTTACAATTGCTGAATCAAGTCCAACTTTTACAGCATGATGTAAAAATATAGAATTGAGAATTTTTCTGGCATAAGGCATCAAACCAAAACTAATGTTACTTAAACCCAAAGTAGTAAAGCAATTAGGAAATTTTTCTTTAACAAGACGAATTCCATCCAAAGTATTTTTACCAGCATCAAGAAATTCATCTTCCCCAGTTGCTAAAGTAAAAGTAAGTACATCAAAGATGAATTGTTCAATTTTTAATCCATAGTTTTTACCAGTTTCATAAAGTAATTCAGCAGTGTCTACTTTCTGTTTCGGAGTTTTTGCCATTCCATTGGGACCAATACACAAAGCTATGGCAGGCAATCCATATTTTGCCATTATAGGAGCCAATTTTTCAAATCTACTTCCATCACCTTCTAAATTAATAGAATTGATAATGGGTCTACCAGGAATTTGTTTAACAGATGATTCTATAACATCAGGATCCGTAGAATCAATCACTAAAGGAGCATCAATTTCTAAACTTAATTTTTTCACTAAAGTTAACATAAATTCACGTTCATCAGAACGCTCAGTGGTAGCAACGCAAACATCTAAACAATGTGCACCATCTTCAGCTTGAATTCTTGCCAAATCAACTAGACCATCAAAATCATCAGCAAGTACTAGTTTTTTGGCTTTTCGAGAACCTTGAGTGTTTATTCTTTCTCCAATAATTAGAGGTGCAGGAATTTGTTTAAGATCAACGGCTTTCAATGCAGAACTTACTCTTGGAACAGTCATACTCTAAAATCACATCAGTTTTTCTAAATACTTAACCCTTGACAGAACTGGCTTTTTCGTCAATAATTTTTCGTAAAGATTTGATATGTTCAGGATTTGTGCCACAACACCCTCCAATAATTCGAACTTTATTGTATTGGTTAAGAAAATCGCCTAAAGCATCAGCCATTTTTTCAGGAGTCATTTTGTAAACAGCTTGTCCACCATGATTTTCAGGCATTCCGGCATTAGGAACCACTAGAAGATTATGTTCATTTTGTTCATCAAGCCATTGAACACTAGGATTCATTTCAATTGGACCAGTAGAACAGTTCAAACCAAATACATCAATTCCCATATCAGATACTGTAGTGTATGCAGATTGAATATTAGTACCGAGTAACATTTTTCCATATTGATCTAATGTGGTATTAGAAATAATTGCAACTTTTTTTCCAGTTTTAGACATAGCATTGTGACATGCTTCAATAACCAATTTTACTTCCAAAATATCCTGACTTGTTTCAATAAGTAATGCATCCACACCTCCAAGAATCAAACCTTCAGCTTGTAATTCAAAAGCTTCACGAATTTCATCAAGAGGAATCTGTCCCAAATCAGGATCATCTGAACTTGGTAAGTAACCTGTTGGACCCATTGAACCAATTACAAATCTAGGAGTATCAGAATATTCAGCGCATACTTCAGATGCTAAAAGTGCAATTTTTTTATTGAAATCAACAGTTTGATCTCCAAAACCATACTCATCTAATTTTATTTTATTAGAACCAAAAGAATTTGTTTCAATACAATCAGCACCAGCATCTAGATAATTTCGATGAATTTGTTTAATCCAATCAGGATGAGTTAATATCAAACCATCATTAAAACCATCTTGATTATTTGGAAAATCTTCAGGAGTTGGATCATATTTTTGAATTTCAGTACCCATAGCCCCATCAAAAAGTAAGACTCTAGTTTTTAATGCAGTTAAGAAAGATTCTTTTTCAGTCAATTAATTTTAAAAAATACTTGCACAGTTTAACTCTTTTCAGATAAAATTAGAAAAAAGTCTCAAATGTGAACGTATGTTGAAATTAGGTTGAATTGAAATTAATGTATATTTATGTCAAAGTTACAAGTAAACAACTTAGTTCGTACTGCAACATTCTTTCAACATGCAGGAATTTCAATTGTATTTGTATTCATGCCAATTATTGGAAAAGGTGTAACAGATTCTATTTTTGAAATTGGATTACTGATAGCATCATTTAGTTTTGCACAAATTCTATCGGAAATTTACTTTGGAAGGCATTCAGATAAGAAAGGAACTAGACTCAAATTTATCAGAATTGGGTTCATTGGGTGTGCAATAGCATTTGGATTACATTATTTTGCAGATGATCTGACATTATTATTTCTAGTAAGAATTGCTGCAGGAATTGCAAGTGGAATAATGATTCCAGCAATGATTGCTTACACATATGAGGCAAATATAGATAAAAAAAGAGCAGCAACAGTAATTTCATTTCATGCTTTAGGGTGGTTAGCAGGAATTGCAGCAGCAGGAATTGCAAGTGATCTTAGATTAATTTTCATAATTAGTGCGGCATCATTTATCATAGGTTTAATTTTTACAATAAAACTTCCAAATCCAGAACAAAAAAAGGAAATCGAGCCAGGAACAACAAAACTAGTTATTTTAAAAAATAAATTTCTATTTTTATCATTATTACTAAGACACATTGGAGCAGCAGCAGTATGGACAATTCTTCCAATAATGATTGTAGAAAAATGGGGAGGGGATCTATATCATATTTCTGTAGTGTATGTTGCCAATACACTGACAGCATTTATTTTAATGAATATCATGGCAAGTAAGATTCAACTTTCCAATATTACTAAATTTAAAATTGGAATTGGTTGTACTACTTTTGTATTTGTTGGATTATCATTTGTAACAGAGTGGTGGATGGCAATGCCATTTATGTCACTAGTCGGAGCAACATGGGCATTTTTATTTATTGGAGGAAATTTCCATTTGATGGAAAATAATCCACGCTCAACATCAACAGGAATATTTAGTTCAACACTATCCATTGCAACAGTAATTGGACCAATAATTGCAGGAAGTATTGCATTCATGTTTGACTATGTCGCTGTAATGTATTTTGCAATTGTAATTATTGTATGTGCATTTATTGTTTCATTAAAAATTAAAAAATAAAAGGAATTATCTTAATCCCCAACGAGACATTACTTTAGTTTCTAATCTTTTGAAAATTACACCATCAATTATCAAACCTATTAACATGATAACAACCATAATTCCAATTACTTGAGAAACATCATTTAAAGAACGTCCAGCATTTAGTAAAAATCCTAATCCTAAGAAAGAGAATAATATTTCAGCACCAATTACACCTCTCCATGCAAAAGCCCATCCCTGTTTAAATCCAGAAATCATGTATGGAAAAGCAGCAGGAATCAAAACAGCTGTGACTAATTGAGTTCCTTTAGCACCCATATTTCTTGCAGCCTCAATGAAATGCGGATCAATATTTTTGACTCCAGTATAGGTGTTAATTGTAACAGCAAAAATAGCACCAATTGCAGTAACAAAAATTATTCCACCATCAGTTAAACCAAACCAAAGTATGGCTAAAGGAACCCAAGCAATTGATGGAATAGATTGTAACCCTAAAACTAAAGAACCAACAGTTTGATTGATTACTTCGACTCTTGCCATGAAAATTCCTAATACAACACCACCGCCAATTGCAATTGCTAATCCAATAGACAATCTCCACATACTTGTTGCAATACCATAAAACAAACTACCATCAGCACCACCATAAAACAAATCTTCAGCTACCTCATATGGAGAAGGGAAGATGTTATCAGGCCAGATTCCAATCATTGCAATAATTTGCCAAACTACAACAATTGCAATATAAAATCCAATTCGATGAGGAGTAAAATTTTTTGCCATAATTATCACTCTAGATTTTTCTTTACCTCAGGTCTAAGTTCCAATAAGATATCTTGCTGAAATTTTTTCAAAGATTCATCTTCAGCAGTCCTAGGTCTAGGGAAATTATTACTTAATTCTTTTTTAATTATTGATGGCCTATTACTAAAAATTGCAACTTTAGTTCCAAGAACAGCTGCTTCTGCAACATTATGAGTAACAAACAAAATAGTTTTTTTAGTTTTTTCCCAAATTAGTTGCATTTCAACTAACAATAAATCTCTAGTTTGTGGATCAAGAGCTGCAAATGGTTCATCCATTAGTAAAACATCAGGATCCATTACAAGAGCTCTAGCAATAGCTACACGTTGTTTCATTCCAGTTGAAAGTTGATAAGTAAATGAATCTGCAAATTTAGTTAATTGCATCATGTCCAAATATCTATGAGATATTTTTGCTCGTTCTTCTTTTGAAATCCCAGCCATCTTTAATCCAAATTCAACATTATCTTGAACTTTTAACCAAGGGAATAAAGCACCTTCTTGAAAAACCATAATTCTTTCAGGTCCAGTTTCACTGACAGGATGACCATCAAATATGATTTGTCCCTCATCAGGTTTTTCCAAGCCTGCAACTATGCGTAAAAATGTAGATTTACCACATCCAGAGGGTCCAACTAGACATACAAAATCACCAGATTCTATTTGTAAATTGATACCACCTAATGCTTTGAGTTTATGAGAATCGTGGCTAAAGTACTTTACAATATTTTTTGCCTCAAGTTTAGTCATCTAAGTATCACTCTCAAGGTTAGGATTTGAATCAATAGTGTAAAAAATTTCAGATAAATCATATCCATTTCTTCCCAAATAACCCAACACATTAGCTTTTTCAGCAAAAGAATAAACGGAATCTTTTACAGGATCAGTAGTTATCTCTAGATTAGATAATGAGATATCAACAACAACATCAGACAAAGGTTGACCCAAATGAGATTTTAGAAAATTGTTAAAAATAATTCTAGTTTCAATTGGGTTTTCATTTATCCAATCTACTGTTTTATGATGAGATGCAAGAAACTCAGAAATAAGTTGGGGATTTTTTTTAACATAATCAGTATTTGCAATTAGTAATACAGATGCAAATTGTTTATTTGGCCATAAATCTTCTTCAAAAAATAATCGATTTCCACCAAGCTCAGTTTCTAAGATTGTTGCCCAAGGTTCTGCAACCCATGCACCATCAATATCACCCTTAACAAATAAAGTGTAAATATCAGGATTAGAAATATTGTAAATTATCACAGAACCACCCTTTTCAGCAGGTTTTAAATTATTTTCAGATAGATAATGACGCAAAGAAACATCTTGAGTGTTACCAATTTGGGGGGCAGCAATTTTTTTTCCAACAAAATCAGATGCAAAATTAATTTCAGAATTAGGATGAACAACAAAACTTGCACCACCACTTGCAGCTCCAGATAAAATTTGAATATTATTATTTTCTGAATTTAAAAATCCATTAATTGCAGGTCCAGGACCAACATAAGCAATATCAACAGAATTTGCAAAAAGAGACTCTATTACTTGAGGGCCACTATCAAAAATCCTACTTTCAATATTTGTATCAGAGCCAAGTTTTTCTGAAAAGAATCCATTTTCTATTCCAACGATAGGAATAGCATGACCAATATTTGGAAAATATGCTATTCTTAGATTACTTTCATCTAGGTCTTCATTAGAATTAAGAATAGTACCAGCAATGGAAGCAAGAATAACAGTAGCAATGCCTACAGAAAGCAATAATTTGATTTTCATAAAACAGCGTTATATTTGGCGGTTAAATAATCATCGAATTTTAGCTTAAGCTAGTCAGGAAAAATACGAGAAAAATAAGAAAAAATCAGCCTAACACAAAAGATAAATTCGAAAATGCTACGGAAAAGATGTTTTATGACTCAAAAAGGAATTCTTGCATTTTCTGGAGGATTAGATACTTCAGTAGTAGTAAAGTATCTACAAGAAGAACATGACATGGATGTCATTACAGTTACGGTAGATGTGGGTCAAGGAGATGATGCAAAAAAAATTGCTGCAAAAGCAAAAAAATTAGGAGTCAAAAAACATTACAATATTGATGCAAGAAAAGAATTTGTTGATGACTACATATTTCCAGCAATTAAAGCAAATGCACTTTATCAAAAAAAATATTGTTTAGCAACAGCTCTTGCTAGGCCATTAATTGCAGAAAAAGTTTTAGAAATTGCAAAAAAAGAAAAAGTAACATCACTAGCACATGGATGCTCAGGTAAAGGAAATGATCAAGTACGTTTTGATATTACATTACGTTCAGGTTCAGATCTTCCAATAATAGCACCAATTAGAGATAAAAATTTAGATAGAGATACAGAATTAAAATTTGCAAATAAACATGGAATAGAAATAGATTCAGTTGCAAAAAAATTTAGCATTGATCAGAATTTATGGGGACGTGCAATTGAAGGAGGGGTTTTAGAGGATCCATATAATGAACCACCAGATGATGCATTCATTTGGGTAAAAACAAAAGACTTGCCAGATAAACCAACATATTTAGAAATTAAATTTGAAAAAGGAATTCCAGTAGAAGTAGATAAAAAAATAAAAGGTTCACAAAAAATTATTGAGTATATCAATAAAAAAGCAGGTGCAGCTGGTGTTGGAATAGTAGATCATATTGAAGATCGAGTTGTTGGAATTAAATCACGTGAAGTGTATGAAACTCCTGCAGCAACTTGTCTAATTGAAGCACATGCAGATTTAGAAAAAATGGTCCACACTAAACATGAAAATAAATTTAAATCAATTATTGATGATGAATGGGCACATCTAGTATATTCAGGCCTATGGCAAGATCCTCTCAAATCAGATCTTGATGGATTTATTGAAATGTCTCAAAAACCAGTTTCAGGCACTGTCAAACTAAAGATGTACAAAGGAAGCTTAAGAGTAGTTGGTAGAAAATCAAATAATTCATTATACAGTCACGATATTGCGACTTATGGGGTAGAATCCACATTTGATCAAAGATTAGCAAAAGGATTCGTTGAATTATGGGGAATGCAGTCAACGGAAGCTAATAAATTACAAAAGAAAAGGAAATCAAAAACATGAACTGTCCAGAATGTGACGCAAAACTCAACATCCCAGAAGATGCCTCAGTTGGAGAAATAGTCTCCTGCCCTGATTGTGGAGCTGACTTTGAAATTTCTAAAAAAGAAGGATCAAATATTGAGCTTAAACAAGCAGAGAGCGTAGGCGAAGACTGGGGAGAGTAATGTCAAAAATTAGCATTGTTTTTGACCGTTTAAGAACGGAAGAAAAAATGCTCAAAAAGGAAGCCGCCGAATTAGGACATACTGCAGTAATGCTCGATGCCAAAATTACACAAATCAACACAGAAACTAAAAAAGAAGATTTAGATTTAGGTGATGTAGTATTAGAAAGATGTGTAAGTTATTTTAGAGGTCTTCATTTTACATCAGCTTTAGAATTTTTAGATATTCCAGTTTTGAATAAGTTTGATGTTGCACATACTTGTGGAAATAAAATGTTTATGACATTACTTTTGAAAAAAAATAATATTCCAACACCGAAAACATATTTTTCATTTTCAAGTGAAAGTGCAACAGAAAATTTAGAAAAAGTTGGATATCCATTAGTTATCAAACCAGTGATAGGTAGTTGGGGAAGAGGAGTTATGCCAATTAAAGACAAAGATGCTATGGATGCAATTGTTGAAGTTAGAGAAATTACAGATAGTCCTCACGATAGAATTTATTATTTACAGGAAGTTGTAAAAAGACCTCCAAGAGATATAAGAATAATTACAATTGGAGATGAGCCAATTGCTGGAATGTATAGAAAATCAACAGGAGGTTTTAAAACTAATATTGCATTAGGTGCAGATCCAGAAATTTGTGAGATTACAAAAGAAATGGAAGAAATGGCAATTAAAGCATCAAAAGCAATGGGAGGAGGAATTTTAGGAGTAGATATGATGGAGGATGAAGAAAAAGGAATAGTTGTACATGAAGTTAACAACACAGTAGAATTCAAGGGATTAGCAAAAGTTTCAAAAAGAAACATACCAAAAGAAATGATACAATTTGCATTAGATTATACTAGAAAATAAATAAAATTATTAATCAAATCATCTAGGAAAATAAAACATCACAGCAATGCCGATTAAAACTATAATAGAACCAAGAATTTCAAATTTATCAGGTTTTTTCTTATCTATCCAATAGCCCCACAATAATGAAGATACAACAAAAATTCCACCATATGTTGCATATACTTTTCCAAAATTTTCAGGTTGTAAAGTCATTATCACACCATATGAAAATAAGATTAATCCTCCAATTACTCCAATAATTTTTCCTTGGTGATTTTTCAACCATCTCCAGATCAGATATCCTCCACTAATTTCCAATACTGCAGCAAAAAAGAAAATACCTAGAGAGGTTATGGAGTCAATCAAATTTGTTCTCCTTTTCTAGGATAGTAAAAAATTATTAAAATTCCAATTACTGCAATAATTGTTCCAATTACATCATATTGATCAGGAGGTATTCCATCAATTAACCAACCCCAAAAAACAGACATTACAATAAACACACCACCATATGCGGCATAGATTCTATGAAAATGGGTTTTTTGAAATGTTGGGACTACACCATAAAGAAACAATACAAATCCACCTAATGCACCCAACATCCAACTAAAATCATTTCTTAACCACAGCCAAACAAGATACCCTCCACCAATTTCTAGAAATCCTGCAGTGACAAATAGAAGTAAAGATGTTAAAATATTTTTTGGAGACAATCTATTCACAATTATTCTTAAAACTGAGGATAAAAGTTTGCAGCATTAAATCAGATATAATGAAACAACAGAAACAAAAAAAATATTAAAAAATTAAGATGTTTTATTTAATTTTGAAATTAATGCAGCGTAAATAAAAGGTAGAATTGTAGTTACCTCTGCATGTAAAGTAGATTGTCGTGCAATTTTTGTCACCTTACCCCAGGAAATTGCTTCTCTAACTAATGCCCCACTTAAACTTCCATCAAATTCTTGTGCAGTGGTAATATAGAAAGCATAATCTAATCCTTCCCGATATTGATTCCACCATAAGGTATGATGTTTGGAAATACCTCCACCAATCATAAATGCTCCTGACTTTTCTGCTTTGAAAATATATTCTGAAAGTAAATCTGCATCTCCAATTAAATTTAATTTAAAATCTCTATGGCTCTGTATAAACATCCAGATCTGACTTCCAACTGCACCATCCATAATTCCTGGAACAACTACGCTAACATTATTTTTATTTGCCCAATATAGAAATGAATCTTCTCCCAAATGTCTTCCAATCATTTTACAAATTTCGGCAGTTGTCATTTCCCTTACTCCATTTTTGTATTCTTCTTCAAGGAACAATTGCATTTTTTCTTCAATTAATGGACCATAATTTTCCATTGGAACTAATACATTTCCCAATCTATGAATATTTTGATCTGCTAATTCATTATCATCCATTGTAAATGATCCTTCGTTATAATGCGAGTAATGTTTTGCAATATCATGATCCAATGCACCGCAAGTAGTAATTGCTACATCAAACCATTTATTTTTGATCATATCTTTAATGATTCCTCGTAATCCTGTAGATACAACTGCCCCCACAAATGAGACAAATTTCAAACATTTATCATCAGAAATCATTTTGGTCAAAATATCTAATCCGTCTGAAAGATTTACGGATTCAAATCCACCTGACTTGGATAATTCATCAAAAATTTTTTCTATGGATGTGTTTGAATTTATTTCAATATCTTTTACTGGACGACCTATCTCAACCATAGAGAGATTTTTGTCAGACTTCCTATAAATTTATTTTAAAAATAGAAATTTCATGAAAGAACAAGAGATTTTTGAGATTTTACTAGATAAATCACTAATTCGAAGAAAAAATAGAGAGTCATGGTTCAATATAACAAAATAAATTATACTCCTTTAGAGAAGATTCATCATGAAAGTGGGAGTAGTAGGCGCATCAGGTTACGTAGGAGGAGAAACACTGCGTCTTCTTGTAAATCATCCAGATGTTGAAATTAGCATGGTAACATCAAGACAACATGTTGGAGAATATTTACACAGAGTTCAGCCTAGTTTGAAAGGATTTACAGATCTTACTTTTTCAGAATTAGATTATGATAAGTTAACAGATCAATGTGATGTAGTATTTACAGCAGTACCACACGGAACTGCTACTGAAATTGTAAAAGCACTCTATGATAGAGGTATCAAAGTAATTGATTTGAGTGCAGATTACAGATTGCATAACCAAGAAGCATATGACAAATGGTATGGTTGGACCCATCCACATCCAGATTATTTACCAAAATCAGTTTTTGGAGTTCCAGAATTACACAGAGAAGAAATTAAAAAAGCACAACTCGTATCATGTCCAGGTTGCATGGCAGTGACATCAACATTAGCACTTGCACCATTAATTAAAAATGACCTCATAGATACTGATCACATAATTGTAGATTCAAAAATCGGATCCTCGGGTGCAGGTTCAGGTTCTGGAACAGCACATGCAATGCGTGCAGGAGTTATCAGACCATACAAACCAGCAAAACATAGACACACAGGTGAAATTGAACAGGAGTTAAGTGAAATTGCAGGAAGTAAAATCAAAGTATCAATGAGTCCACATGCAGTGGATGTTGTCAGAGGTATTTTATGTACAAATCATACATTTTTGAAAAAAGACATTAGTGAAAAAGAGTTATGGAAAATATACCGTGAATCTTATGGTGATGAAAAATTTATTAGATTAATTAGAGACAAGAAAGGTCTTTACAAATTCCCAGATCCAAAATTCTTAGTTGGTTCAAACTTTTGTGATATTGGATTTGATTTCGATGAAGATAACAATAGACTAATTGCCTTATCAGCATCAGATAATTTAATGAAAGGTGCAGCAGGTTCTGCGATTCAAAACATGAATGTAATGTGTGGTTTTGATGAAATGAGTGGACTAAGATATACACCGCTAACTCCGGTTTAGAAATGATCACAATTAAAATTGGTGGAAGTGTAGTAGATGATTTACATCAATCAACAATTTCAGATATTAAAAAAATTGCAGAAACAGAGGGAATCATAATTGTTCATGGCGGAGGAAAAGAAGTTACTAAAGTTTGTAAGCAACTTGGTAAAGAACCAAAATTTGTAACATCACCAAGTGGAATTAAAAGTCGATATACAGACAAAGAAACTGCAGAAATTTTCACAATGGTAATGTCAGGGAGAATAAATAAAACAATTGTTCAAATGTTACAAAAAAATGGAATTAATGCAATTGGATTATCAGGAGTTGACGCTAGAGTAATAGAAGCAGATAGGAAGAAGAAATTACTGATCGTCAATGAAAAGGGTAGAAAACAAGCAATTGACGGCGGATATACAGGTAAAATTAAAAATGTGAATTCAGGATTTATCAAATCATTACTCAAACAAGGATTAACACCAGTAATTTCACCAATTGCAATTAGTGAGGAATCAGAATTTCTCAATGTGGATGGAGATAGAGCTGCTGCATATGTTGCAGGAAGTGTAGGAAGTGATAAAGTATTATTCATTACAAATGTAGATGGACTTTTAATGGATGATGAGGTGGTACCAAAATTGACATTAGCACAAGCAAAAGAAATTAGACCAAAAATAGGTCCAGGTATGGAAAAAAAGATTTTAGCTTCAACAGAAGCACTGGACATGGGAGTAAAACAAGCTTTTATTGCAAATGGTCAAAAAGAGAATCCTATTTCTACAGCTATTGCACATGATAATTGTACGGTGATTGAACATGAGTGAAGATCAACATATGGGTAATCTCTATCAGAGATTTCCAGTTACAATTGAAAAAGGTGTAGGAGCTCATGTTTGGGACATAGAAGGAAAAGAATACATTGATTGTATGGGCGGATACGGTGTCGCATTAGTTGGACATCAAAATCAAAGAGTTAACAATGCAATCAAAGAACAAGTTGACAAAATAATTACAGTTCATAGTTCATTATACAATAAAACACGAGAAGGATTTTTGAAAAAACTAATTGAAATGGCTCCAGAAGGACTAACACAAGTACATCTTAACAACAGTGGTGCAGAAGCTGTTGAAGCTGCAATGAAATTTGCAAGAAAGTTTACCGGAAAGAAAGGAATGGTTGCAATGAAAGGATCATACCATGGAAAATCATTTGGAGCATTATCATTAACATTTAATCCAAAATATAGAAAAGCATTTGCACCGCTAGTTGAAAAAGTTTCTTTTGCATCATTTGGAGATATGGATTCACTACGTTCAGTAATTGATGAAGATACAGCATTCATTATTTTAGAACCAATTCAAGGAGAAAGCGGAATAGTTGTTGCACCAGATGGGTTCTTACAAGAAGTTAGAAAACTATGTGATGAAAAAGGAATTCTATTAGTTTTTGACGAAATTCAAGCAGGATTAGGAAGAACAGGACGATTATGGGCAGGGGAACATTGGAATACAGTACCAGATATTTTATGTCTTGCAAAAGGAATTGCAGGAGGAGTACCAATGGGTGCCACATTAGTTAAACCAGGTATTTTAGCTGCGATAAGTAAGGGAGAACATTCATCAACATTTGGAGGAAATCCAATATCATGTGCAGCAGGAATTGCAGCACTAACATCATTAACAGAAGATGGGTTGATAGAAAATTCTAAGAATATGGGAGAAATGTTCAGACAGGGATTAGAGAAATTAAAAGAAAAACATACAATGATTAGAGAAATTAGAGGAAAAGGATTAATGATTGGAATTGAAATGAAATTTGAAGTAAAAGATATTCTAATGGGATTAATTCAAGAAGGTGTTTTAATGTTATATTCAGGAAGAAATATTCTAAGAATATTACCACCATTAGTAATTAAAGAAGAAGATGTAACAAAAGTTTTACATGCTTTAGATATAGTAATAACAAAAGAGGAAAAAAAGAGAGATGTTTAAAGATAAAGTGGATGAGAGGATCATAGGATATCTAAAAGAAGATTCTAGAGAATCATTTGTAGATATTGGAAAGAAATTAAAACTTTCGGAATCAGCAGTTAGAAGAAGAGTTAAAAATTTAGTTGATAGTAAAACAATTAACAAATTTACAATAGAATTGGGAGAAGAAAATGTCACTAGTGCAATTGTACTAGTTTCAGTAGATTCTGCAACAGACACATCCAAAGTATCATTAAAACTTGCAAAATTAGATGGAGTAAAAACAGTTTATGAAATTACAGGACAATACGATATTACAACAATAATGAGTGCATCAAGTATTGCAGAAATCAACAATAGCATAGATGCTTTAAGAAAAATAACAGGGGTAGTAGATACCAATACAGTAATAATTTTAAGAAAAATTATCTAAAACGAGTTTCGGTTTAAAATTTTAATTCAAAACTAATTTAGGATCAATTAAAATTATTTTCAACGAAAATAGTACGAATATGTTTATATCATCAATTTTAGTTAACGAAAACAGCGATGAAGGATCCGAATCACTATGCAGATATCTATAACTCATATGAAAAAAATCCAAAAAAAATTAGAGTATTAGATAGTACTCTTAGAGAAGGAGAACAACATCCAGGTGTTTCATTTACAAATAAACAAAGAATTCAGATTGCATGGATGCTAGATTATTTTGGAGTTGATCAAATTGAAATATCACCAGTAGTATCAAAAGATCATCAAGAAGCAACTAAAACAATCATCAAACAAGGTTTAACAGCAGACATAGTTTCTCATGGACGTGCACTTAAAGAAGATATAGATATTTCACTAGATTGTGATGCAAAATGGTGTGCAGCATATTTAGGAATTTCAGACATACATCTAAAAGATAAGCTGAGAATTTCTAGAGAACAAGCTTTGGAAAGAGCTGTAGAAACTGTAGAGTATGCAAAATCCCATGGATTAAAAATTAGATTTACGGTAGAAGATGGTAGTAGGGCAGAACCGGAATTCCTACTAACTGTCTGTAAAGCTATTGAAGAAGCAGGAGTAGATAGAATTAGTCTACCAGATACAGTAGGAATTTTACGTCCAATTGGAATGTATAATTTTGTAAAGAAAGTTAGAGAAGTAGTAGACGTTCCATTGGATGCACATGTTCATAATGATATTGGATTTGCAGTAGCAAATGCATTTTCAGCATGTGATGCAGGAGTAGATCAAATTCATACAACTATTGATGGGATTGGTGAAAGAACAGGAATACCACCACTTGCAGAAGTTGCAGTAGCATTAACTTACCTATACAAATCACCAAATGATTTTAGATTAGATATGCTACTAGACTTATCAAAATTAATTGAAGATTATACAGAAATCAAGCCATATGATTCAAAACCAATTGTTGGATCATCAGCATATAAGCACAAAGCAGGTACACATCTTGCCGCAATTCTCAAAAATCCAGCAGCCTATGAACCAATCCCACCAAGAGCAGTAGGAAATAGAAGAAGAATCGTATTTGGAGAATTAGCTGGAAAAACAGGTGCAGCCTACTTAATGTCACTATTAGGATTAGAAAAAGACGATGAAGGAGCTAAAGCAGTGGCATCAGGACTAAAGAATCTGAGAATGGGAGATCTAATTGAAATTCCACTCGAAGATAGACTTGAAAAAAAGATTATTGAAGATAAATAAAGAGGAGAAATGAATAAGAAATATGGCAAAATGTGAAGAATGTGATGCAGATATCTCCATACCAAGTGATGCACTTGAAGGAGAAATTGTAACATGTCCCGAATGTGGAGCAAGTTTTGAATTAGCAAAAGGTTCAGACGGTTTTGATCTAAAGCCTGCCCAAACGGTTGGCGAGGATTGGGGACAGTGAATCCTGATGTTACAATTCTTTACGATTCCATACGTTGGGAAGAAAAAGCTCTACTAGAAGCAGGTAAAAAAAAAGACATCAACATACAGATGGTTGATTGTAAAAAACTAGCTTTAGATTTAGAAAAAAAACCTGAAGATTACGGAGTAGTTATTCAACGATGTGTTAGTTACTATAGAAATTTACATTCTACAGCAGCTCTTGAAGGATTAGGAGTTAAAGTAATCAATTGTCTAAATACAGGTGTCTTTGCAGGAAATAAATTATTTACACATATGTTACTGAAAAAATTAGGAGTTCCAACACCAGATGCAACGGTTGCATTTTCAAAGGATGCAGCATTAGAAGCACTAGAAACAGGTGGATATCCAAGAGTGATCAAACCAACAGTTGGTAGTTGGGGAAGATTAATTTCAAAATTAAACGACAAAGATTCTGCTGAAGGTATTATTGAAAGTAGGGAAACAATGTATCCAATTTATCAAATCCATTATTTAGAAGAATTTGTAAAAAGACCTCCAAGAGACATTAGAGCAATCATGGTAGGAGATAAAATAGTTGCTGCAATTTATAGAAAATCAGAACATTGGAAAACAAATATGGCATTAGGTGGAACTGCTGAACCATGTAAAGTAACACAAGAAATGGAAGAAATGTGTATCAAAGCAAAAAATGCAGTTCAAGGGGATATCGTAGGAGTAGATTTAATGGAAAGTGAAGAAAAAGGATTAGTGGTTCATGAAGTTAACAATACAACAGAGTACAAAAATACTGTAAGGGTATGTGATGTCGACATACCTGCTCTAATGCTGGATTATGCAATGAAAGTAGAAAGATAAAATTGGACAATCATTTTACAGTTACACCAAGATTTGCAACAAAGATGTTAGAGAAAGCACTTAGACTTTACACACCATCACTTAGTGAAAAACCAATGGCAGAATTTTTAGCAGATAAATGCGATGATTTAGGATTTGAAGATATACAAATTGATGAGGTAGGAAATGTTATTGCAAAAAAAGGATCAGGATCACCAAAAATTATGTTATGTGGTCACATGGATGTAGTTCCAGGAAAAGTGAAAGTTAGAACAGAAGGAGATTCACTATATGGTCGTGGAGCATCAGATGCAAAAGCACCATTAATGGCAATGTTATTTGCTGCAGCATCAATTGAGAAAAATCAAGGTACAGTTACTTTTGTAGGAGCAGTTGATGAAGAAGGAAATGCAATAGGAATTAAAAATATTGTAAAAAAAGAAATGGATATTGATTATGCAGTATTCGGTGAGCCAAGTGGAATCAAACAAGTTACAATTGCATACAAAGGCAGATTAGCAATTAATCTAAAAATTAGTGTTCCAGATAGTTCACATGCAAGTGCCCCATGGCTTTCAAAAAATGCAATTGAAGAATCAATAATATTTGTAAAAGAATTAAAAGAAAAACTAGAATCAAATCAAGAAGGGAAAACAAAAGGAATGTTGTTAACTGCAACAATGACTGAAATTAAAGGAGGAACAAGTCACAATATCACACCAAAAGAATGTGAAACTCTTTTTGACATTAGAATTCCAGTTGATATGAATTGTAAAGACATTGAACAAAAAATTGCAACATTAGTTAAAGAAATTGCCCAAAAAAGAGAGGTAGAAGCATTTTATTCAATTTTAGATGAAACTGAACCATTTGAAGCACCACACAATTCATCTCTAGTTAGGGCATTCACATTAGGAATCATGCAAGTAGAAAAATCAAGACCAACTTTAATTAGAAAAACAGGTACAGGAGACATGAATGTTTTAGGCAATCAGTGGGAAATTCCAGTTGTAACATATGGTCCAGGAGATCCACATGAAGCCCATACAATAGATGAAAAAGTATCAATTACGGAGTATCTTAAAGGCATAGAAATTCTCAAAGCAACTCTACAGCATTTAAAAAGACTACATGATAAAAAATTGCAATAATGTTATCGTTTGTAGGATTAGGAATTTCAGGCTTCGAGTCTATTCCAATTGAAGGGTTAGAGGCAATATCAAAAGCAGATATTGTATATCTAGAACAATTTACCAGTCCCATTGGAAAATCAGATGTAGATAAAATTCAAAATGCAATCAAAGGAGAATTCATACCGGCAAAAAGATGGTTAGTAGAAGACGGTAAGGAAATTTTAGAAAAATCAAAAGAAAAAAATGTGGTCCTACTAGCATACGGTGATCCATATATTGCAACAACACATATTGAATTACGAACAAGAGCAATTGAATTAAAAATAGAGACACGTTCCATACATGCATCATCATCACTTACATCTATGATAGGAGAATGTGGTTTACATTTTTACAAAGTTGGAAAAATTGCAACTATAATGAGTGAAATGAAATCACTCACATATCCATACTACATAATTTATAAAAATATCATAGAAGGTAATCACACAGTATTATTATTAGAATATAATCAAAACAAAGATTTTTTCTTAGATCCTAAGGATGCACTAAAGGAATTACTAGAAACAGAAGAAGGTCAAGGAAGAAAAGTGCTCACAGAATCAAGTTATGCCATTGTCGCTTCAAGAATTGGTTTTAAGGATCAGACAATAGTTTCAGGTAAATTATCCAGTCTAGCACAAACAGATTTTGGAAAACCACCACATACAGTAATCATTCCAGGTAGATTGCATTTTACAGAATCAGATGCATTAAAATTATTTGGTCAATGTATAGATGAACCATTTGATAATTCGGAAAAAACAGAAAAAATTTCAAAACAAATGATGGAAAAATATGTTCCCATGGTAAGAGAAGCTCTTGAAGAAATCATACCATATTATAAAAATCAAAAAGAATTTGAAGTAATTTTAGATAATGCAGAACGATATATTGATCAGGCAGAGATATTTCTATCTGAAGGTCGAGACGAAAATGCAATTTTGAGTATAGGGTATGCTGATGGACTAGTTGATGCATTAAGATTGGCAAAAGGCCTTGAATTTAAAATGTAAAATTATCAATAAATTAAAGAGTGGGTCAAGGATAAGAAAAAATATTGGAATTAATAGAAAAAACAATACTCTCAACAATGTATGTATCCCAAATTAATGGAAAATTACCAATAAAGTCAATCAAGGAAAAAACTATGTTTTCTGATGAACAAATTAAAGAGGAAATTAGTAAATTAATAGAAAAAAATTTGGTTAACGAGGATCAAATAACACTGACCGAAATGGGAAGAGATTCAATTCACATAGTACTAGCAGGTGGTGTTTTTGACATCATTCATCCAGGTCACATTTCCACATTAAATGCAGCAAAAGCGTTAGGAGATGTACTAGTAGTGGTAGTAGCAACTGACAATACAGCAGTTAAAATGAAAAAACGAAGACCAATTCACAGTCAAGAACAAAGACAAGAATTAGTTAATTCATTAGCAGTAGTTGATTTGTGCTTGATAGGCCAAGAAAATGATATTTTTAAAACAGTGAATCTAGTAAAACCACAAATTATTGCATTAGGTTATGATCAGATCCATCAAGAACAATACATTACAGAAGGATGTAAAAAAATAAAACTTGATGCAAAAGTTGCTAGATTACAATCACCAATTCCTGAAAGCTCTAGTTCTAAAATAGAAAAAGAGTATGGGGAATCAATTCACGGTATTTAAGAATCAATTACAATTTTTATTGAAACTTTTGAACCATCTTTTAATTTAGCATTTTTACGTAAACATGTTTTAGAAATTAATTCAATTACAGAATCATCATGATGAGTACGTTCAAGTATTATTAATTGACAATTAATAGAATTATTCAGTTTAGCTGGAAAACATTTCACCCAGCCATATGTTCTCTTACCATCAGAAAAACTTTTAATTTTAATGCCATCTAAAGTTTCAAATTGTTTAATAGATTCTTGATGAATTTTTTTATCCAATCTAACATTCAAAGTACCAGGAAATGGAACATATCCAATTTTAGATATGAATTGTTTTGTGTATCCCTTTAATCCCATGTAATATGCACCTTCACCCATTCCCGAAACCAAAGTACCTTTAAGATCAACTGAGGATGGAGAAGAATCTAAACTCTTTTGTAAAATAGATGACAGTTTCACCATTTCAGAAAATCCCTTACTTGTAATTTTTACAGATAAATTTCTTCCACTAATTATTCTAGTGATGAATTTATTTTGCTCTAATTCAAGTAAATGTTTAGACGCAGCTTGTTGTGATTTATGAATATTTTTTCCCAAAGAGGACGTAGTAATACTAACAAAATTATATTTTGCTCCTTTAGATAACAGGTAGGAGAGAGTTAAGAGGTGCTGAATTTTTAGTTCAGTCATCTAAAATCCTAAGATACGCCTAAATCAGCAAATGTCTTAAGAGTCATACCATCAGAGTTAGATAATTTTGCAACTCTGTGTCCAACTACACATTCAATTCCAGCATTTTTTGCTCCTTCCAATAGTCGCTTTGTGATAATTCCATCTAGTAGGAGGTATTTGATTCCAGATTGAGATGATAGTTTGCTAACTACTTCGCTAATTGGAACTTTGAAAATTTCATTTTGATCACCATCTAATGCAACAGCTTCTAAAGTTTCATTAAGATTAGGGAAAATTTTGGAAGCTACGTCTGCAATAGATTTGTCATCTTCACTGTTGAGTTTTGGTGCAGGTTTACCATTTTTAATTTCATCAGCAATAGGTTGTAAAATTTCGCTTAATCTTTGAGGAGTTAACTCCTCTACTTCAACACCGGTATCTGCTTGTAATTCATAATCAAGTGTAACAACTGATTTTAATTCTTTAAGAATAAATCCACCTGCTCTATCTCCATCGATGAAAGCAACAACAGTATCTTTTTCAGAGCATAATTCTTTAATTGATTCATCAATTTTTGCACCTTCAATTGCAAGAACATTATCATATCCAGCTCTTAAAAGATTGATAACATCAGCTCTACCTTCAACTAAAATTATCCATTTTGAATTAAACACTCCAGAACTGCAAGTTAATTTTGATGGTCCATATGTAGATAGTTTACCAGAATCACCTTGATGAACATCATTTAACATTGTTTCACCTTCACTAACAGTTTTTGTTGCCCATTTTTGTTTAATTTCTTTTGCACGTCTTACAATATCATCTTTCTTTGCAGCACGTACATCATCAATTGCATCTAAAGTAAATTTACAATCAAATGGACCAACTTTATCAATACTTTCTATACCTGCTGCAATCAATGCGCAAGTATCAATATCAGTACTCATAGGAATTACAGCATTTCCGCTTGTAGTATTAGATGTAGATTTAGCAATAACTTCAATACGTCCTACTTTTGAAACTCGTTGCAGTTCATTCAGGTTCATCTCTGGGCCTAACAGTCCTTCTGTTTGGCCAAAAATGGCGCCGATTATATCTGCTCGTTCAACGAGTCCATCAACTTCGTAGGAAAGTTTAACGTGATATTTGACAATTCCTGATTGAGGCATATACTCTTCATCTCCTTTATCATTATATCCTGGAATCCTATTCTGCGATATATGAGGGTATCGAAAAATATGAGATATAGCAAACGCTAATGAAATTAAAAAATGAAAATAATGATACTAGTTTATTCGGTACTAAATGAGTGACCACAAGAACAGGATTTTGTAACATTTGGATTGTTAATTTTAAATCCAGAACCCATTAGGCTTTCAATATAGTCAACGTTTGCACCTTGTAAATGATCAACACTGTAGCTATCAACTAAGAGTTTAACTCCATTTTCTTCAAGAACTAAATCATCTTCTTCTGGTGCTTTTTCAAAGCCCATTCCATAAGATAATCCAGAACAACCTCCACCTTGAACATATACTCGTAAGTATTCAGGGGATTCGGCTTCTTCTTTCATGAATTCATGAATTTTCTCAGCTGCTTTTGCAGTAACTGTAACCATTTTTTGTGTTTGTTCAGTTGCCATTATGATCAAAAATCCATTTTAAATTATAATAAGCTTTTCCCCACCAACATACTAGTAATACAGTAGGCTCGATAAATAATAAAAATAAAAAAGAGACTGAAATAGCTTACTTTTTGGATTTATTTACAAATGCAGTCATTCGTTCTTGGCGATCAGGATGCGTAAAGCAATTTCTCCAAGCAAGGAGTTCAATAGAAAGACCAGTATCAAGATCTGCATTTCTTCCTTTATTGATTGCAACTTTAGACATCTGAACACCCATAGTTGAACATCCAGCGATTTGTTGTGCCATTTTCAAAGCTTCTTCTTGTAATGATGCAAGAGGTACTACTTGGTTAACTAATCCAATTTCTTTTGCCTCATCAGCTTTGATCATTTTTCCAGTATAGACAAGTTCTTTTGCCTTTGCTATTCCCACAATTCTCATTAATCTTTGTGTTCCACCCCATCCAGGAGGAATTCCAATTGTTACTTCTGGTTGGCCTAATCTTGCAGTATCTGCTGCAATTCTAATATCACACGACATTGCAAGTTCACAACCTCCACCTAATGCAAATCCATTGATTGCTGCAATTGTTGGTTGTTTAACAAGTTCAACAGTTGCAGTTACAAGTTGTCCAGTTTTTGCATATTCGACAGATTCATCTGCAGAAATTTTAGACATATATTCAATGTCCGCTCCTGCAGAAAATGCTTTTTCGCCTTCACCAGTCAAAATGATAACTTTGACATCATCATTATGATTGATAGTTTCAAAAGTTTTGATTAGTTCTTTTGCAACATCAGTATTCATAGCATTGAGTTTGTCAGGTCTATTGATTTTGACAGTACAAATGCCATCAGAAGTAGATGTGGTAACTAGTGACATAATTAGAGCGGAAATTATTCGAAACTTAAATGTTCTCTATTTACCGCGTACTTTGCCCCATTGGGCCAATGCGGATGCAGCTGCAACCCAAGTTCGGAGATCCTGGTAAACTGGAACGTTATTTGCTTCAATCAATTTTATCATTTTTTCAGTATATGGTCCACCATTACCACCAGCAAGAATTGGTTTCTTCTTTTTCTTTGAAAGAGCAGCTAAATAATCAACAATTGTTTCTTGAAGTGGATCATCTTGGAATACAAACCAAGGCATAGCAATATCAATATTATTTTCATCCAAAAATTGTTCAATTACAAAATTATAATCATCAGCAGTTGCACCACCACCGACATCTGCAGGATTACCATTATGAATTGGAACAGCAGGTGGGAAGTGATCCTTTATGTTTTTACGAATTTTTGGAGATAGGTTTCCAATTGTAAGCCCTAATCTTTCTAATTGATCAATTCCACCAATCATAGGACCAGCACCATTACTAGTCATGGCAACACGATTTCCTTTTGCTGCAGGTTGCCATGCAAGTGCCTTTAAGACTCCAACTAATTCTTGATAACTGTCAACTGAAATAATTCCTGCTTGTTTGAATGCACCCATAATCATTGCATTTGAACCACCAAGAGAACCAGTATGAGATGCAGCTTGTTTTGCACCAGCACTAGTTCGTCCACTCTTCCAAATAACAATAGGTTTCTTTTGATCTTTCATTACACGTTTAGCTGTATTGATGAATTTTCTTCCATCTCCAAATCCTTCAACATACAATCCAATTACTTTAGTTTGAGGATCATTTGCAGCATACCAAATCATATCTGCTTCATCTACATCAGAACGATTTCCAAAACTGATCATTTTTGATAATCCAAATAAATCAGCACTTTCCAACATACTAATTCCCATAGTTCCACTTTGTGAAAAGAATGCAACATTGCCTAATTTTGAACGAACCATTCTTTCTTGTCCCTGGAATGCACAATCAAGTCTATTTGCAGCATTAAACATGCCAATGCAATTAGGACCAATTACACGAATTTTATGCTTTAAAGATAATTCTTTAACTTCGGCTTCCATGGCAGCTCTATCCCCACCAAGTTCCTTACCGCCACCAGAAACAATGACAACATTGTGAATTCCTTTCTTTGCGCAAGTCTTCATAATTTCTCCACATGCAGAAAGATCAACACAAACAACAACTAAATCAATTTTATCTGTAATATCGTCTAAAGAAGGATAACACTTGATTCCAAGAATTTCTTTCTGTTTAGGATTAATTGGATATACCTTACCTTTGTAATCTTGTTTTCCAAGTGCATCTAATACAGAATTACCAATTTTACCAGGTGTTGCAGATGCACCAATTAATGCAACAGATTTTGGAGTAAAGAATGACTCCATTGATGTTGTATTTGGTTTTGCTTTTGAAATTGAATTCTTTTTTAATTCATTGTTTAAAATTATTTTTGCATCTACTACAAAGTAAGATTTTGGATATACAATTACAGGGTTAAAGTCAATACTGTTAACATAATCTGCATTATCAACACCCATTTTTCCAATTTGAACAAGTGCTTTTGCAATCATGTTTAGATCAATTGGTTTACTTCCACGAAATCCTTTGAGAAGTTTTGAGCCCTTTAATTCATTTAACATTGATTTTGCATCAGAAGTAGTAATTGGAAGCATTCTAAATGCAACATCTTTGAAAACTTCAGTCATTATTCCACCTAATCCAACCATAATCATTGGACCAAATTGAGGATCATTTTGAATACCTACAATTAATTCAACACCGTCTTGTGGAACCATTTTCTCCAAAAGAATTCCTTTTACATCAACACCTTTCTTTTTAGATAAACGTCCAAACATGTCATCAAAAGTCTTTTTGACATCAGCTACATTATCAATGCCTACCTTAACCCCACCAACATCAGTTTTGTGTAAGATTTGTGGAGATACAACTTTCATCACTAAAGGAAAACCAATTTTTTTGGCTTGTTTTACAGCCTCAGATGCAGATGTGGCTAATGCATAAGGTGGAACCTTAATTCCATAAGTTTTGAGAATAGATTTAGATAATTCTTCAGTGATGACTTTATGATCGGTTTGAATGGTTTCTTCAAAAAGTTTATTCACAGCAGTCATTGTTCGATCGATGAAATCAAAACTCAATATATTAAACTTTGGTCAAAGAGCAAATTCAGATTTAAAATTATTGTAAAAAATTTCCATGTTGGATTTCACAGTAGAGATATGCTCATCAATATCTGAGCGAATTTTTTGTGGATCTATGTATGATATTTGGCGTAATTTTTCTTCAGTTTTATCTAGCCAAAGGTTTACCATTTGTTCATTTACTTCAAGATGGAATTGTAGACCAATTGCACTTTTGTATTGAAATACTTGATTTTGATAATTCTCAGATAGTGCCAATCTAGCAGCACCTTCAGGTAAATCAAAAGTATCACCATGCCAATGAAATACAGAAAAAGGGTTTGAAAATCCATCAAACAATTTAGAATTATTTGAAAATTTCAGATCATGGTAGAATCCAATTTCCTTAATTGGTCCTTTGTAGACTTCAGCACCAAAAGTTTTTGCAATTAATTGCGAACCTAAACAAATACCCAAAACAGGTATTTCATTATCAACAGAATTTTTAATTAATTTTTGTTCACGTATTAAATATGGTAAATTATCATTAGCACTCTCAGGTGCACCCAGTATTACTACAAGTGAAAATTTCTTTTCAGGAATTGTTTCATGTTTTGCATGAATTGAAGTGATATCAAATCCATCATCAGATAATAATTCTCCCAAATATCCTGAACCTTCAATTCTAGTATTCTGTATTAATAGAACATTAGACATTGTTTGAATTAAAAAATAGAACTATTAAGGCCAGATGCCTTTTTGATTAAATGCTTCCATTACACGTTCAACTGCTAAAACCATAGTAGCTTTTCGCATATCGACTTTGTGTTTTTTAGATAATGCATATGCATCTTTGAAACCTTGTGTAATATTTTTCTCCATCTTAGATGCAACTTCATCAAAGCTCCAATAATATCCCATATTATTTTGAACCCACTCTAAATATGAAATACACACACCACCAGAATTTGCCAAAATATCTGGAACAACAAGGATTTTTTTCTTTTCAATTACAGGATCCGCTTCAGGTAGAGTTGGTCCATTTGCAGCTTCACCAATAATTTTACAATTTAGTTTTTTTGCAATTGCTGCAGTAATTTGATTTTCTAAAGCTCCAGGAATTAAAATATCACATTTTGCAGTTAGTAAGTCTTCAGTTGAAACTTTTTTACTACCGGCAAAACCAATAACAGAACCAGTTTTTGCTTTATGTTCTAAAATTTTACTTACTTTAGCTCCTTTTGGAATTAAAATAGAACCTTTTGAATCACTAACACCAACTACTATTGCACCCATTTTCTCTAAATATTCACCAGCAAATGTAGAGGCATTACCAAATCCTTGTAAAACTACTTTTGCACCTTTTAATTTAATCTTCAATGTTTTTGCAGCTTCTCTTACTGTGTATGCTGTTCCTAAACCAGTTGCAACATTTCTTGCTAAAGAACCACCCATTGAAATTGGCTTACCAGTAATTACACCAGGAGAATATTTGTTTCCGTTTAGTTTACTAAAAGTATCCATAATTTGGGTCATCTCTCTACCAGTAGTGTATACATCAGGTGCAGGAATATCTTTTTCAGGTCCAATAATTTCAGAAATTTTGTAAGCAAAACCTCTGGTCAATCTTTCCATTTCACCATCACTAAGTTTCTCAGTTTTAGGATTAACGTAGATGGCGCCTTTTCCACCACCAAGCGGAACATCAACAATTGCACATTTCCAAGTCATCCAAGAAGATAAAGCCATAACTTCACGTTCCATGTATTCAACTCCACCTTCAGGATTGAAATAACGAATACCTCCTTTGTATGGACCTCTATCATTATTGTGTTGACTTCTAAAACCAGTAAATATTCTAATTTTTCCATTATCCATTTTAACAGGAATCTTAACTCTCAACATTTTATTTGGCATTGCAAGGTACTCACGAATTCCTTTATCATTTATGCCAAGAATATCACAAGCATCATTAACTTGTTTAGTTGCATTAGCAAATGGATCGGACTTTACCATAATAACGGTAATACTACTATTCAGATTATATAAGTTTGGTTCAAAAATGAAGATTATGATTTTTGAATTTTTAAAAAATCTACAATTTCTGAGAGATAATTACCCTTAAATTGACTGAGAATAAAGTTGAGATATCATGATGGCATCACGAGGTTACGATATGACACCTACAATGTATTCTCCAGATGGCAGAATTTACCAAGTAGAATACGCAATTGAGACTGTAAAAAGAGGAACATTAGCAATTGGTATCAGTACCAAACAAGGAGTCATTATGGCAGTTGAAGAAAAAGCAAGAACATTACAAACTAAAAACATCACACAGAAAATTTTTCAAGTAGATTATCATATCGGAGTTGCAGCAGCAGGATACATTCCAGATGCACGAGTTCAAGTTGATAGTGCAAGAGCATTTTCACAAGGAAATAGAATGACTTATGATGAATCAGTAGAAATCGCAACAGTTTCAAAATATTTAGCAGATACAGCTCATCAATTTACTCAATATGGAGGAGTACGACCAAATGGTGTCTCAATGATCATTGCAGGAGTTGATCAAAAAGGAGAAGCAATCTATGTAATAGATCCTAGTGGAACATACGTACAATTTACAGCAGTTGCAATAGGTGCAGGTGCAGATGATGTGAATTCATTTTTAGAAAAAAATTATAATCCAGATATGAGTTTAGAAGATGCAGCAGCATTAGCTATTGCATCAATTAATTTGAAAGTTGAAGCAAAAGATGAAATTAAAAATGTCAAAATGGCCAAAGTTTCATCAGAGTCAAAAGTTTTTGAGAAAGTTTCAGAATCAGATTTGGAAAACTATTCTAAGAACGTATCTAAATTTACAAATGAATAAAAGTTTTAGATTTGAAAAATATTCAATTAAATTTTAGGAGAAATTAGGATATGGGTTTAGGAAGTAGTTACTGGAGTGAAGTTATTGAAGTACTTAGAGAAATTATTCCTATTTATGATAAAGTAAATTCAATAATTTCATTAGGCAAAGATGTTGAACATAGAAATCGAGGAATTTCAGGAAGAGTACTCAAAGGAAATAAAATTTTAGATGCAGGTTCTGGTTTTGGTAATATGTCCAAAACAGCACTAAAACTTACAGATGGAGATATTTCAATTACACTTTATGATCCGTTAGTACCAATGCTCAAAAATACAGGAACACATTTTGAAAAAATTCCAGATATGGCAAATGGTGTTTTTGAACATATTCCATTTAGAGAAGAAGAGTTTGATGCAGTGTTATGTGGATATTCATTAAGAGATGCAATTAATTTAAGAATTGCAATTTCTGAAATTCATAGAGTATTAAAAAAAGAAGGACGAATGGTAATTGTAGATTTAGGAAAACCAGATAAAGGATTTATCAGAGCAGGAGTTGCATTTTACCTAAGATGTATTTTACCAATTCTTGCATTTAGTGCAGGAGGACGATTAGGATTAAAATTTGGAACACTTTATGGCACATTCCAAAGATGGCCTCAAAATAAAAAACTAGAAGAATTACTATTAGAAAAATTTTCACGAGTAGAATTTGAAAAAGATCTAATGGGTGGCGCAATAATGGTTGCAGCATACAAATGAACAGAGTTCTAATTTTAGTTAACATTACAGGATTAATCATAGGTATTTCGTATGGTCTTCATGGTCCCATACTTCCAATTTTTGCAAAAAATGTAATAGGTGCAACATATTCAGAATTAGGTTTTATCGGATTAGCAAATTTTGTGCCATACATGTTCATTCCACTTTTTGTAGGAATTTTATTAGATAGAATAAACAATGCATACATTCTAGCAATAGGTGCAGCAATTAATTCAGCATCGATTTATCTTCTGTCGATTGCACAATCAGTTCCAGAAATCTTAGGATTTAGAATAATTACAGGCGTAGCTCATGCATTTTTCTGGCCACCATGTGAATCAATTATCTCAAATGAAAGTACAGAAAAAAATAGAGTCAGAAACATCTCTTGGTTTACAATGTTTTTTGTCATGGGTTTTATGATTGGTCCACTACTTGGAACAGCATTTTTGGAAAACGTCGATGTCACATATAGAATATTATTCCAAATTGCAGCATTCATTTTAGCTGCAGGAATAATTACAGCACTATTAGCATCAAAAAAACACGTCAAAAAACATCATGAAAGATTTTCTTTTTCAGCAATCAAAGATATGAAAAAATTTCCCGAAGTCATCACATTACTAATTTTTTGTACATCATCATTTGGAATAATTTTAACAATTTTTCCAGCATTTCTTAATGATAAAGGAATGAATGCAACGGATATTCTGTATCTTTATTTTGCATTTGGAATTTCACGAGTGGTCTCACTTGCATTAGCAGGGAAATTTGCAAAAAGGACAAGTCAAACTTTGATTGCAGCTACACTAGCAGTTTCAATAGGATTAGGAATATCAGTAATTGCAGATTCAATCATCATGTTTGGAATTGCAATTGTGTTAATGGGATTTGGATTTAGCATATTTTTCCCATTAACTTTAGAAATAATTTTGAGTAAAACAAGAAAAGGAGTTTCTGGAAAAATTATTGGGGCATATGAAACAATTTTTGGATTAGGATGGGCAATTGGACCAACTATAGGAGGACCAATGACTCAAGCATTTGGAGATGAAACACCTTACATCATATTTTCAATTATAGGTGTTGGAATTACAATATTAGCAATAATTTCAAGAAAAAAATTAGAGCCACTAAAAATTAATGAATAAAAAATGGAAAAAAATACAAGCAGATTAGGCACAAAATGAAACATTACGTTTAATTTTAATTCAAAGAATAACTGAACATGATAGAAAATTCATTGAATATAGGTGGAAGTGAATGGATGATCATCATATTTGTTGCAGTAGTCTTAGTTTTAGGAACAGGTAAGCTTCCAGGTGCAGCAAAAAAAATGGGAAAAGTGGTTAGTGAATACAATAATGCAAAAAATGAAATTCAACAGCAAATGAAAGAGGTAACTGAAGAAGTTCCAAAAATATCAGGACCAGTTGAAACAGAAAGAGAAAAATTAGAAATGATAGCAAAATCAGCAGGAATTAAAACAGAAGATAAAACAGATGAGGAGATACAAAAAGAAATTTCTTCAAAGATGGGTCAAAAAACAACAGACACTACTGAAACAAAATAAAAATTATTTTGATTTTTTAATTCTATATAGATCCTTGTCTAATCTCTTTTTAGCAAATTTGTAATAATCAGGAACTATTTCAAATCCAATATAACGACGATTAAGAGATTTGCTTACCACAGCAGTTTGTCCTGAACCTAAAAAAGGATCAAAGATAATATCTTTTTTCTCACTAGAGTACTCTAATAATTTTTTAATTATTTCCAGAGGAAGTTTCGTAGGGGTTTTTTCATCTCCAGACCAATATTCCCTTTTGATATCCCAAACATCTTCTTTATCACGATAATGAAGGCTACGACCATCTTCAGATTTATCATCTTTTTGAAATCTAGAAAAAGGAAAAAATTTTCTTTTTTTATTGTCTTTACAAACATAAAGACAATGATAATGAGATGTAACAAATTTCTTTTTTGTTACAACACCAAATTGATATTTCCAAATAATATGATTAATAGTTACAAATCCAACATCATCCAAAGCACGTAAAATATCCTTAAGATTATTCCAGCCTGAAAAGACGTACATGCTACCAGAGTCCTTTAAAATTCGGAATACTTCACTCATCCAAGAATATGTAAAATCATAGTAATCTTCAGGTTTAATTTCATTGTATCCAGATAAAACTCTAGAAGCAGTTCGATTGTAATTAGCTTTTTTTGCTTTAAAATTAATAGCAAATGGAGGATCAGTAATTACAAGATCAATTTTATTTTTAGGGATTAATTTCATTCCCTCAATACAGTTTTGATTGTAAATTTTGTTAATTTCTATTTTTTTCATTTTTAAATTGAAGATTGCTTCTAGGTTAATAATCTCATTGGTTAGGAAATAAATTAAACAATAAATCACCAGAGATTTCTTATTAAGTAGATCTTGAAATTTTCATGTCCTAAATGCAAATCAAAAATTGAAATTCAGAAAACATTCAATAAAAAAATGCATGTATCTTGTAGTAAGTGTGGTATTGAAGATATTTTAGAATTTTCAAAAAACCCAGACGAAGTATTTCTAGAATTTCTAACAAGATATGATAAAGGATTAGTAACTGAAAAAGGACTGAGTGAAGGATTAACTGATGAAGGCATTATCAGATCAGAAAAAGAAATTAAAGAAATGATCGGTAAAAATAATCCTGAAAAGTTTATTGAAAAAATTTTATTTTCAAAAAAAGATTTTATTTCAGAGTATAAAATTTTGAAGAATTCTGAGCCTAAAATGGGAAGTAAAGTTGAAGAATTAGGATTAGAAAAAGAAATTTCAGATTTTCTTAATGAATTAAAAATTAAACAATTCTATAAATTTCAAGAAGATGCAATACAGGAAATAGTTTTTGGAGAAAATGTTGTTATTGAAGCACCAACGGCATCAGGAAAAACAGAAGCATTTTTGATTCCAGTAATTCAGAGAATTAAAAAAGAATCAAATCAAGGAAAAGTATTTGCAATTTTTGTATATCCAACAAAGGCATTAGCCAGAGATCAGTATCCAAAAATTAAGAAATTTGCAGATAAAATTAAAATCAATGTTAAAGTATTTGATGGAGACACCAAAATAGAAGAAAGAAGAGAAATAATTGAAAAATCTCCTGAAATATTAATTACAAATTTTGATGTATTACATTATCACTTATGGCATCAAACAAAATTTTCATCCATATTAAGTTCAACTAAGATTTTGGTAGTGGATGAAGCACATGTTTATTCAGGAATTTTTGGAACAAATGTTCATTATATAATAAAAAGACTGAAACGTATTTGCAAAAACAAATTACAATTTGTTGCAGCATCAGCAACACTTGATGATGCAAAAACATTTTGTGAACAATTATTTGGAGAAAAAATGCAACTGATCAAAGGATCAGGCAAAAAAGGAGAAACAGATTTTGTGATGTTATTTCCATCACTTAGAACACAAAGAAAACTAATGGTGGAATTGACGAAAAAATTAACAGATAAAAATCACAAAACAATGGTTTTTAGTAATTCACACTTGAATGCAGAACTTTTAGCAATGCAAGCAAAAAAACAAAAAATCAACATCAAAGTACATCGAGCAGGATTAATGGCAAATTATAGGATGTCAGTTGAAAAACAATTCAAAGAAGACAAATTACAAGCAATTTCATGTACACCCACGCTTGAATTAGGCATAGATGTTGGAAATGTCGACTGTGTTATATCATCAACAATACCAGTAAACAGATTAACTCAAAGAATAGGTAGAGCTGCAAGAAAAGGTCAAAGAGGATATGCATTTTTAACATTGGGAAATGATCCTATTTCTCAATATTACAAAAATCATCCTGACGATTATTTTGAGGATATTGAAAAAACATACATTGATCCAAACAATCCATTTGTAGAAGAATTTCAAATCTTAGCAATGGCATGTGATAAACCAATTTCAAAACATGAATTAAAAGAACATCAAGATGTAATTGAACATCATATAATTGAAGAAAATATTATAGAATCTAACAATAGGATAATTCCAAATTTTGAGAAAATTAACTCAGTATTAAATAATTATAGTATACGTGGTATCGGTAAATCAATAGATATTTTTCTAAATGAAAAAAAAGTTGGGGACAGAACATTACCAATTGCGTTAGAAGAACTACACAAAGATGCAATTTATTTTCTAGCAGGTTCACGTTACAAAGTAAAAGAATTGAACTATCCTGAAAAGAATTTTGCAAAAATTGAAAGAATTCCAAAGGATTATCCATACTATACAAAATCACTTACAGAGGAATGGCCAACAATTGAAACAGTGTTTGAAAAAAGAAATGCAGGTGGAATTGAAGTTGCATTTTGTAAATTACATATTGAGAAAAAGGTTTACGGTTATGTGAATATAGAATTAGGACAAGAAGTTACGCAAGGTGAAAAAGTAATGCTAGATACACCTCTAGAATATGATTTCATTACAAAAGGAATTGTATTTCATGCACCAAAACCATTAGAAATTATGGAGAAATCAGAAGATGAAGAGTATACAGAAGCCAGCGGATATCATGCTACAGAACATGTTGTGATCGAGGGCAGCAATATGATAACGGGAGGAGTTTCCCAAGATTTAGGTGGCATATCATTAGGCACTTCAGGCTTAATTTTCATTTATGATGGAGCAATTGGAGGTAGTGGTGCAAGTAAGGCACTTTATGATAGATTTGAAAAAGCACTTGAAAGAAGCATGCATATTGTAAAAGAATGTCCATGCAAAAATGAAGCAGGATGTCCCCGATGTACATTTTCATACAGATGTGGAAATAATAATGAATTTTTACATAAATATTCAGCACTAGAAATTCTAGAAAGAATCAACAATGGAGAGAAAACAAAATTAATTGATCCTGTTGAAGGAGACAAACCATTAGTATAAAAAAATCAAAATGGGATAAATATAAGAAAAAAATAAGATAATTATGGAAAAAGTTGCTCTTGTAACAGGTAGTTCATCAGGTATTGGATTAGAAACAGTTTTGGCACTAGCAAGAGACGGGTATCTAACATTTGCAAGTATGAGAGATATAA
>ERZ651776.741-NODE-741-length-43707-cov-5.926839_pt1 | contig 43707 bp, 46 predicted proteins | sample MGYA00514761_ERZ651776 | MGnify/ENA metagenome assembly ERZ651776
AGCTATATTACATGCACCTTCCACATGGGTATTATTAAATTTTTGCTGACTTTGCTCTTCTAGGATACCAACTAAATTAATGACTTTATTTGCACCATCGACAATATTTTTAACACTCTTTTTATCAGTTATATTGCCCTGATATATTTCGACTTGTCCTAACTTTCCCATCAAAGTTAAATGTTTGGCTTCATTCGGTTTTCTTACAAAAACTTTTATTAGGCAATTATCTTGCAATAGAATAGAAACTATATACCTACCTATAAAACCCGATGCACCAAAAATAACCACTGTGGGATTTGAATTGTTATGAATATTCAAAAAAAGTCCTTTCTAAATATGTTGATTTTATATACATAAAAGATACAGATGGACAAGTAAAATTAGAAAATTAAAAAAACATTATGGATATATTAACATATAATGAATGATTTCTAAATTGATTAGGTAAATTTTAAAAGATGCTATAAAATTTAGAAAAAATTGGAGAATCAATGCAAGAGAATAAATATACCTTTTATAAAAATGATTTGCCTGTAGATTTAAAATTTTCTAATTGTATAGCAATTGATACTGAAACAATGGGTTTAGATTTTAGAAGGGACAGACTATGTTTAGTGCAAATATCAGATGGTGATGATTTTGCTCACCTAGTACAAATAAAAAAAAATACTCTCTATCCTAATTTATCAAAAGTATTAATGGACGATAAAATAAAAAAAATATTTCATTTCGCTCGTTTTGACCTTGCCGCAATTCAAAAACATATGGGAATATTCTGTAAAAATATTTACTGTACTAAAATTGCTTCAAAATTAATCAGAACTTATACAGATAGGCATGGTCTAAAAGAACTATGTAAGGAGCTAATCAATATTGATATATCAAAGCAAAAACAAAGTTCTGATTGGGGAAATGAAGATTTAAGCCATGAACAGTTAAAGTATGCAGCTTCAGATGTTTTATACCTACATAAAATTAAATATGAATTAGACATTATTTTAGAAAGAGAAAATAGACAAGAATTAGCGGAAACACTTTTTAAATTTATAGGTACGAGAGCTTACTTAGATTTAAATGGATGGCATGAACCTGATATTTTTTCTCATTAAATAATATATACCAGATCAGGAGCTTAAAATTGTTGAAATCAAAAGAAATAGGTTTAATAAAAAACAATATTAAGATTCAAAAACTTGCCTTGACAAAATTAGAAAAATTAATTGATACAACTGTTATAAAAGCTGTAAATTTATTATATAAAAATAAAGGTAAAATTATCATAACTGGAATAGGAAAAAGTGGTTATATAGGCTTAAAGTTAGCTGCAACTTTTTCTTCAACTGGATCCCCATCACAATATATTAATTGTGCTGAAGCAAATCATGGGGACCTTGGCACAATTCAAGATCAAGATATTTTAATAGCATTATCTAAATCAGGTGAAACAAAAGAAATGTTTCCAATCATTAATTTTGCAAAAACAAATAAAATAAAATTAATATCTATTACAGCTAAAAAAAGTAGTTTCTTGGCAAGAAATTCGCATGCTACCTGTCTAATTCCTGATATTTCAGAGTCATGCCCCCTAAATTTAGCTCCTACTACTTCCACCACAATGATGCTGGTATTAGGTGATGCTATCGCTGTAGCATTGATGAATAAAAGAAAGTTTAAGCAAGAAAGCTTTAAAAAGTTTCATCCTGGAGGAATGTTGGGAAAGAGCCTTCTTTTAGTAAAAGATATAATGCATAAAAAAGATAAAATACCTTTAATTAAAAATAATCATACAATGCGAGAAGTTTTATTAAAGATGACATCTTACGGTTTTGGATGTGTAGGAATAACTAATAATAAAAATGTTTTAATAGGTATAGTTACAGATGGGGACCTAAGAAGGAATATTGCGAAAAACTTTTTAGATCTTCCAATAGATAAAATTATGACTAAAAATCCTATCACTATAGAGTCTAAGATAAATATTAAAAATACTGTTAATATCATGAATAAAAATAAGATTACGGCAGTGTTTGTTGTTAAGAATAATTCTAAAATACCAGAGGGTATCATTCATATTCACGACTGTGTCAAAACTGGGTAACTATGGAAACAAAAAATAGAACATTTCATAATACTTGGCACAAAAATATTCAAAATAACGATGCGCAAAATATTAATAAAAAAAGTATTTATAAATCTATATTGAAAATAATTTTTTTATTATTATTAATATTTTCTGTATTAATAATATACAGATGGAGCAAAAAAATACCTGATATTGAATTATTAAGTATAAATAAAGCGGAGTATTTATTTCAACCTGATACTTTATTGAGTCCCAAGCTTCTGATCCAAAATAAATCTAATGAACCTATAACCATAGAAGCCTTTCTAGCAAAAAAAAGTGTTGAAAACCCTAATATTATAATTTTAAAAAATCCAAAGGGACATTATAAATTGTCTAACAAAAGAAATATTTATTTTTACTCTATTAAAGGTATATTAAATAGTAATAAAGGAATATTAAAATTAATAGAAAATGTAGAAATAATATCTTCGGATGGTACAAAATTGTTTACTGATAATATAATATATAATTATAAAAATAATATAATAAATGGTGAAGATGAAGTTACCTTAGATGGGCAATGGGGAATATTAAAAGGAAAAGGGTTTAGTTATAATTTAAAAAGTTCTATTATCAACTTGACAGGCAAGCCAAAACTTTCTTTATACAATAATAAAGGAATAGTTCAATGAAATATATAGCAGTTTATTTAAAGATAATATCAATTTATATTTGTTCTATAATAATTGTATATGCAGAGGAAATAATTCCTGTTGATATTACGTCTGATGAGATGCAATGGGATGATAATGAAAGAATTGCATATGCAATTGGAAATGCTGCTGCCGTACAAGGTAAAAGAAAGATGCAAGCTGATAAGCTAATTGTGTATTTAGAAAAAAATAATGACACTAACGAAATAATTTTAATTAAAGCAGAGGGTAATGTTATATTTACTAATATGGATGAAATAGCAACTGGTAAACTTGCAACCTATGACTTTATTAAAAATAATATTATTATTGAAGATGAAGTGACTCTTATGAAAAATGATAACCTTATGAAAGGTGAACTACTTGAAATGAATCTTAATACAGGCATAAGTCAAATAAGCAGTAAAAATGATTCAAAGAAAGTGAAAATGCGATTTCTTCCAAAGACAAATGATAAAGGTCTAGAATGATAGAAAATAATAATCCAAAATTAATCGTCAAAAATAATGGGCTAGTGGTAACTAACCTAGGCAAATCTTTTCAAAAAAAGCCAGTCGTTAGAAGTGTTTCACTTCAAATTCAAAGAGGAGAAGCTGTAGGATTACTAGGTCCAAATGGCGCAGGAAAAACCACATGCTTTTATATGATAAGTGGTTTGATTACTCCTGATTATGGGAAAGTTTTATTAAATAATAAAGATATAACAAAAATGCCTATTTATAAAAGAGCAAGAGCAGGAATAGGATACTTACCTCAAGAAATATCTATTTTTAGAGGTATGACTGTGGAGCAAAATATTAGAGCAATATTAGCCTTACATATTTCAGATAGAACTGAAAGAGAGATACAGTTGGATGAATTATTGGCAGAATTTTCATTAACTCATCTAAGGCGCACATCTAGCTTAGCATTATCTGGTGGAGAAAGAAGAAAAGTAGAAATTGCTAGAGCTTTAGCATCTCAACCATCTTTTATACTTTTAGATGAACCATTAGCAGGAATAGACCCTATAGCAATTGAGGAAATCAGAGAATTAATAAAGCATATTAAAGATAGAGGCGTTGGAGTGTTAATTACAGACCATAATGTAAAAGAAACTTTAGAACTCATAGATAAAGCATATATTATACATGAAGGTAAAGTACTAATGCATGGTAGCCCTAATGACATTATAGAAGATGAGAATGTAAGAAGAGTTTATTTAGGTAAGAAATTTAACCTTTAACTATATTAAAAAGATGCTAAAACAAATATTTTCTCAAAAACCTAAAATCACAATTAATCAAAAAATCAATAGTAACACAATCAATGCTATAAAAGTTCTACAAATGTCTTCTAATGAAGTAGATAATTTTATTAGGCAAGAAATAGAAAAAAATCCTTTTTTACTACCTTCTAAAGATTCTTATACATCAATTAAAGATCCAAGTATTGAAAATCAAACAAAAAATTACAATATAAAAGAATGGTTATATCAACAAAGTTCTTTTATAGCTTCAGATAAAGAAGAAGAAGTTCTTATCAAGATTTATATAGAAAACCTTGATGATTTTGGTTTTTGCAGAATAATACCTAGTGAAGCGGCTCAATTAGGTAAGACATCAAAAAAAAAATCAAATGAAGTATTGCTCAAGCTAAAATTATTAGATCCTATAGGAATATTTTCTAATTCTATAGCAGAGCATTTATCTTTTCAATTGCAAAAAAAAGGTATTTTTAATTATAAATATGAAACACTTTTACAAAATTTAAAAGATTTAGCATCTGGAAACTTTAATAAACTGGCTGTGCTATGTGAAGTAGATATGAAACAAATTATGCATATGATTAAAAATATAAAATCTCTAAAACCAAGGCCTTTAGAAGGATTAGAAGTAGAAAAAATTGAAGCAGTAATACCTGATATATTAGTTACTATGGATAGACGTAAAATAAATATAAATTTATATAATAAAAATCATCATCAAGTATTTATAAACAAAAAATATGTAAATCAAATGAAAGTTAAACAAAAACATTTATCAAACAAAGAAATGAAGACATATATTCAAGAGCAAATTGCACATGGCAAAATGATTCAAAACAATTTAAATAGAAGAAATGAGACTATGTTATTAGTATCAAAAGCTGTTTTAGAATTTCAAAAAATGTTTTTTCTGCATGGTGCAGAAAGCATTTTACCATTAACACATAACCAAATTAGTAAAAAGGTTTTAATGAATGAGAGCACTATAAGTAGAACAGTTAAGAATAAATATATTAAATTTAATAATAAAACGATGCCTTTAAGCTATTTTTTCACAAGTAAGCTTAAAAATAAATTGAATGTTGAAAATAGTTCTTCTATATCAATCAAGGCTAAGATCAAGAAGTTAATAACCTCCGAAGAACAATTAGATATTATCTTAAGTGATCAAAAAATTGTAAATTTATTAAAAAAAGAAGATATTATGATATCACGAAGAACTGTAAATAAATATAGAGAAAGTTTAAACATTCCTAGTTCTTTGGTGCGATCAAAAACATTTTAATAATTGTATAATATATAAAAATTTAATAATATGCTGATCCTCAAGTAAATTTTTATTTGCAAATCTTTTTGAAGTATATGGAGACCAGAATGTTAAAGGATGAAAAAGATAATAGAAATATTAATATAACAGATATTTTATCGACTTCTAATATTTTAAATTTACATAATATTAATCACAAAAAACAATTATTCACAAAAATTGCTGATATATGCAGTAAAAATATTAATATACCTAAATCAAGATTCCTTTCAGCGCTTTTAGACAAAGAAGATGAAGAAAACAGCGGAATAGGAGGAGGAGTAGCTATTCCAAATATTCAGATGGATGAAATTAATAATATGTTTGGTATATTTATAAAACTTAATAAATCTATTAGCTTTAATTCTATTGATAATGAGCCCGTAGATATTATATTCACACTTATTTCGCCACAGAACTATCATCCTATACATTTAAATATATTAGCTTTTCTTTCGCGGCTATTTACTAATAAAAAGAATTTAAAGAATTTACGTGCATCATTAGATAAAGAAACTATATATGCTATATTAACAACTGAATTATAAATTAATAAAAGGAATAAATATGTCTAGTTTCAATGATTATAAAATAGCAGATATCTCACTGGCAGAATGGGGTAGAAAAGAAATAGAGATAGCTGAAACAGAAATGCCAGGTTTAATGTCATTAAGAGAGGAATATGTTAATAATAAGCCTCTTAAAAATGCAAGAATTGTTGGATGTCTTCATATGACTATACAAACAGCTGTACTAATAGAAACATTAATTGATTTAGGCGCTGAAGTAAGATGGTCATCGTGTAATATTTTTTCCACTCAAGACCACGCTGCAGCTGCCATGGCTGCAAAAAATATACCTGTATTTGCCTGGAAGGGTTTAACTGAAGAAGAATTCTGGGATTGTATTGAGCAAACTATTACTGGACCTAATAACTGGAAACCAAATCTAATATTAGATGATGGAGGCGACTTAACAAAATTAATGCATGATAAATATCCAGAAATGTTAAAGGATGTAAAAGGTCTAAGCGAGGAAACTACTACTGGAGTTCATAGACTATATGAAATGGAAAAAGATAATACGCTTTTAGTTCCTGCCATTAACGTAAATGACTCTGTAACTAAATCTAAATTTGATAATTTATACGGTTGTCGTGAGAGTCTAGTAGATGGGATCAGAAGAGCTACGGATGTTATGATGTCTGGAAAAGTTGCTGTAGTTGCGGGCTATGGTGATGTTGGAAAAGGATCAGCAGCATCTCTTAGAAATGCAGGCGCAAGAGTAATAGTTACAGAAATAGATCCGATATGTGCTTTACAAGCCTCTATGGAAGGGTATGAAGTAGTAACAATGGATAATGCAGCAAAATATGGAGATATTTTTGTAACGGCTACAGGAAACTGTGATGTAATCAATATTGATCATATGCGAGACATGAAAGATAGGGCTATTGTATGTAATATTGGGCATTTTGACTCAGAAATAGAAATTGCTGCTTTAAAAAATTATCAATGGGAAGAAGTTAAGCCACAGGTAGATCAAGTAACTTTTCCTGATGGAAAAAAAATAATTGTACTGGCTGAAGGCAGGTTAGTAAATTTAGGTTGTGCAACAGGTCATCCAAGTTTTGTTATGAGTGCATCTTTTACGAATCAAGTATTAGCACAAATTGAGCTATGGGACAATTATGAAAATTATGAAAATAAGGTTTATACTTTACCTAAAGAATTAGATGAAAAAGTTGCTTATCTTCATTTAAATAAAGTTGGTGCAGAACTTACTAAATTAAATAGTAAGCAAGCAGAATACCTTAAGTTAAATGTTGAAGGGCCTTTTAAACCTAATCATTATAGGTATTAATATAATTAATGAAAGTATTATTAAGTAATGTCGAAGATACAATAAAATTAGGTAAAAAAATTGCTCAACTTGCAAAAAAAAATGAAATAATTTGCTTAAAAGGTGATTTAGGTACTGGAAAAACTACATTGGCGCGGTCTTTTATAAAGTACCTCACTAATAGTAATAAAGTCTTAAGCCCAACATTTCCTTTGTTATTAACGTACGAATATGAAGATAATATAATATGGCATTATGATATGTATAGGTTAAAACAACCAGGAGATGTATGGAACTTAAGTTTAGAAGATGCTTTAAATAATGGCATTATTATAATTGAATGGCCGGAGATAATTGAATATTTGCTACCTAAAAAGAGAATTGAGATTGTAATTAAAGACCTTAGTAATAATGCAAGGTCTGCAGAAATTAATGCTAATCAAGACCTTCTAGAAGGCATTAAAGAGTTTCAATTTCTTTAGATGATAGAGATAATGGATAATAAGAAAATTATAGACTTCTTAAAAGCTAATGATATAAACCCCCTATTACTTGATCCTATTAAGCAAGATGCATCCAATAGAAGTTATTTTAGAATTAAAAATAATAAGAATACTTTACTAATGGATTCACAACCCAAAGATAATAATAACTATGGCTTTATAGAAATTTCAGGGTATTTAAATAATATTGGCTTATCCGCTCCAAAGATTTTTAAAAGCGACCATAAAAATGGTTTATTTCTCATAGAAGATTTTGGAAAATTAACCTTTAACGAAGCAATGAAGAAAAATATTTCCGAAGAACTATTGTATATCAATGCAGTCCAATGTTTAGCAGAAATTCATAAAAATATTAATCCTAAAGCCATACCAGTATATAGTAATAAATATTTATTTGCAGAATTAAGTATTTTTACAGAGTGGTTTTTTAAAGAAAAAGAAATAACAATAGATAATACAGCATTACAAAAATGGGAAAAAGCGTGGGAAAAACCACTAAATGAATTAAAGAGAGGTAATAATAAGCTAGTATTAAGAGATTTTCATGCTGATAATCTTTTTTGGTTGCCAGAAAGGAAAAATATTAAAAGAATAGGCTTAATTGATTTTCAAGATGCTTTAATTGGTCACGAAACATATGATATATCATCTTTATTAGAAGATGTACGAAGAAATGTTTCAGAAGAGATAAAAAAAGTAGCTATTCAAGAATTTATTAAAATAAAAAAAATTAAAGATGAAAAACAATTTTATCAAAACTATAAAGTATTAACTGCGCAAAGAAATGCAAAAATTGTTGGTATATTTATTAGACTTGCTGAAAGAGATAATAAAAAAAAGTATCTTAAGCTAGTAAATAAAGCTATGAACCTATTTTTAAAATCTGCTAATGATGCTAAACTAGAAGAAGTTTTACAATGGATAGAAACATACATTCCTCAACATAAACTATATTTATATTAAGTATTAAAATGTATAAAAAACTACAAATAGACCAAGCTATTATTCTTTCTGCTGGATTTGGAGCAAGAATGCGTCCTCTAACCCTTACTACACCTAAACCTTTAGTAAAATTAAATAACCAACCTATTATTTATTATATTTTAGAAGAGCTTAAAAATAATAAAATTAAAAAATGTTTTATCAATGTCCATTATCTTGCCTTAAAAATTGAAAAATATATAGAAAAATATAAGACATTAAATAAATCTATGGAAATTATAGTAATAAAAGAAAAAGAAATATTAGAAACAGGAGGTGCAATTAAAAATATTGTAGATAAATATAATACCAAACCTACTATAGTTATAAATGGAGATTCACTTATTATGCCTTTTAAAGATATCAGTCCTTTGTCATTAATGATAAAAAATTTTGATATTGACACTATGGACTTTCTTTTATTATTAGATAACTTTCAAGACTCCATTGGGTATAATAATAATGGTGATTTCGGTTTTACTAATAAAACTGACCCATCAAAAATTACCAGAAATATTAATTCTGGGCTTGCATTTACTGGATGGCAAATTTTGAATCCTAATATAGTAAATAAGGTAGATAAAAATGTATTCTCTTTAAATTATTGCTATGATCAGGCTATTAAAGACAATACTATTTGGGGAACGATTAATTGCCAAAAATGGTTACATATTGGAACCATAAGTGCTCTTAATGAAGCAAATATATGGCTAGAGAACTATAAAGAATGAATTATATATTTTATGATTTTGAAACTACAGGAAGAGAAAGCAACTGGGACCAAATTATCCAAGTTGGAGCAGTATTAACTAATTCTAGCTTCCAAGAAATAGATCGATTTGAATCTAGATGCTGCTTGAGACCTGGAATTATACCTTATCCACAAGCCATACTTGTTAATAAAAGTTCCGCCAATGATTTAACCAAGACAAAACTATCACATTTTTCACTTATAGAGCTAATGTTAGCGAAGTTTAAATCTTGGGGATCTGCAATATATATAGGTTATAATACAATAAGTTTTGATGAAGAGTTTTTAAGAAAGTCTTTATTCAAAACTTTATTTGACCCTTATCTTACTCTAAATAATGGAAATAAAAGATCTGATCTATTAAATATTCTAAGAGCTAATCACGCCTACTTTCCAGACAGTATAAAGATTCCACTTAATGAAAAAGGTAAGCTATCATTTAAGCTAGATCAAGTAGCTCCATTTAATGGTATTAGTGATTTTAGCGCTCATGATGCTATAGGAGATACAATAGCAACTATTAAACTAGCTGAACTTATTAAAAATAAAAACCCTGAATTATGGGAAGCAAGTTTGTTAACAACAAATCGGGAAGAGACAGACTTTATAATTAAAAATAATAAAATATTTTGTATAACTGAAACATTTTTCGGAAAAACTATGCCATTTATTGTATCTTTATTATGCCATCATCCAAAATATAAATGGGCACAATGTTTTGATCTCAAAAATAATCCTGAAGATTATATCAATTTAACTCCAGAATCCTTAGAACATTTTATGTCAAAAAGTCCAAAAATTATAAGAAACCTTAGAAGCAATAAAAGTCCAATTATTATGAATTCTAATCATATTTCTAAGATAAATGAATATAAGCATATATCTGAAAAAGAGCTCTTAAGAAGGGCTGATATTATAAGTTCAAATATAAATTTCAAACAAACAGTTGAAAAAATTCTAGAAAAAAAAGCTTTGGAAAAAGAAGACTATATATCACAAGAAGATATAAATTATGAAGAAACAATTTATCATTCATTTTCTACTAACTATGAAAAAATAGTTATGGAAGAATTTCATATTTCTCCATGGGAGGATAAATTAAAAATTGCCCATAAATTTAAAGATGAAAGAAATTATTATTTTGCAGAAAGATTAATATATGAGGAAAAACCTTCATTACTTCCTAAAGAAAATTTAAATAAAATAAATAGACATATAGCAACACAAATTTTTAGCACGAATGAAGAAAAATGGAATACTATTCCAAAGGCATATAAAGATATAGACGACCTAAGAGAAAAATATGAAGAAGAGAAAGATGGAGGCACCTTAAATAATTTAAATGATTTAAATAATTTAATTGAAGATATTGAAATAAAATACCAAGATGTATAAATTATATTTAACTTTATTAACAAGGACCTGAACTTATGAGCACTATAAAAATATCTGATGAAACATTTGAAGAAACTGTTATTAACAAGAAAGAGCCTATTATTATTGATTTTTGGGCAGAATGGTGCGGTCCTTGTAAGCAAATAGGTCCTATTCTTGAAGAAATTTCTGAAGAATATAGTAATAAAATTACTATCGGAAAAATGGACGTAGATGATAACCCTGAAACACCAGGAAAATATCAAATAAGAGGCATTCCAACGATGCTGCTATTTAATAATGGAGAACTAGTTGATACTAAAGTAGGAATGTCTTCAAAAACTGAGCTTAAGGAATGGATTGACAAAAATATCTAACTTTTATCTAAATTTAATACTTCACCGACCAAATATAGAGATCCAAATATTAAAACCTTAGATTTTGGTATAATTAGATCAGAATATAAAGCTTCCTTAACAGAGGATTTTATATAAGACTTAAGATCTAAAGTTTTAGCTATGCTTGTTAATTCATTAACTGAATAACAATTCTTATTATTTTGTAAAGGTACAAAAACTATATAATTAATAATGTTTTTTAAAATTAATAATATAGTTTTTGCATCTTTATTTTTTAAAAAACCACAAACTAAAATTATTTTTTTTACTTTTCCCTCCTGTGCCCATTTTTTAATTGCTTTGGCACCTGCTATATTATGCCCTCCATCTATCCAAACCTCAGTAGAGCTTGAAATATGTTTCTGGATATTTCCTTTATTGATTTTTTCTAGACGGCCTTGCCATTTAGTAGAAGCAATAGCTTCTTTAATATAATCAATGCCTATGCCAAGGTGAGAACAAGAAATAAGAGAAGTAGCTGCAAGAACTGCATTTACTATTTGATGTCTACCATTAAGAGAAGGGTTAGGAAAAGTATATTGATGATTATTTAACCCTTTGATCTCAAAACCATCTTTAATTTCTTTAAAAAAAGTAGTTTCATTACATACGATTAATGTTGTTTTTTTTTCAGCACATTTTTTTATTATTACTTTTTCTACTTCAGGGTGCTGGGGTGCTGAAATACAAAGAGTATTATTTTTAATTATTCCTGCTTTTTCTCTAGCTATAAGTTCTAAAGTATTTCCCAAAAAATCAGTATGATCAATAGAGATACTAGTTATTATATTTAAGAGCGGTTTTACAACTACGTTAGTAGCATCCAAGCGTCCTCCCAAACCTGTTTCAATTATTGCAACATCGGCTTTACTTTTAGACATTAGTAAAAATGCAATGCAGGTTAGCAGTTCAAATTGAGTAATTGGATCTCCATTATTAATCTCTAGACAATAATCTAACGTCTCAAATAATTTTGAATAACTTATTATATCATTTGCAATTATAAACCTTTCTGTGACTTCTATTAAATGAGGAGAAGTGTATACGTGTATTTTTTTTCCGGCGCATATTAAAGCTTCAGAAAGGAATGCAATAGTAGATCCTTTACCATTTGTGCCCGCGACATGTATTACAGGAGGTAATTTCAAATGAGGATTATTTAATTTGTATAGTAAACGCTCGACCCTATCTAATGAAAGGTCAATAACTCTAGGATGGTTAGAAGTAAATTTTTCAATTTTTTCTTGAAATATTCTGCTACTCATTAATGACTAGATAATTTCTGTTTAGTAATATTATTTCCTAAATGCATAATAGTATTTGCAATTACTGCCTTTAAGTTTTTACGAGGCACAACATCATCAATCATACCATGCTCTAAAAGATATTCAGATGTTTGAAACCCCTCTGGAAGAGTTTCATTAACAGTACTTTGAATTACTCTAGGCCCTGCAAAACCTATCAATGCGCCTGGTTCTGCATAAGTTACATCTCCAAGCATCGCAAAAGATGCGCTTACTCCTCCAGTCGTTGGGTCAGTTAAAATCACTATATAAGGAATATTATTTTCTTTTAATTTATTTACGGCTATTACTGTTCTTGGCAACTGCATTAAAGAAAAAATTCCTTCCTGCATTCTTGCTCCACCAGATGAAGTAAATACTACTAAAGGAAAATTATGATTTATTGCTTCTTTTGCTGCTTCTAGCAAACCTTCACCTACAGCAACCCCCATAGACCCTCCCATGAAACCGAAATCTAAAGCCGCTACTACTGCATTATTACTTCCTATTTTACCTCTAGCTATAATAATAGCGTCTTCATTTTGAGTTTTTCCTTTAGATACTTTTAGTCTATCTGTATATTTTTTATTGTCTTTAAACTTTAATGGGTCAGATATTGTTTGAGGTATAATAGCATCTGTAATTGTGCCTTTATCTAAAACCCAATTAATCCTTTGGCGTGCAGACATTTTCATATGATGGTTGCAGGTAGGGCAGACATTTAAAGTCTCTTTCAAATCTTTATGATAAACCATTGTTCCGCAGTTATTACATTTAACCCAAAGATTATTAGGAGTATCAGACTTTTTAACAAGTGCTCTTATTTTTGGTTTTACAAAATTTGACAACCAGCTCATTTATTTTTCCTTTTCTTTATTCTTATTTAATACAGCAGATAAACTTTTAACCAAATCTGTAGCTGAATCTGCTATTAACTTAATATTATTTTTATCTTTCTCATAGGCCTCTTTTATTTTATCAATAATTGCAGATCCAACTACTACTGCATCTGCTATTTTAGAAATATTAAATGCTTGCTCAGGTGTTTTTATTCCAAAACCAACAGCTATTGGTAAATTTGTGAAATTTCTAATGATTTTTATTTTCTTTTCAATACTAAAAATTTCTGGCGCTTTTGATCCAGTTATTCCAGCCACAGACACATAATATAAAAAACCAGAAGCTTTATCTACTATTTTAGAAAGCCTTTCTTCACTTGAAGTAGGGGTAGCTAGACGAATAAAATCAATATTGTTTTCATTGGCAGGAATACAAAGCTCTCTATCAGCTTCAGGAGGAAGATCTACTACTATTAAACCATCCACTCCTATTTCTTTTATATCTTTTATAAATGATTCAACTCCATATTTATATATGGGGTTATAATAACCCATAAGAACAATAGGAGTACTAGAATTAAACTCTCTAAAATTTTTTACTAATTGAATAGTTTTCTTAAGAGTTTGACCTCCTTCTAATGCCCTTAAATATGATGCTTGTATACCAGGCCCATCTGCCATTGGGTCGGTAAATGGCATACCTATTTCTATAATGTCTGCTCCAGCATCTGGTAATTTTTTCAAAATTTCTAAGGATGACTCATAATTAGGGTCACCAGCCGTGATAAATGTTATTAACCCTTTTTTATTATTATTTTTTAACTCCTCAAATTTAGTCTCTATTCTTTTTAACTGATGCATTATAATTTTACTCCTAGTGCTTCTGCAACTGTGAATACGTCTTTATCGCCCCTACCACATAAATTCATTATAATAATATGGTCTTTATTTAATTTAGGAGCCATTTTTATCACATGGCCTAAAGCATGAGAAGGCTCTAAAGCTGGAAGTATACCCTCATATTTAGCACAAAATTGAAAAGCATCTAAAGCTTCTTTATCTTTTATAGCTACATAATTAACTCTATTAACATCTTTTAAATAAGAATGTTCTGGACCTACTCCAGGATAATCTAAGCCTGCAGAAATAGAATGAGCCTCTATAATTTGACCATCATCGTCATGCAGTAAATAAGTCCTATTACCATGTAATACTCCTGGTGACCCCAAGGTTAAAGATGCTGCATGCATATCTGTATTTAATCCCTTACCTGCAGCCTCTACGCCGTATAAGTTAACTGACTCATCATCTAGAAAAGGATAAAAAAGACCCAATGCATTTGATCCACCTCCAATACATGCAACTAAACTATCAGGAAGCCTACCCTCAGCATCTATAATTTGTTCTTTGGTTTCTTCTCCAATTACTGATTGAAAATCTCTTACTAACATAGGGTAAGGATGAGGACCTGCTGCTGTTCCTATTATATAAAAAGTATCTTCAACGTTTGAAACCCAATCTCTTAGTGCCTCATTCATCGCATCTTTTAACGTTTTTGAGCCAGATTCAACTGCAACTATATTTGCACCTAATAATTTCATTCTAAACACGTTAGGCGCTTGTCTTTCTATATCTCTTGCCCCCATATAAACTGTACACGGCAAACCAAAAAGTGCACATACTGTAGCAGTAGCTACACCATGTTGACCGGCACCAGTTTCTGCAATAATTCTAGACTTACCCATTCTTTTTGCTAGAAGTATTTGGCCTATGCAATTATTAATTTTGTGTGCACCAGTATGGTTTAGTTCATCTCTTTTAAAATAAACTTTTGCACCTCCTAGTTCCTTGGTAATTCTAGATGCAAAATATAAAGGTGATGGCCTTCCTATATAATGTTTGTTCCAATATTTAATTTCTTTAGCAAAACCTTTATCACTTTTTGCTTTCTTATATTCTTTTTCTAGCTCTAATATTAAAGGCATTAAAGTTTCAGCGACAAATCTGCCACCATGTATATTAAAAAATCCTTCTTCATCTGGTCCACTCTTATATGAATTTAATGATTTTTTCATCGTTAAACCTTTTATTTTATATTTTTTATTTTTTTCACAAATAGCTGCATTAATTTCTTACTTTTAATACCTGGATTATACTCTATACCAGAAGAAACATCTACAGCTTTTGTGCCTGTAAATTTAATTGCTTCTTCAATATTTTTTGAGTTAAGACCACCCGACAATATCCAAGGCTTCTGCTTATTTAGCCATAATTTATTATTTTTTATAATATTCCAATCAAAAGTTTTTCCAGTACCTCCATTATATCCATTTTTATTTTCGTTCTTTGTATCAAAGAGAAAATAATCACACGACCCTGAATAATCTTCTACAACCTTTAAATCTAATTCTTTAGATATTGGAATAGCTTTTATTATAGGTATGTTAAAAATATTTTTAATTTCTTTGCATCTTTTAGGCGTTTCTTGTCCATGCAACTGGATATTATCAATCCCTGCTTTTATAGCCATTTTTATATTATCATTTGAAGGGTTTACAAAAACTCCAACAAATTTTATTTTGTTTTTAAATAAAGAAATGATACTTTTCGATTTTTCAATTTTTATATACCTAGAAGAACCTTTTACAAAGATAAATCCTGCCCAATAAGCTTGCTGCTCGCATGCTAAAGCAACATCATCATAATTAGATAATCCGCAAAATTTTACTTTAGGAAATAAATGCATCTTTATATTTCTAAAGAAATATTATTTAAAGCTTCCTGAGGATCATCAACGCTAGTTATAGGCCTACCTATAACTAAAAAATTGGCACCGTCTTTAATTGCTTGAGCTGGAGTCAATATCCTTTTCTGATCATTAATTGCTCCTCCAGCTGGCCTTATACCTGGCGTTACCAAAATAAGGTTCTTACCAACCTCTCTTTTAACTATTTTTAGCTCTTTTGCAGAACAAACTAAACCATCCAGGCCCGCATATTCTGCTAATTTTGCTAAACGGACAACCTGATCCTCTACTTTTCCTTTTATTCCAAGAGCACTGAAGTCAGAATTATCTATGCTAGTTAAAACAGAAACCCCTAGAATTAATGGCCTCTTCAAAGATTTTTTACTACAATATTCCTTTACTTCTTTCATCGTCCTATGAAGCATATTATAACCACCTGAAAGATGAACTGTCATCATATAAGGTTCCAAGTTCAAAGATGCTCTTATAGCTCCTGCAACAGTATTTGGTATGTCATGAAACTTTAGGTCTAGAAAAATTTTCACACCTGTTTCTGAAATTTTACTAATGCCCTTTGGACCATTTGCACAAAAATATTCTAAGCCCAACTTAAACGCTCCAACATCCGGAATAAGTTTAGTAATTTTTAATGCCTCATTTGTATCTATAGTATCTATAGCTACTATTATTTTTTTTTTAGAGTTCAATAAAAATTCTCCTAGTTTATTTTTTTTTAGAAAGTATAGATATAAATAAGCCTATGAATATTCCTGCAGTTACAGAAATTAAAATTAAAAAAAATAAAGGAATTATAATTTTGTTTTCAAACGGCCACATTCCTATGTTAACCTTCTCTGAATTAGAAATTGAGAAAAATATTACAAAAAAGAACAAAATGATAAATAATAATTTAGAAAAAAGTTTCATAAACATAATGTTTATCCTAAATGAAGAACTTAGGAATTAATTAAAATATTAAGTTCTTTCCCTGTTTTAAAATATGGCAACAACCTACTTCCTATCTCAACTTTTTCTCCCGTGCGAGGGTTTCTTGCCACTCTAGGAGATCTACTTTTTGTAGAAAAAGACCCAAAACCTCTAAGCTCTACTCTTTGTCCTGAAGATAAGCCTGTAATTATTTCAGAAAAAAATAAGTTAACTGCATTTTCAACTTCTTGATTTTCTAAATGCGGGCATTGATCCTTAATTACATCAACTAGTTCACTTCGAGTCATATAATAACCTTACCTAAAAATTTATTCTTATAATAAATAATAAACAATCTAAGATAACTTTGTCATTAAATATTATATAAATTAATTTTATTTCTTAGATTCTGGTTTTTTTTCTTTAGGCTCAGTTTTTTTAGGAGCAGTCTTTTTAGCAACAGTCTTCTTAGGTAAAGCTTTTTTAGACGAAGTATCACTTGTTTTTTTTACTTTTAGTTTTTCGTCCGTTTTGTTAGCTTTTTTCTCTAAAGCAGCTCCAAGAATATCTCCTAAAGATGCACCAGAATCTACAGAACCATAATCTTTCATAGCCTGCTTTTCTTCTGCGACCTGCAGAGCTTTAATTGATAAATTAACTTCTCTTGTATTAGAATCTATAGACATAATTCTTCCATCAATTTTTTCATCAACTGCAAACCTGTCCACTCTTTGATCTCCTCTTTCTTTAGCTAACTCTGATTTCTTAACAAAGCCATTAACACCCTCACTAATCTCAACATGTAAACCTTTTTCTGTAATGCTTTTTATAACAGAAGTAACTATATTTCCTTTAACTAGATCTTTATTATTAGCCATTGGATCTTTAGTTAGCTGCTTAACTCCTAAACTAACTCTTTCTTTGTCTACATCAATTTCTAATAACTTAGCTTTTACTAAATCACCTTTTTTAAAATTACTGATTATATCTTCACCACTAGAATTCCAAGCTAAATCAGAAAGGTGAATTAAACCATCCATCTCTCCTGGCAAGCCAATAAATAAACCAAACTCTGTAATTGACTTAACTTCCCCTTCTACTTCAGAACCTATTTTATGATTTTCTTGTAAATCTATCCAAGGATTAGGCTTGCATTGCTTCATACCCAAACTAATTCTACGTTTTGCTGAATCAATTTCTAAAACTATTACCTCAACTTCTTCAGAGGTTGAAACAATTTTTCCAGGCTGCATATTTTTTTTAGTCCAACTCATTTCTGATACATGGACTAATCCTTCTATTCCTGATTCTAGCTCTACAAAAGCTCCATAGTCAGTAATATTTGTGACTCTTCCAGAAAACTTATCTTTAACCTTATACTTACTTTGTGCCACTTCCCAAGGGTCTTCTTCTAATTGCTTCATTCCTAAACTAATTCTTTGTGTTTCCGGATTAAATTTTATAACTTGAACTTTGACCTTTTGTCCTATAGATAGAGCCTCTGATGGATGACTTATCCTTTTCCATGAAATATCTGTTACATGTAATAATCCATCAACTTCTCCTAGATCAACAAAAGCACCATAGTCAGTAATATTTTTAATAATACCTTCTAATATTTGCCCTTCTTCCATAGTTGAAACTAATTCCGCTTTTGCCTCAGCCCTAGATTCTTCCAAGACTGAACGTCTAGAGACTACTATATTTCCTCTTCTTCTATCCATTTTTAAAATATGAAATAATTGACTGCTACCAACCAAATGATGGGAATCACGAGTAGGCCTTACATCAACCTGACTTCCAGGAAGGAATGCTATAGCTCCATCTAAATCTACTGAAAAACCACCTTTTACTCTTCCAAATATCGTACCAGTTACTTTTTCTTTTATTTCTGAAGCCTTTTCTAGTGTCTCCCAAGACTCTTCTCTTCTTGCTTTTTCCCTTGATAAAATAGCTTCCCCATTTTTATTTTCAACTCTTTCTAAATAAACTTCTACAATATCACCTACTTTTGGAGACGCACTTTTATCTTTACCTACAAATTCTCTTACATTTATTCGACCTTCAGCTTTATAGCCTACATCAATATTAATCATATCTTTATCAATAGAGATAACTGTGCCTTTTACAACTTTACCTTCTATTTTGTCATCTAATTCTATTTGTTTTGCAAAAAGCTCAGCAAATGATTCTACTTCTTGTAATTCTTGTTTTTTTACCATTTTAAATTAATCCTTTAAACTCTCTTTGATGCATCCAATTATAATAATTGGGTTAGAATGCTTCCCACCTTGAAGCTAAAATACTTAAATAATGTTAATTTAAGTGCTCGTCTACATATTTTTTAGCTAATAAAAACGATTCATTAGCATCTAAATTGGTGGTGTCAAGTAAGATTGCATCTGGAGCTGCAACTAAAGGTGAATACTGTCTTTTACTATCACGTTCATCACGATCTCGCATATCTTTCTCAACACGGCGCTTTATAGTACTTTGTCCCAAGGAAATCAACTCTTTCCATCTTCTTTCTGCTCTTGCGCTTAAAGATGCGGTAATAAAAAACTTTATATCAGCCTCAGGTAACACTACCGTTCCTATATCTCTTCCATCTAATATAACACCTAATTTATTATTATGACTTTTATAGGAAAAGCTTTTTTGATATTCTAATAATATGTTTCTTAACTCCTTATAACCAGATATCATAGAAGCTAATTTACCTATCTCGTCACTTTTTAGACTTTCATCAAAAAAATTGAATTTGGAGAAATCAAAGTTTTTAATTACTGTTATTACATCATTAATATTTTCAAAATGAATATTTTCTTTACTAATTATTAATGCAGAAGCCCTATAGAGTTTCCCTGTATCCAAATAAGCAAGTTTAAACTCTTTAGCTAAAGACCTTGCTAAAGTTCCCTTTCCAGAAGCAGCTGTTCCATCTATTGCGATAGTTATGTTTGTATTAATCATTACTCCTAATATCCATTCCTAAACAATTCATATCAGAAACAAAGGTTGGGTAGGAGGTTGATATTGACTTACAGCCAATCACTTTTATAGGTTTCAATGATAAAGCTCCTAGAATCATAAAAGACATAGCAACTCTATGATCATGATTACAATCTATAGTTGTGCCACCCAAAATTTTATTGTTGCCATAGATTATAATATCATCATTTTCTGACTCTACCTTTATGCCACAACTTTCTAAACCATTTATAATAGCCTTAAACCTATCACTTTCTTTATGACGTAATTCTGCCAAACCTCTTAATTTAGTTTTGCCTGAGGCAACTGCAGCCGCTATAGCTAATATAGGATACTCATCAATCATTCTGGAAGAATAAGAGCTGGATATATTAACACCCTTTAGTTTAGAATATTCTACAGTTATATCTGCTAAAGGTTCTTGATAATCATTGGTAATTTTATTTTCTAAACTTATTTTTGCACCCATTAAATCTAAAGCTTCTAATATGCCTGATCTAAAATAATTTATTCCTACATTCAATATTTTAATATTTGAACCTGGAGTGATAGTTGCAGCAACTAAGGCAAAAGCGGCAGAGGAAATATCTCCTGGAACAATTATATTACAGCTTTTTAATACTGCTCCTCCCGTAATTAAAACACTATTTTTCCCTGATTTTTTTGTATCATATTTGATATCAGCTCCATAATACTTTAATAAATTTTCAGAATGATTGCGTGAAGAATATGGCTCAATAATCTCAGAAGTACCTTCAGAATTAAGTCCTGCTAATAATATAGTCGTTTTTACTTGAGCAGATGAAATTGGTGAAATATATTTGATTGGCAAAATATCACTTGCGCCTCTTACTATTAGAGGTAATTTATTATTTATAGAATCAAACGATATACCCATTTTTTTTAATGGATTTATTACTCTATCCATAGGTCTACTGCTCAATGATGAATCTCCAACAAGAGTAGCTAATATTTCACTTCCTCCTATAGCACCCAAAAGTATCCTTGCTAGAGTGCCGCTATTTCCGCAATCAATATGTTTACTAGGAGTATTAAAACCATTTAGCCCTACTCCGATAACATAATATATATTACTTCTCTTTATAATATTTACACCTAAGGCTTTCAAGGCTTTAACCATATTTAATACATCTTCAGAATGTAATAAATTAACAATAGTACTTTTTCCCATAGCTAAAGCAGAAAATAGTAGAGCCCTATGAGATATAGATTTATCTGGTGGAGGACTAATAATACCTTTTAATTCTCTAGCTTTATGAGAACTTAGGTTATTTTTTATAATATTTTTTTTTATCATATTTATTTACTTTAATGTAAATTATAATTACAAACTAAAAATTGAATTTACAATTCTTTTTTGACATCTATATAATTAAATGGCAAATGCATTCTTTATATAAGGTAAATAAGTGGAGGAATTTATGGCTAAAGCAGAATTAGGTAACAAACAACTTTGTGCTTCGTGTGGCACAAAATTTTATGATTTAAAAAAAGAAGTACCGAAATGTCCTAAATGTGGTGCAGAAATTATTATTAAAATAAAACCAAGATTAGGTAGACCCCCTCTTAACAAGAAGCCTTTAGTAGAGACACCCAAAGTAAAAGTAGAAAACCAAGATACAGCATTAGAGGGTGAGGAAGAATTGGATAGTGAGTTAGAAAACCTAGTTTCTATTGAGGATTTAGATGAGGACCTAATTGCTGAAGAAGATGGAATTAATATTGAAGACGATGAAGATTCAGAAAATTTATCAGGCATAGCAGACCTTGATGTACATGATAAAAGCGAAGAAAGCGACACTTAGTTATTAATTAGTGGGGGCCGTAGCTCAGCTGGGAGAGCGCATGGCTGGCAGTCATGAGGTCAGGGGTTCGATCCCCCTCGGCTCCACCAATCTCAGCTCAAAACTCAATTAGCCATGCATATGGTGCATACCTATTACACTTTAAAATACGCCTTTATTGCTTAATTTAAGTACTATTATATATGTACTTATGATAATATGAGCCAAATTTATTTAGGAAAAATTTAATGAAACTTAAGAAGCTAACTATAATTTTTATATCTATTATTGCAATAGCTTTTGCACTAATAGCTGGATTAGAATGGTGGAATACAAACAAAAGTTTAGTTTCTACAGATAATGCTTATGTAAGAGCATCTATTACAACCATATCTTCAAGAGTTTCTAGTTATGTAAGAGAAGTTCCAGCTTTAACAAATTCTGTTGTTAAGAAAAATGATCTATTAGCAATTCTAGATTCTGAGCCTTACGAAAATAAAGTAAATGCCTTAAAAGCTTCTTTAGATGCAGCAAAAGCTAATATAGAAGCAGGAAAAGCTAAAATTACTACTATTAATTCTTCATTTAATAATTTAGATGCTAAGATGCAACTTGTTAAAAGTGAAATTAATATTTATAGCTCTCAAGCTAAAGCATATTCCAGCGAACTAAAACTAGCTAAACAAAACCTAAAAAGAATAGAAAGATTATTTGAAAAAAAATCAGTATCAAAATCAAAATTAGATGAAGCTATAACAAAAGTTCAAACAACTACTCATGAACTAGATTCAGCTTTAGCAAAAACAAATTCTATAAAGAATAAACTAAAAGTGCTCTCCACAGAAAGAGAAAAAATAGATTCTCTTAAAAATGAATTAATTGTAGAGCTTAAAAAATCAGAAGCTGATTTAGATAAATCAAAAGCTGAATTAAAAATGGCAATTGTTGATCTAAAATCTACAAAAATATACGCGCCTATAGATGGTGTTATAGCTAATCGTATTGCAGAACCAGGCATATACGTTGAAGATGGCTGGCCTTTAATGGCAATTGTTCCGATTCATGATATTTGGATCATAGCAAACTATAAAGAAACGCAAGTAGAAGATATTAAAGTTGGTCAAAAAGTAAAATTACATTTTGATGCGTTTCGAAAGAATATAATTACTGGTGTAGTTCATTCTATAGCACCAGCATCATCAGCCTCTTTTAGTCTACTTCCTCCTCAAAACGCATCTGGTAATTTTGTGAAAGTAGTCCAAAGGGTTCCTGTCAAAATAACATTTCAAACCCCAAAAAATATGCTTGGCCGGATTGTTCCAGGTCTTTCTGTTTATGTTTCAATTGAAACTAAACCATAGAAATATATAAGTTTAAAAATAAAATTAGTTTATTTAACTTATTTAGTTAATATTTACTTTAATATTTTTAAATATTAATAGGGAATAAATAAATTTTTTCCATTTCAAAAAGTAGTAAAAATAAAATTGCTTTCTGGTTAATGACTCTGGGTATGTTCTTTAATTTGATTAGCGTACAAAATATTGGCGCCGCTTATAGACATATTCAAGGAGGTTTAGGAGCAGCGCCAGATCAAGTGAGCTGGGTTGTTACTTCTTTTTTAATAGCAGAAGTAATTATGCTTCCTTTATCTGGTTGGTTAACTAGAGCTATGTCCACTAAAAGATTCTTTTTTATGTGTTCTATAGGTTTTACTATAGCTTCCATACTTTGTGGGCTTTCTTGGTCCATTGAATCAATGATATTTTTTAGAGTACTTCAAGGCTTTTTTGGAGGAGGCATGATGCCTGCAATGTTTTCAACATTATTTACAATATTTCCCAAAAAAGAGCAGCAATTTGTTGCAATAATGACAGGAGTAATTGCAACTTCTGCATCTGCATTGGGACCTCATATGGGAGGCTGGATAAGTGATGAGATTGGATGGAGGTTTGTATTTTTAGTCAATGCACCTTTTTCGCTTATCATAGGTGTTCTTGTATTAAAACTCGCTGATTTTGATAAAAAAGAATATTTGTGGAATAAGATAGATTTCATAGGAATCATATTAGCTGCTTTATTCTTAGGGACAGGTTTAGCTGTTCTAGAAGAAGGTAGAAGAGAATATTGGTTTGAATCTAACTTAATTTGTACTTTATCTTTAATATGCTTATGTAGTTTCTTTCTTTTTATTTTAAGAGAATTAAAAACCAAAAATCCTATAGTTGATCTAAGAATATTTGCTAATAGAAATTTTTTAATTTGTACTATCTTAGTATTTATTTGGGGTATCATAATATTTGCTACTCAATATATTCTGCCTGTTTTTATAGCAAGAACTCGCGGTCTAGACGGGACAACAATAGCCTCTATGGTATATATAATGGGAACAGCACAAGTAGCATCTGGTTTTCTTGCCTTATTGCTTTTTAAGATAGTTAATAGGAGAACAGTTGCTTTTATAGGCTTTATTATGCTAGCTACCGGCACATGGCTTCAAGGTTTTATGATTTCAGAAATAGGTTTAAATGAAATCATATGGCCACAAATCATAAGAGGTTTATCAGCACAGCTATGCTTTCTTCCATTAGTCCTTTTATCAATTGGCTATTTACCTGCTGATAAAATAAAGGATGGAAGCGGTCTTTATTCACTAATGAATAGATTAGGTGCAGCTATTGGCATAGCAGCTTCTAATACTCTTTTTGAACTCAAAATAACTGAAAACTATTTGGAAATTAGCAATATAACTTCAAAGGTACTTTATCAATCTCAATTATTTTTAACAAAATTAAACAATCTAATTCCTAAATATTTAAGTAATTCACCAGAAAAAATAAAAATAGCTTCAGAAATACTTTATAAAATAGGTATAGAAGAGGCAAGCGCCATGGCATTTAATCAAATTATGCTAATAATGGGAATTATGGCCCTTGTAATTTCTCCTCTTATATTTTTTGTTAAGGGCCTAAAAAAAGAATAAAAAAAAACCGGTTTAAAAAAAACCGGTTTCTTAGAATACATTTAATCTAAAATTTAGATTTCTGCACAAGCATAACAATTAATTTCTAGACCAACTGCTACTTCAAGAACTACTGGTGATTTCCACATTGTATTTATCCCTTAATTAATTAAATATGAAATTATAATACCTAAAATTTTTTATTTTAAAACCTATAGTGTAAATTGGTATATCCTATAGCCAAATTTAAACACTTAAAGATTCAAGTATTGGTGGAACTTTATGGATTTTTGGCAACTTCATCTTTTTACCCGTTTCTGTCAAAGCCTCAATAAAAGATTTATATGGTTCTACTCTCACATACTGCGAAGGAATTAAAGATATGATTTTTCTAACTGGTAAGTTAGTTCTATACAAATTTACATCAAAATCTAAATTTTTTCCTCCCAGTCTTGCTGCCAATGCTGGAACTACTGCGACTCCTCTACCTGATTGCACCATAGACAGAGCAACCTCATAAGTTCTTGTTTTTGCAAAAACTTTCGAATTTGGTAATACACTTGTAAACCATTCTTCTATTCTTTTTTTATGCTGATTACCAAACTCAAACTGAATAATATTACTTAATGCTTTACTCACAGGAGATTTTTTTAATTCATCTAAGTTTTTTATATTTTCCAAGGAAACCGATTTTGGAACAGCTAATACATAAGGGTCTTCGAATAAATTAGTTTTGCTAAATGATAGTATACTTTTAGCAATAGAATCTTCAGCTAAAACCGCTACGGATAATTGTCTACCATACAATAGGTCTATTGCTTCTACAGGAGATATTTCTAATATATCTAATTCTATATCAGGAAATTTTACTGCTAATTTTTCTGAAGCTGCAGGCAGTAAGTTTCTCGCAACAGATGATAATAATCCTATAGATATTAGTCCTTTTTGCCCACTTCCAAATTGTCTTAATCCTACCATAGTCTCTTCTATACTAGACAGCATAATTTCTGATCTTCTTTGTAAGAATACTCCTGCCTCTGTTAAACTCATTTGTGACCGCCCTCTTTTAAATAATAGTGAACCTACTTCATCTTCTAATTTAGATATTTGTTGAGACAATGAAGGTTGCGCTAGACCAAGTATTTTGCTTGCCTTAGTAAAGGATGAAGCCTGCGCTACTGTCCAAAATATTTTTAGCTGGTGAAGCGTTATTCCTATGGGTTCTTTTTTCATTTCAAATACCTTATTATAAAAAAAATGATGACTTAGTCTTAAAATAATAATAACTATAACTGAAAAATTATAATTTTAGAAATTATACCACTAAATATTAAAAAAGGATCATATAAGTGAAAAAAAATAAACTAGGCAAAACAGATATTATGGTTTCTGAAATATGTCTTGGGACTATGACATGGGGGCAGCAAAATAGTGAAAAAGAAGCTCATGACCAATTAAGCTATGCAATAGAAAAAGGAATAAATTTTATAGATACTGCTGAAATGTATGCTGTTCCTCCTAAAAAAGAGACTGCAGGACTGACTGAAACATATATTGGTTCTTGGTTAAAAAATCAGGATCGCTCTAAAGTAATTTTAGCGACAAAAATATCTGGGAGAACATCTAATGCTTCTTCTGGACCTCCTGGATTAAACTGGATTAGAAATGGTCCAAGACTAAATAAAGAACATATATTTGAAGCAATAAATGATAGTCTGAGCCGATTAAACACTGACTATATTGACTTATATCAACTACATTGGCCAGAAAGAAATGTTAATAATTTTGGTCAACTTGGTTATAAACATTCTCCTAGAGAAGATGATATTAAAATTGAAACCACTTTAGAAACGCTTTCTGAGGCTGTAAATAAAGGTTTAATTAAGTATGTAGGTTTATCAAATGAAACCCCTTGGGGAGTAATGAAGTTTTTAGCTGCTGCAGAAAAATATAACTTACCTAGAATTGTAACGATTCAAAACCCATATAGTCTTCTTAATAGGTCTTATGAGGTAGGCTTATCAGAAATTTCTATAAATGAAGAGGTGGGTTTAATACCTTATTCTCCTCTGGCTGGCGGTGTTTTAAGTGGTAAATATTTAAATGGCAATAAACCTGAAAATGCAAGAATGACATTATTTGAGAGAATGCGTTCAAGATATTCAAGCCAGCATGCTGAAAATGCAGTTTTAGAATACCAAAAAATAGCTAAAAAATATGATTTGAACTTAACACAAATGGCAATAAATTTTGTTACGCAACAAAATTTTGTAACATCTAATATAATTGGTGCTACTTCACTTAAACAATTAGAAGAAAACATTGATTCAGTTAGCTGCCATTTGAACGAAGAAGTTATAAAAGAAATAAATGAAGTGCATAAAATATACACTTATCCATGCCCTTAAATAAATAACTTATTTTTTCTTGTATATCTCAGATAGATGAGAAACTGTATCTCTCTCATCTATTGCCTCATCTCTAACACCTTTAAACTCTGCAAGTTTGCCTCTTCTATTTACTCCCCATTTATATTGCTCTGGCCACATTTCAAATTCAGGATCGGCTTCCAGGGCTTGTGCCGCATGTAAAGCCCAGAAAGGATTATACATTAGCTCTCTACCTATAGCAATTAAATCAGCTTTATCTTCTTGTAATACTTGCTCCGCTTGATGAGGGTCAACTATAACTCCTACAGCCATAGTTTTCATGCCAGATTCTTTTTTTACTTGATCTGCAAATGGTACTTGAAAACCTGGGCCTCTATCCATGTTTGTTTTCATCGGTTTTCCAGATTTATTTACACGAAATAAAGGTGCTCCAGAAATACCTCCTCCAGAACAATCAATTACATCTACACCATGATCTCCTAATTTCTCAGCTAAAATTACAGAATCTTCTATTTCCCAACCATTTTCTATTCCATCAACTGCTGATATTCTGCAAAATAATGGCATATCTTCTGGAATTACAGAGCGAACTGCATCAACAACTTCAAGTAAAAGACGCATACGACCATGAATATCACCTCCATAACTATCGTTTCTTTTATTAGCTAAAGGAGATAAAAAACTATGCATTAGATAACCGTGTGCAGAATGAATTTCAATTACTTTAAAGCCTACTTTAACCGCTCTTTTTGCAGCATCAGAAAATGCTTTGACAATCTCTTTAATATCTTTTTCATCCATAGCTTTTGGAACAACCCAGCCTTCAGCTACTGGAATATCAGAGGGAGCTATTATATCCCATGGAGAATTTCCAGCTTTAATATCTTCTTCATCAAGAGGAGTTCCTCCATTCCAAGGAGTTTTAGTTCCCGCTTTTCTTCCTGCATGAGCTAATTGCATTCCAGGAACGCATCCCATTTTTTCTATAAAAGATGTAACAGGAATTAAAGCTTCTGCTTGTTCATCAGTCCATATACCTAGACATCCTGGGGTAATTCTTCCTCTTGCTTCTACGGCCGTAGCCTCAGCAAAAATTAAACCTGTTTTACCTCTAGCGAATGTACTTAAATGAGCAAATTGCCATTCTGTGGCTACACCATCATTAGCTGAATACATGCATAATGGTGATAAAACAATTCTATTAGGAATTGTTACACTTCGAATCTTGAGTGGACTAAAAAGTTTTGTATTTGCTTTCATAATATTCTCCTAAAAGTAAAAATATAATGTATCGTATTTATTAAAATTTTTAAACAAAATATTTAGATTAAATTTAATGCGCTTCATCCCAATTATTTCCTATTCCAGCCTCCACCTCTAAAGGTACTATCATTTTAAATGAAGGATTAGGGGCGTTCACCATTATAGACTTTATTATAGGAATCAGTCTATCTGCTTCTATTTCTGCACATTCAAATATTAATTCATCATGTACTTGCAAAATTAACTTAGCATCAATTTTATGATCATTTAATATTTCAGGTATATTTTTCATAGACCTTTTAATTATGTCAGCTGCTGCTCCTTGTAATGGGGCATTAATAGCTTGCCGTTCTGCTCCTGCTCGTCTCATAGGATTTTTATCATTTATACTTGGGACATAACACCTTCTGCCAAAGACCGTTTCCACATATCCATTTCTTCTAGCAAAATCTTGGGTATTTTCCATATATTTTTTTATTCCTGGGTACTGAAAAAAATAAGAATCTATATATTCTTTAGCTTCTGTTCTAGAAATATTTAATTGCTTTGCTAAACCAAATGCACTCTGTCCATATATTATTCCAAAATTGATAGCTTTTGCGTTTCTTCTCATTTCGCCTGTTACATCTTCTGGTTTAATTCCAAAAACTTGTGAAGCAGTCAATTTATGAATATCAATACCATTTTTAAAAGCTTCTATTAAAGGATCAATCTTAGCTACTTCAGCTAATAATCTTAACTCTATCTGAGAGTAATCAAAAGCAATTAACTTTTTACCTTTTTGAGCTATAAAAGCTTTTCTTATTGCACGTCCGTCTTCAGATTTTATTGGTATGTTTTGCAAATTAGGATTGCTCGAAGAAAACCTTCCTGTCATAGCTCCAGTCATCTGAAAGTGAGTATGCACTCTATTAGTAGAAGGATTTATCTGCTCTACTAAAGCATCTGAGTAAGTGCTTTTTAATTTTTGCAATCCTCTCCAACTTATTACTAATTTACATATTTCATTTCCATCTTGGCCTAGTTTTTCTAAAACCTCAGCTGAAGTAGAATACAAACCAGACTTACCTTTTTTTCCACCTTTTAAACCAAGCTTATTATATAAAATTTCTCCTAATTGTTTAGGAGAAGCTATATTAAAATCTTCTTCAGCTAAAACAAATATTTTTTCCTGAATGGGAATCATTTTTTTAAAAAAAGCGGCACTTAAACCTTTAAGGTATGATGGATCAATACCTACGCCATTCCTTTCCATATTAGAAATTACAGATGGGAGAGGTCGCTCTATAGATTCATAAAGAGTAACCATTTTTTCTTTAATTAACCTTCTATTAAAGTTTAAATATAAACGTAAAGTAATATCAGCATCTTGGGCGGCATATACTAGCGCTTTATCTAAGGAAACATAGTCAAAAGTTACTTGCTCTTTGCCTTTTCCAGTAATCTCTGAATAACTTATTGTGGAAATATTTAAATGAGCTTTAGCAAGTGCATCCATACCATGTCCAATGTGCTTACCAGCGTCTAAAACAAAAGACATTAACATTGTGTCATGAATAGGATAAATATTAATATTTCCTGCATTTTTTAATATGGTCATATCATATTTAATATTTTGTCCAATTTTTATAATACTAGGGTCCTCTAGAACAGGTTTTAAGATAGATAGTGCTTTGTTAACATCTATTTGTTTAATCTCTTCAGCAATTATTGCTCCCTCTTTAGATTTATGTGCAAGAGGAATATAAATAGCATTTCCAGGTTCAAAAGATAAAGAAACACCTACTAAATCAGCTGAAACAGAATCAATAGAAGTTGTTTCGGTGTCCACTGCAACAATGCCTTTTAAATAAACACCTCTAACCCAATTTATTAAATCTTTTTCTTCTGTAATAAGCTTATAATTAATATCTATATCTAATTTAGATTGTTTTTCTTCTTTATCTTGTGGCAATGCTACGTAAGCACTTTTACTTTCAATAAAGCCATCTTCATTAGGTAACCTTCCTATAAGACTATTAAAGCCTTGTGCTAATAAAAATGTTTTTAGCTTATTAAGGTCAATATCCTGCCTCTTAAATTTTTTAAAATCTTCTATTTCTTTAACATCATCAGATAACGTAACTAACTTCATACTAATTCTTGCTAAATCAGCAAAATTAACTAAATTTTCTTTTCTTTTAGGCTGTTTAATTTCATGTGCTCGCGTTAGTAATGATTCTAAATCACCATAATGATTAATTAATTCAGCTGCTGTCTTGATACCTATGCCTGGAACTCCCGGTATATTATCTGTACTATCTCCTGCTAAAGCTTGCACATCTATTACCCTATCAGGGTACACACCAAATTTTTTAAATACTTGTTCTTTATCGATAGTAATCATCTTCATTGGGTCTATCATTTTTACGTTATCTTTAACTAACTGCATCAGGTCTTTATCAGATGAAATTATATCAACCTCCCATCCTTCACTACTTGCCTGACTTGCGTATGTTGCTATAATATCGTCTGCTTCATATCCCGCTAATTCTATATATGGAATATTAAAAGCTTTAGTAGCTTCTCTTATTAAAGAAAATTGTGGAACCAAATCTTCAGGTGCTTCAGATCTATTAGCCTTATATTCCTTATATATTTCATTTCTAAATGTTTTAGAGGCTGTATCAAATATCACAGCTAAAGAGTCTGTTTTTGTTTCTGCAATTAAACGCCAAATCATATTGCAATATCCCATAACAGCGTTTATAGGAGTTCCATCTTTTCTAGTAAGAGGTGGCAATGCATAGTAAGCTCTAAAAATAAAGCCTGATCCATCAACTAATGTCAGCGATCTTTTTTTATCATTTTTTTTTTCGTTAACATCCATAAAGTATTATCCTATTATATTTTAATATCACCAAATTATATAATATTCTATACTTCTTTATTAAAATTAACTTGCTAAACAAAACTAAATATTGTTAACAGCAAAGAATGTTATTTAATAATAAAATTTCATCAAAATTTTCTCTAGTATATTTTTCTATATTCGTAGTGATTGGAATTAATGCTCCTTTTTTTCCTCTTTGGCTATCATCAAAAGGTTTTGAAGAGCGCTATATTGCATTTATATTATCTTCTGCTGTTTTAACTAAACTTGTTGCTAACCCTTTTTTTGCTGGTTTAGGAGATAAATATGGCAATAGAAAAATACCTATGCTTTATCTATCATTTTTGGCCTTTTTAATATTATTATCCTTAAACTTTTTTAATTCTATCTATTATATAGCAATTATTTCTATCTTTAGCTGGGCATTGTTTGCCCCTTTAATGCCCTTAACGGAAAGTATAACAACTACTGCACTTAAAAAGTATAAATTTGATTATGGCAAAACTAGATTATGGGGCTCTGTTGCTTTCATTGTAGCAGCTTTTTTTGGGGGATTAATTATTGAAGCGAATGGATTAAAATATGTACCTATATTATTATCTTTTGGAGCATTACTAGTTTTTGTTTCAATATGCTTTATGCCAACAATTAAATCTTTACCAGCAAGACATAAAATAACTTCGTATTCATTATTAAGTAATAGAAATTTTTTTCCCTTTTTACTAGCTTGTGGAGCAATACAAAGTAGTCACGGATTATATTACGGTTTTTCAACAATCTATTGGAAAAGTATTGGCTTATCCGAAACTATAATCGGCTCATTATGGGCTGAAGGAGTTGTTTTTGAAATTATTCTTTTAGCTTATTTTTATAAGTTTAAAAATTATACCTCATCAAAAAATTTCCTAATTTTGGCAGGAATTGTAGCAAGCATTAGGTGGACCTTAATGGTGTATGCAGACAATATTTTTTTTCTTGCAATAATACAAATTCTTCATGCTTTTACATTTGGGCTTACTCATCTAGCTGCAATATATTTTATATCTGAGGTTATGCCTGCTAGAGCTCAAGCTAAAAGCCAAGCATTATATTCTGCGATATCTATGGGAGCTTGTTTAGCAATATCAATTGCTGTTTCTGGAGATATTTATAACTTATATTATGAGAAGTCTTTTTTCTTCTCTTCTTTAATTGCTTTAATTGGAGTAATAATATCTTTATTTTTTATAAAGACTAAGAAGATTTAGTAAATATATTTCCGCAATAAGGGCAACTAATTGATTTTTCTTTTTCACCTATGCTTAAGTATACTTTAGGATGACCATCCCCATCTTCACCTCCTGCACAAAATACTTTTTCAATCTTAACCAATTTCTCTTTATTCTTTTTTGTATTTGGGTACATAATAAAAAAAACCTTCTACTTATTATATATTGAATTTAACTTATGAAAATGCTACCGACACTTATGTCAATTCATTATAAACTATTAAAGAATAAAATACATGACAAATATTAATCAAAATTTTGCTATTGAAATATCTGGTTTAAAAAAAATTTACAATCATAAAAAACCAAATGCATTCGAAGCTCTTAAAGGTATTAATTTAAATATTCCTAAAAAATCTATATTTGGTTTATTAGGAGCTAATGGTGCTGGCAAATCTACCTTAATAAATATTATAGCTGGACTCGTTTTAAAAACTGAAGGTAATGTTAAAGTTTGGGACAATGATATAGATATAAATGAGAGAAATGCTAAATTATCTATAGGTGTTGTTCCTCAAGAACTTATTTTAGATCCTTTTTTTACTCCTAGAGAAACTTTAGAATACCAAAGTGGCTATTATGGCGTACCTAAGAATGAGAACTGTGTAGAAGAAATATTAGAAACAGTTGGACTGTCAGATAAAGCAGATGCATATGCAAGAAGTCTTTCTGGAGGCATGCGAAGAAGGCTAATGATAGGAAAAGCTATGGTTCACAGGCCACCTATTTTAATTTTAGATGAACCTACTGCAGGTGTTGATGTTGCTCTTAGACAATCTTTATGGAAAGAAGTAAGAAAATTAAATGAAGCTGGTGTCACTATTATTTTAACCACACATTATCTTGAAGAAGCTGAAGCAATGTGTGACAGCTTAGCGATAGTAAATAAAGGTCAAATTGTTGCTGAAGGACAAACATCAGCGATGTTAAATAAACTTGATAAAAAAGAATTAATTATTTCGCTAGAAAATGATGATGCAAATAAAATAAAATTAGAAGGTATAAATATAAGTATAATGAGTAAAAACTCAATAAAAATATCTTTCAGGCCAAGTGAAATTAATGAAGGAGCAATAATAGAAAAGATTTATAATAGTGGAGCTAAAATCAAAACTATAAACTCGAAAGAACCTGACCTAGAAGAATTATTTTTAGAATTAACAAATGAAAAATAATAATGATAACTAACTTTATATTTATAGTCTCTAGTGTGCTGTTAAATGCCCTAGCTCAAATATTATTAAAAGCGGGTATGAAACAATTTGGAGCTATAGATCTTAAAAATAATGTTCTTAATACCTGTATTTCTATTGCATTAAACCCATATATAATATCTGGTTTTATTGCATATGGGGTATCCATACTACTATGGCTTTGGGTTCTATCTAAAGTGGATGTAAGTTTAGCATACCCTTTCCAAGCATTAGGCTATATAGTTGTTACTATTTTAGCATGGCTAATCTTTCAAGAAAATATAGGCTTTACAAGAATTTTAGCTCTTATATTCATTTCTATTGGTTTAATTATTTTAGCCTTTTCTGCAAGAGTTCATTAATTATGTCTCGATGGATTTTAGTTGGAGGGGCAGGTTTAACAGGCCTCAAAATTGCTGAAAACTTAATCAGCATGAAAATATCTAAATCTAATATTATTATTGCAGATTTAAAAGATGCTCTTAAAAGTATTGACGCAAAAGTGACGTTAGCCGAATGTGATATTTCAAAAAATATTATTCCTAAATTTTTAAAAGATGACATAATTATACATTTAGCTGCAAGACAATATCACACAAAAATTCCAAAAAGAAATCAATTGGAATGGTTTAGAGAAGTTAATGTTATAGGCACACAAAATATAATTAAACATTGTATAAAATCAAAGGTAAAAGGTTTAATATTTTTCTCTACTGACATGGTATATGGAGTTCCAAATTATATACCCTTAAACCCTAGTCATGATAAAAATCCAATAGGTCCATATGGTCAGAGCAAACTCGAGGCAGAAAAACTATGTATTAAATCTAGAAAAAATGGTTTATCTGTTACAATACTTAGGCCGCGATTGATCATGGGCAAAGGAAGGCTCGGAATAATGGAAAAATTATTTAACGCAATAAATTCCAATAAGCCTGTTCCACTTATAGGCAGTGGAAAAAATTGCTATCAAATGGTTTCAGTAGAAGACTGTGCTAGAGCTGCAATCCTTTCTGTTAAACATAGTTTTCCTAATTATGAACTAAATTTAGGTTCAGAGCCCGGTCCTGACGTAAAAACACTTTTAAGCTTATTAATTAAAAAAGTTAATTCAAAATCTTTTTTAATTCCTTTACCTTCTATTCCTTTAAAATTAATACTAAAATTTATGGAAAAAATGGGCATGCCTATTTTATACAAAGAACAGTATAAAATTGCTGATAAAAATTATATCGTTGATATTTCAGATACATATTCTAAAATTAAATGGAAACCAGAACAGTCTGATACAGATATGATTATTGAAGCATATAAGCATTGGGAACATATTAAATAATATGAAGAGATATTTATTAAACATAATATTATTACTTTTTATTATATTATGTTTTGGGCTGCCTTTAGCTAATTGGGGAGCATTTGTTACCATTTTGGTTGCATTATATGCAGTATTCTTAAATAAAATTAATACTAAACCCATAATGTGGTTAATATCATGCGCTTTGCTTGCCAGCCTTTTAATTGTAAAAAGTCAAATTTATCCTCCTAATATAGAAATGGGAGAACAAATATATTCTCCAGAAGATATTTATTTAAAAAACATATTACCAGTAGATATTACCAATATGGCAAAAAATGAATGGGATAATTTAAAGCAGCCTTTTGATTCTTACCCAGCCAATACAGAAAAAACAGAAAACCCATGGGCATTTTCAGCAGATGCTTTTTTTGATAACCCACAAATGTCTAGAACAATAAAATCTTTAAACTTTAAAGATAGGTATTCTTTACGAATTGGGACATTAAATAATGCAAAATATAATTATTTTGGAAGTGACCTAGGTTCTTCTGGTGCATATTATCCTTTAATTTTTTCATTTTTTCTTCCTAATACAATGGCTTCAGAAAAACTTTGTTGGACTGGGAAATTATACATTGAAGATAATGAACGTTGGCGAGAATATTTTACTCAAAATAAGAAATGTATGACATTAGATAAAGAAAAATGGGGAAAAGATAAATACTTGAAAATTTATGCTTTTGATTTTAATAAAAACATTCCACTTAGCATTACTACTAAAAACTATAGAGAAATATTAATCTACATTTTATCAATTTTAAATGCCATTATTATACTATTATTACTTACGAAGCTAAATAGAGAGGACCTAACTTTAATAGCACTTTCTGTTATAAGCATTTTATTATATATGGCAGACCAACATTACAGAGGTGGGCATCCTTCTAGTTTCTCCGGACTCCCTTATATGGGAAGAGGTAATGATGGACTAACACATTATTCTTATGCGCGTGAAATGGTAGAATCTTTATCTCATCATGATATTATCGGATGGCTTAGAGGAAATGAAAATATATTTTATATGATGCCAGGAATGAGATATTTATTAGGAATGACAATGCCATTTTTTGGTGAAAGCATTTTTGGGTTACTACTAATTATTTCTTTAACACCAATTACAATAAGGAGTTTACTAAAAAAATTATTTAATAAAAAATGGCAAATTATAATGTTTATTTGTTTTTTTATTATACCTATATTTGAGGCCTTTGGGTTTTATCAAATTTATCTTGCTAAATATACTATAGAAGGTTTTGGTGCAGGAATTGCAATATCAGCTCTTATTGCGGCCTTTGCTCTTTTATGGAAGAGAGATGATATTATCTACACTAATAGAGACCTCTTAATTATTGGTTTTTTATTAGCTGTAGCTATTTCTTTACGACCTAACTTCTTACCTTTTGTGGCGGTATTGTTTACTGGCTTATCTTTATATTTTATTTATAATAAAAGGATACAAAAAGTCATAGCCTTAGGTATAGGTTTTAGCCCTATTCTTTTAATTACTTATCATAATTACTTTTTTGGAAATGTTTTTGTGCCTCTTACAAATTCTGCAACTATTGGCAATAACATGAGAAATGGTCCCGAAAAATGGAATAATTGCTTAAGCTCTCTATCTGATTCCTGTAACCAGGTTATACATCACCTTAGTATTTGGGTATCTTATACTGAGCCTTGGTATATAATTATTTTGCTATGTTTAATATTCATTATTTTTAATAAGAAAATGAATATTATTGAAAAAATTTTAGCAGTTTCTCTCATCGCTGGCCATTTAGTATTTTTATTTTATGAAGGCGTAGCCAGATATAGTCATGGAATTTGGCTATTATCTTTTATCTTATGTTTACCTGTATTAAAAAATAAATTAAAATATTTTTATAAAAATAATATAATGTCACCTCAGAGATAATAAAAAGGCTTTGACGCAATTTTATGAATAAATATAACCATTTCGAAAATAGTGTTTCAGATATAATCAAAACTGAAGTCAACGAATCTAATTGGAAATTGATTAGAAAGCTTCATTTACCCGAAAAGTATAATGATCCTTCAGAAGAAGAGGTCAAAAAAGGAATTGTTTTAGATGTAGAGGCTACAGGATTATCTATCGGACATGATGACGTAATCCAGCTAGCTCTTTTGCCCTTTGAATATGAAGCATCTTCAGGAAAAATTACACGAATTAATAAAGATAAAGCGTTTAACGGTATGAGAGAGCCTAGAGTTCCTATATCAGAAGAAGCCTCTCTAATCACTGGAATTACTAATGATATGGTAATAAATAAAACTATAAACGCCGAAGAAGTTGAGGAGATTATAAATAGTACAGATCTGGTCATAGCGCACAACGCAGCCTATGACAGGCCTATGGTTGAACAACATTGGGATTGCTTTAAAAATGTATCTTGGGCATGCACTTTTAGGTCTATAAATTGGTTAAAAGAAGGCTTTAGTTCTGCAAAGCTAGAACTATTAGGAATGAATTATGGATGGTTTTATACTGGCCATGATGCATTTAATGACTGTGAAGCTTGCTTAGCTTTATTATCTGAAACGCTTCCTAAAAGAGATGCAACTGTTTTCTCTGTGCTTCGAGAGTATGCTGCTAAACCTTCATACCTAGTTAAAGCCATAGATGCCCCTTATGATAAAAGAACTAAGCTAAGAAGAAGAGGTTATAGATGGAGACCTGCTGATCAAATAAATGGTAAAGTGTGGTGGACAGAAACAACGGAATATGAAGAAGAAATAAATTGGTTGAATAAAGAAATATATAAAAGAGAAATTAATATTCCAATAAAAAAGATTACAGCATTGAATAGATACTCAGATAGAATATGGGAATAAACATAATCTTATTGGGGGTTATTTTTTAAAAACTCTATGTAAGCCAATACTTCATTCAATGAATCATCCTCAATGTCTTTGTAAGTCATATTAAATTTATTTTTGATACATAATGCTACGTGTGCATAAGGGTTTCTTCCTTTTGGATGATTGGGATGGGAAGGCAATTGACCAGATAAATAATCTCCAGCCTCTTGAATACATTTCCATAAATATTTTGAATTAATTTCATTCATACATTTTATATATATCAAAAATTAATAACATAATAAGTTAAATTATATATATTATAATAAATATATAATTTAAGGCACCCGTAGCTCAACTGGATAGAGCGTTGCCCTCCGAAGGCAAAGGTTGTAGGTTCAAATCCCATCGGGTGCACCAATATTTTAGGAGTAAATATGAGTAATTTTCAAAAAGTAAAAGTTTTTATGGAAACCTTTGGACAGGAAGTTAAAGAAAAAACAGAATTCCCTGATACGCAAACTATCGAACTTAGATATGATTTAATTAAAGAAGAACTAGATGAATTAAGAGAAGCTATTGATCAAAAAGATATTATTGAAATAGCAGATGCGTTAACCGATATCCTATATGTTACTTATGGTGCTGGTCATGCCTTTGGTATTAATCTTGATAACTGTTTTAGTGAAGTTCAAGATTCTAATATGAGTAAATTAGATGAAAATGGAAGACCTATATATAACGAAGTTGGAAAAGTAATGAAAGGTCCTAAATATTTTAAACCTGATTTAAAAAAGATTCTAACTTAATACTTAATTATAAAATTTGTAAGGAATTAACAATGACTTTAATAAGATGGGCATTAGGAATAATTATTTTATCTGTAGACTTTCTCACTAGGCCAAAACCTATGAATAGAGATGATAAGACACAAGAAGAAATTAATAAAATAACAAAAAATATGAGCCTATACCAATATAAAGCTTGTCCTTTTTGTGTAAAAGTTAGGAGGAAGATAAGAAAATATTCTCTTAATATTGAGTTAAAAGATGCTAAAAATAATAACGCTCATAAAAATGATTTAAAAAATTTAGGAGGAAAATTAAAAGTTCCTTGCTTAAGAATAGAAAATAATAAAAATGATATTCAATGGCTATATGAATCAAAAGATATTATTAATTTTTTAGAAAACAAATTACATTTAGCAAATAATTAAAAGAGATAGAAAATGATAAATGAATTAAAAGAAAAATATTTTAATTTAAATGATATTAAAATATATGCAAAAGAAATTGGAGAAGGACCTCTGGTAATAATGGTCCATGGGTGGCCTGAGTCTTGGTACTCATGGCGACACCAATTAAAACCTATTGCAAATTTAGGCTATAAAGTTCTAGCAATAGATGTTCGAGGCTATGGACAAAGCTCTAAGCCATATGAAGTGGAACAATATGATATGCTCTCTTTGGTAGGGGATATTATTAATATAATAGATGCAGAAAATAAAGAAAATGCCATCCTAATAGGTCATGATTGGGGAGCTCCTATCTGCTGGACAGCCGCAGCTTTACATCCTAATAAAATAAAAGCAGTAGTTGGTCTTAGCATCCCTCATGCAAGAAGAGGAAGTATTTCCAATATAGAATTGTGGAGACAAATATATAAAGATAATTTTTTCTATCAAACCTATTTTGAAAAAGAAGGGGTTGCTGAAAAAGAACTAGAAAAAGATATAGGATCTTCCTTAAGACAAATATACTATTGGATTTCTGCAGAAGGACATGATGCTAAGGTAAGGACAAACTTTGATAAAGATAGCGAATTATTAGACGGGCTTATTGATCCAAAACCCTTTCCTAATTGGTTAACTTCCGATGACTTAGATTTTTATATTAAACAATTTAAAAATAGTGGCTTTAGAGGTCCAATCAATAGATATAGAAACCAAGATAGAGACTGGGAAAAAATACCTGAATTATCTGATCTAAAAATTGAAGTTCCTAGCTTTTTTATTGGAGGAGGTAAAGATAGCGTCAGAAAATTTTTAAAAGGCCATGACATGTATGAGAACCCTGGAAAAAACTGTAGCAATTTTTATGGAAAATTAATTATTGAAGAAGCAGGACATTGGGTGCAGCAAGAAGCACCTGAAAAAACAACAGAAGGCATAATTGGCTTTCTAAAAAAATTATAAAAAAAAGGAAAACCCCTTATGATAATTTCAGATATTCGAACTCACCTTCTTTCTGTGCCATATGAAGATCCTCCTAAAATTGGTTTTATCGATATTGGCAATATAGATCTATTAATAGTAGAGATTGAAACATCTTCTGGATTAATAGGAATGGGTTATTTACATCCATTAATGGGTGGATTACAAACCATTGAAATGTGCATTCATGAAATGCTCAAACCTCTATTAATTGGAAAAAATGCATCAGAAGTGGAATCTCTATGGAAGGCAATGTGGGATCATACATTTATTCAAGGAAGAATGGGTATTAGTGTAATGGCAATGTCTGCAATTGATATTGCATTATGGGATTTAGTAGGAAAAAATAATGGTAAACCTCTATGGGAATTATGGGGCGGAAGCAATACGCCACTGCCTGTTTATGGATCAGGTTGCTATCGGGGTCTAGGTCATGATGGTATGATAGAAAAAGCTAAAAGATTTGTTGCAGAAGGTTATAAAGCCATAAAAATGCAAGTAGCATGGAATTTCACACATGATGAAGATGTTGTAAATGTAAGAGATATGCGCCAAGAACTAGGTGATAATATTAAGATTATGATTGATGTTAATCAAGGATGGGATGTGGAAAAATCTATAGCATTTGGAAAAGCGATAGAGGGCTTTAATATAGAATGGCTTGAAGAGCCCGTTATGACAGATAATTTTGATGGGTATCATGAAGTGGCTAATGCTATTAGTACACCGCTCTCAACTGGAGAAAATCATTTTACTCATCATGACCTGATGCCCTTTATTAAAAGTGGAAAAGTTCCAACTCTTCAGCCGGATATTATGAGAGGCGGTTATACAGAACTGAAAGTTATTGCTAACTTAGCCAATAAAAACAATATTAAAATTGCACCGCATCTTTTTATGGAACTGAGCACACATTTAAATGCATCAATTCCTAATGCTTCTTGGTTAGAGCATATGGGTTGGTATAATCATTTATGGGTAAATCCTATTATTCCTAAAGATGGAACAGCAACTCCTCCTAATATTCCCGGACATGGTATGCAATTTAAACCAGAACTGTTCAAAGAGTTTCCTTATAAAAAAATATAGCCTTGAAAGATTAGAAAGAGGGGCATACATTTAAAGTATTATTAATTAACGAAAGGAGGTGGTCTAATGTCTAGTGATATAAATCACAAAATAAGTATATTCAAAGAATTAAATAGACAGGAAGTAAACCTCAATAAGGCTACTTTATAGTTTAATTGAATATTACTTTTAAAATATCACGAAGGGAAGTACTCAGTACTTCCCTTTTTGATGATAACTAAGAAATGAAAAAATGAATCTAGAAAAAGTATTTAAAAATTTAATTTTAGCAAATATAGGTATATTTATCTTAATAATAGTTAGCGCATATTTTCAAAATAATCTTATATTAGAATATACAAAGAATCTAGAACCTGGTTTTTTTGATACGCAATTTGGACTTGCATTAGTTTTATCAATTTTAATAATGTATGTGATTTCTGTTTATTGTCTTTATAATTTTAAGGCTATAGGAAAAAGTTTATTCCTATTCACAATAATCAGTTACATAATTTGCTTATACTTAGGAAAGATACAAATTATAGGACAGATAACTTATATATTACAATATCTTGCTACTTTAACTGATGGCGCTATTTTGACCTTATTATATTTTTCTCCAATAAAAGAAAAATTCCAAACTAGATAGGCTTCATAAACTTTAGTGTCATTCGATCACTTTCACCAATGGCTAAATATTTAGCTCTATCTTCTTCTCCAAGTCTAAGACTAGGTGGTAAGGTCCATACACCTTTAGGATGAATAGTTCCATCTTTAGGGTTTGCATTAATTTCACTGCTAGCTACAAGTATAAACCCTGCTTTTTTAGCATATTCAATTGTTAATTCTTCTGTTACATAGCCACTCTTCTTCATATTTTCTAGTGAAGAATTCGCCAGGGCTCTATGTTCCACAACTCCAAATATTCCCCCTGGCTTTAGAGCTGCATAGGATTTATTAAAAACATCCATTAATATTTCCGCTTTAAGCCAATTATGTAAATTTCTAAAAGTTAGAACCATATCTACAGATTCTTTTTCTGCTAAAGGATCGTTATTTAGTGACAGAGTTGTCATTTTCATTCCAGATAAAGTTTTACTATTTGCTCTACTCTTTGCATTTCTTTTTATGACTTTAGGAGTCCAAGAACCATAATTAGGGTCAAAGTCTGCTCCTATAAAATTGCCTTCCGGCTCTAAAAATGGGTTTAATATTTCGCTATACCATCCTCTGCTTGGCCATAGTTCTATAACTGACATGTTTGGTTTGATACCAAAAAAATTTAAAGTAGCTTTAGGGTTTCTATATTGATCTCTTTGCATGTTCTCTGGAGTCCTATCAATATTTTCAATTGCCACATCTAATGCATCTGCAAAAATAGACTTTGAATATAGTAAAAATACAAAACTCAAAAATATAAATAACTTTTTCATCTTTTTTTCCTTAACAATTAATTTTAATGCTCTACTCTAAATTACTAAATATATAGGAGTATAGTAAAATGAATCAAATGGAATTTAAAGGAAAAGTTGCTTTAGTCACAGGAGCATCTAGAGGTATAGGAAGAGCTATAGCCATTGAGCTAGCAAAAAATGGCGCGTCAATTGCAATTAATTATCATTCAGATATCAAGTCCGCAAAAGAAACTCAAAAATTAGTAAATAAAGCTGGTGTAAAATCAGAAATATTTAAAGCCGATGTATCAAAACAAAAAGATATTAAAAATTTAATAAAGAATACAGAAAAAAAATTAGGACCTATAGATCTTTTAGTTACAAATGCAGGTATAGCCATGCTCTCTAAAAATCCCCTAGAGTTAGATTATGATATTTGGAAAAAAACTATGGCAACTAATGTCGATGGAACCCTTTTACCCATTAAAGAGGTTTTGCCAGGAATGATCAAAAGAAAGTTTGGAAGAATAGTCTGTATTTCTTCAGTAGCAGGACTAGGTTTGCGCCCCAATATGATAACCTATGGCACTTCTAAAGCGGCCGTCATAGCACTAGTTAGAAATTTATCATCTGCTGTTGCACCTCATGTAAGAATAAACTCCGTAGCACCAGGACTTATTGAAACAGATATGATTCAAGCCTTAGATAAAAAAGCAAGAAAAACTATTGTTGAGACTACTCCACTAAAAAGAATTGGAAAACCTCAAGATATTGCTAATACTGTTTGTTATTTACTATCTGAAAAATCAGACTTTACTACTGGACAAACTTTAGTTACCGATGGTGGCAGAGTTCCTCTTCCATAATATAATAAAGGTTAAAGTGTTTATAAAAATCAAATATTTTTTATTATATTCATTGCTGTTTTCAGTATGCTTTAGTGCATTCGCAAAAGATACTCCAGAAATACTGTCTACAACCAAAGTGATCATTACTGATGGTGACACGATTAAATTTAATAATAAAAAAATTAGATTGCACGGCATAGATACACCGGAAATAAAGCAGTTATGCAAAAGTAAAAATGGTGAAGATTATAAGTGTGGGGTTAAAGCAAAACTAGCTTTAATTA
>ERZ651776.744-NODE-744-length-43587-cov-6.858033_pt1 | contig 43587 bp, 36 predicted proteins | sample MGYA00514761_ERZ651776 | MGnify/ENA metagenome assembly ERZ651776
TAGCTATCCCCCGTCTTCCCTTAGATCTTAGGAGAGGAATAGGCTGCTAGCGTCCCCATCAACTGGGGCGAAAACTGGGGCAGAACCGGGGCAAGCGGGTGGCTCGGGTTCTTAGTTGTCTATCCTGAAGAGTGATGGCTGGGATGGTAGGATTCGAACCTACGATCTACTGTACCAAAAACAGTTGCCCTACCGCTAGGCCACATCCCATCGCACGGTGCTAATTAGTCCGGGTTGGATTGTGGTGCAAGACCCGATTTGAGAAAAAGTGCTCTTAAATGCCTGAAACTTTCATGAAGGTGGAATTTGAGAGAGATGGACGGTGGAGACCAATGCTGACGGAAGTCTATATGCGCGCATTCGCTTGATTTGAAATGTCGCGACGAACGAGCGTTGGGGGATGTTTGCAGTGATTTTGGAGTGTTATGGCCTAGCAAGCGGGGCGCTTTGGACTTCGGCATATCTGTTCAAGCGTCGCTTGGTTGCATTTAGGGGCAAGTCATCATGACCCAAGTGGGCAGGGTACGTGTTTCTTCCAAACCAGCGGGCAAGGAGGCTTTGGTAAGGTGTCGCTGCGCATACAGTGCCGGAAACGGACTATATATGACTGCTCGCTTGGTCTTGATCGCGATTCTAGTATTTTCTGTTCGCGGGGGGCAGTGGTGCAAAGGCGCACGTTCCGTTCCAAGAATGCGCCATTAATGGTCATGCGCATGGCCAATGGATCATCAGCGGTACACACCTACGCAAGACGTTACGATTCGAATTCCCGCCGATGCATTCCGAGCAAGATTTTGCCACGCCTGCTATCGTCACTCTCTGATCACCGCGAAACCTTCGCGGAAATCGCCGACTTTTTTACAAAAAATCGATCCGTAGTTTAGGACAATTTCGGCGCACCCATCACGTTTAGTTCTGACAATCGACCAATATTGCTCCGGCGCGTGCCCCGGCCTCGACGGCCTCATGGGCCAAGACTGTGTCAGCGAGGGTGAAGATTTGCTCAACAGGACAAGCAAGGGCATTTTCAGTCAAGGCACGATGTACGTGATCAATGGCCAAATTCCTTTGTGTAGGTGTCAGCAGGTAGACAAGGATAATATCAATGGTCACCGCTTTGAAAAGCAACGGCAGGAACGGCAGCGTAGGCTCCATTTCCTTTGCGGACCCATAGGCAGCTATTCGACCATTTGGCTTGATGACTTGCGCGTCCAAACCAATGTTGGCACCAAATTCGACTTCGATGATCTGATCGACGGGTGCGCCGTTATTCGCGGCCAATATCTGATCGGCCAGATCGGGGGCGGCATAATCCAGCACAACGTCGGCACCTGCTTGTGATGCGCGCGCGGCCCCCGCTTTGCCCGTGGTTGCGATCACCCGCGCACCGGCCCATTTCGCCAGCTGCACAGCAAGATAGCCAACGGTGCCCGCGCCACCCTGAATCAAAAGGGTCTGACCCGCCACATCGCCGCCGTTAAAGACGGCATGGCTTGCTGTCAGGCCGGGGATGCCAAGGCTGGCGGCAGTCTCGAAAGATACGTCATCGGCCAGCGCGACGGCTTGGGCCCCGGGCAGGGTGATATGGGTGGCTGCGGTGCCAAAGGGGCGTTGCCACTGGCCGTTCCAAATCCAGACGCGTTGACCGATGCGCGCGGGATCGACACCGTCACCGACAGCTTCAATTACCCCTGCGCCATCACTATGGGGGATAACCTGCTCGAATGGCGGGTGGGTCATGCCGGGTCGCCCCTTGCGGGATTTCACATCCGACGGGTTCACCCCGGACAGGGCAATGCGCACGCACACCTCGCCTGCCGCCGGGGCAGGGGTATCCATTTCGACCAAGCCAAGCACATCACGCGCTTCACCAAGCTGAGAATATGTAATCGCGCGCATCTGTTAGCCCCCAATAAAAACTGTTTTGGGGATATGGCCCCAAGGGATACTCTAGTCGCGCAGTTCGGTGGCGCCAACACCCCAAAGCCGCGCCTTGGGGGCCCAGCCCTTGTAGCCGTCGGCGCGCAGGAAGCACCATTCCAGATCGCAAGCCCCAAGACGCGCAATCGCACCTATTTCGAATTCGGCGGCCACGGGTGCATTCGGATCGGGCCGCACCAATAAACGCAGGTGGTCTTGTTCGATCAAGACTGTGCGGTTGCCCGACAACAGCGAATAATGCACCCAGCCGCCCATCCCGTCGCGGTCCTCGACCCGCCGCCAATGGCCGTGTTCGGCAGTGATTTGCAGCGGCATGTCGCGGTGCTTGAACACCCAGTCGATCCGGTGGGTCAGCGACGGACCGCGGCGCACGTTACCTTCGGCGGCTTTCATCGACACGAAACGGGGCAACGGGAGGTTCGTGACTTGACCCAATTCTGTGGCATTGCCTGCACCGCCAAGGGGGAGAATCGCGATCAATGCCCCCATTAGGGCGAAACGGAACGTGGATGTCATGACGGCCTGCCTGATGTTTTGGTGTTGATTTAATGCTCTTTTACGCCGCGAAGTTCTTGTGCCTCGTCGCCGCTTGGGACACCATGCCATCAAGCAAAGCGCAAAGCCAGATTTGGGAGTCTCATAATGTCAAAGCAACCGCTAAGTGTTGTAGTCACGCGACGGTTGCCGGAGGTCGTTGAAAAGCGCCTGTCGGAACTGTTCACCGTTACACTGCGCCAAGACGATACGCCAATGACGCGGACCGAACTGGGCGAGGCGATGAAATCCGCCGATATTCTTGTGCCCACAGTGACCGATGAAATCGACGCGGCCCTGATCGGGCAGGCGGGCGACCGGCTGAAACTGATCGCCAATTACGGGGCGGGCGTGGATCATATTGACGTGATGACGGCCCGCCAGCGTGGTATTCTGGTGTCGAATACGCCCGGCGTGCTGACTGATGATACGGCAGATATGACCATGGCGCTGATTTTGGCCGTGACCCGCCGCATGGCCGAAGGCATGGCGCAGATGCAATCGGGCGACTGGAAAGGCTGGGCACCAACGGCGCTATTGGGCGGGCGCGTTGGTGGCCGTCGTTTGGGTATCCTTGGCATGGGCCGCATCGGTCAGGCCGTGGCCCGCCGTGCTGCGGCATTCGGGATGCAGGTGCATTACCACAACCGCCGCCGTCTGCGCCCCGAGGTCGAAGAAGCCCTGGGGGCCACCTATTGGGAAAGCCTTGACCAGATGGTTGCGCGCATGGATGTCCTTAGCATCAACTGCCCGCACACCCCCAGCACGTTCCATCTGATGAATGCGCGCCGCCTGAAACTGATGAAGCCCGAGGCCGTTATCGTGAACACATCACGCGGCGAAGTGATCGACGAAAACGCTCTGACGCGGATGCTGCGCGCCGGAGAGCTGAAAGGCGCGGGCCTTGACGTTTATGAACATGGCACCGACATCAATCCGCGCCTGCGCGAGCTGGATAATGTGGTGTTGCTGCCGCATATGGGGTCCGCCACGCTGGAAGGCCGGATCGAGATGGGCGAAAAAGTCATCATCAATATCAAAACCTTCGAAGACGGCCACCGCCCACCGGATCAGGTCGTCCCATCAATGCTGTAGTGCTCTTTTTCGAGGTCTAAACCAGCCAATCAACGACGGAGTACCCTCATGCGCGTGACCCTTGCCGCCCTTGCTTTTTGTTTAGCCGGAGGAGGGGGGCTTGCGCAGCAGGTCGCCGATGCCGTCGCCCCCGAGGCTGCCGGTAATGGTGCATTCGAGGCGATATCGCCTGACGTGACGGCGGCATTTGCTGCCAAGGACGCAGGCACACCGGTTGTGGCGGATACATGGATGGTGGCCGCTGCGAACCCTCACGCTGTAAAAGCGGGCGCTGATCTGCTGGCAGCAGGGGGCACTGCGGCGGATGCCCTAGTGGCTGTGCAAACCGTGCTGGGGCTGGTTGAGCCACAAAGCTCGGGTCTTGGCGGTGGGGCGTTTCTGGTCTGGTATGATGCCGCAAGCGGCGAGATTACAACATTGGACGGACGTGAAACCGCGCCTTTGGCGGTGACGCCGCAACTGTTTCAAGATGATCAGGGCGAACCGCTAAAATTCTTTGACGCCGTCGTCGGTGGCCGTTCCGTTGGCACCCCCGGCACGCCCGCCTTGCTTGAAGCTGTTCACAGACGCTGGGGCAATCAGCCATGGGCCGATCTGTTGGCCCCTGCAACCGCGATGGCGGAACAGGGGTTTTCCGTGTCGCCACGACTTGCAGCACTTGTGGCCGATGACGCCGAACGGCTGGCCACCGCGCCCGCCACGGCTGCGTATTTCCTGCCTGACGGCGCGCCGGTCAAGGCGGGTATGCTGCTGAAAAATCCGGCCTATGCGCGCACGCTTGCGATGCTTGCCAAGGAGGGGGCAGGTGCCTTTTATACCGGCGATATCGCCGCAGATATTGTTGCGACAGTCCAAGGGGCGTCGGGCAACCCCGGTGTTTTGTCGCAGGTCGATCTGGCCATCTATCAGGTCAAGGAACGCGCTGCCGTTTGCGCGCCCTACCGCGCCCATGACATTTGCGGCATGGGGCCGCCGTCTTCGGGGGCGTTGGCCATCGGGCAGATTTTGGGTATGCTTGAAGGCTATGACCTTGGCGCCGGCCCCAACGACCCCGAGGTGCTGCGCCTGATCGGCGATGCCTCGCGGTTGGCCTTTGCAGATCGGGGCCGCTATGTCGCCGATACCGATTATGTGCCGGTCCCCGTGCAAGGCATGCTGGACCCCGCCTATCTGGCGGAACGCGCGACATTGCTGTCCGGCGATGATGCCTTGCCCGAAGTTGCCCCCGGCAATCCGGTGTTCGATCATGCGCTGAACTGGGCCGATGACATGGCGATTGAACTGCCGTCGACGTCACATGTTTCGATTGTGGACAGCATGGGTAATGTGGCCAGCATGACCACGACGATCGAAAACGGCTTTGGCAGCCGCCTGATGGTGCGGGGGTTTTTGTTGAACAACGAACTTACCGATTTTTCATTCAGCAGCCATGTGGATGGTGTGCCTATTGCCAATAGGGTCGAACCGGGCAAACGGCCTCGGTCGTCGATGGCCCCTACGATTGTGATGCAAGACGGCAAACCCGTGTTGGCGGTGGGCAGCCCCGGTGGCAGCCGCATCATTGGCTATGTCGCGGGGGCCATCATCGCCCATATCGACTGGGGCTTGGACGTGCAGCAAGCCGCCGCATTGCCCCATGCGATCAACCGTTTTGGCACCTATGACCTTGAGGAAGCCACCGACATGGCAGACACGGTCGACGCGCTGGAAAACCTTGGCTACAAGACCGCGACGCGGGCGTTGACATCGGGCCTGCACATGATCTCTATCGGGGAAAATCTTCAAGGCGGGGCCGATCCTCGCCGCGAAGGCATCGCCCTCGGGGAATAGTCAAAAGGACACTAATACATGGTACAGGCCACTGATCTGCCCCGCAATGAAACCGGGATCGCAACCGCTTTGGGTATTCTCAAGCAACAATTCGCAGAGCGCCTGCACACCGGTCAGGCCATGCGCGAACAGCATGCCCACACCACGACATGGATCAAGAACCAAGCCCCCGATGCGGTGGTGTTTGCGCAATCGACCCAAGACGTCGCCGCGATCATCAAGGTCTGCGCCGCCCACAAAGTGCCGGTGATTGCCTTTGGCACGGGCACTTCGCTTGAGGGGCATGTGAACGCGCCTGCCGGTGGTATTTCCATTGATATGTCGCAGATGGACAAGGTGCTTGAGGTCAACGCAGGTGATCTGGATTGCCGTGTGCAGCCGGGCGTCACGCGCGAGGCTCTGAACAGCCATCTGCGCGATCAGGGGCTGTTTTTCCCCATTGATCCCGGTGCAAATGCATCCCTTGGCGGCATGACCGCGACGCGCGCTTCAGGCACCAACGCCGTGCGCTATGGCACCATGAAAGACAACGTGATCGCGGTCGAGGCGGTGATGGCAGACGGCACGGTGATCCGCACCGCCAGCCGTGCGCGCAAATCATCCGCCGGATATGACCTGACACGGTTGATGGTCGGGTCCGAAGGGACGCTGGGGATTATCACCGAAATCACGCTTAGGCTGCAGGGCATCCCCGAGGCAATCAGCTCGGCGCGCTGTTCCTTTCCGACGGTGGAAGCCGCCTGCGAGACGGTGATGAATGTGATCCAGTACGGGCTGCCCGTGGCGCGGATCGAATTGCTGGACGCGATGGTGGTGAAGGCGGTGAATGGCTATTCCAAGTTGTCATTGCCTGAAACCCCGATGCTGCTGCTGGAATTCCACGGATCAGATGCCGGTGTGGTCGAACAGGCCGAAGCGTTCAGCATGCTGGCCGATGAAAACGGCGGCAGCGACTATCAGGCGACCACCACGATGGAGGAACGCAACAAGCTATGGCAGGCGCGGCACGACGCCTATTGGGCGATGCTGGCGCTGCGTCCCGGCTGCAAGGCGGTGGCGACTGATGTCTGTGTCCCGATCTCGCGGCTGGCGGATGCGGTAGGGGCGGCCAATAACAAAGCGGCCGAACTGGGGTTGATCGCCCCGATCGTGGGTCACGCGGGCGACGGCAATTTCCATGCGTCTTTGTTGCTGGATATGGACAATGCCGACGAAGTTGCGCGGGCCGAAACCTATGTGAGCTGGCTGAACGAACTTGCGATTTCGATGGATGGCACCTGTACCGGCGAACACGGCATCGGGCAGGGCAAACGCCCCTATCTGGTAAAAGAACTGGGGGCCGCGACCAGCGTAATGGGGACGATCAAGGCGGCGCTTGATCCGGATAATATCATGAATCCGGGAAAAATCTTGCCAGAATAAACGCCCGGCGACGGCGGTGATGGCGCGCCAAACAGGTGCCGCCCGCCGCGTGTTGCGCATACCTTAACCTCGTCCAAATAGGTGAAGCAAACCGGCATCTAGAGGTATCGGGAATAAAGGTAGGCGGAAGTCCACTGGTTTTCACACTTTAAAGTTGAAATTCAGCTTTGCTGACATTCTGTTAACCTCTTGTTAACCGATATTTTGCTTTTGAGGGCACCATGTCACATCAGCACGCCTTTCCCGTCCCCAATCAGCCGCCTGCACCGCGTCATTTTCGCGGCCCGCTGTTCTTGATGGCTTTTGTTGTGGCGGCAACGCTGCTGACGGCGGCATTTTGGGTCACTGTCAGGCTGGATCAGGTGGCAAGCAAAGGGGCGAGGGTGGTGACCGAGGCCGTTCTGCAAGAAACCGTCAATCGCCTGCGGTCGATGACCCAAGACTATGCCTTTTGGAGCTTTTCTTACGAGTTGGTTCAAGAAGGGGATGCCGGCGCGATTTTCGAACACATCGGAAGCGGTGCCGCGCAGAGTGATCTTTTTGATCAACTTTTCATTTTGTCCCCCGATTTCGAGCTTTTGCACGAATTCCACTCGGACGGGGAAACCTTTCCAGATTTAGCCACTCTACAGCCCGCGCTTGAGGGCAGTTTGAAAACGCTTAAGGACCTGCCGCCAGCGCAGTATCAATCGGTGTCCGGGTATGCAGAACTGGACGGAGCCTTCTTCGCCGTTACATCTGCGTGGATCACGCCCGATTACATTGAAACGCTTGGCACGCGGGCGGTGCCTGTGCTTGTGGGGATTGTCCATCTTGACCCCGGTTGGACCAAAAGCCTGTCCAATCTGTCCCTTCAGTCGGGCTTCAGCTTTGAAAAGGAAGTTCCGTCCAGTGCCACGCTTGAGAATGGAACAGTCTTGACCAACCCTGATGATCAGCCCGTTGGCTATTTGGTGTGGGACAGTCCAGTGGCAGGGAAAATGCTGCGCCAGCAGATCATGCCCGCGATCCTTATTGTCTGCGCGAGTATCGTGCTTGCCTGCTTTGGTGCCGCGCGTTTTTTTGACGGGCAACACCGGGCAGTGCAAAAAGCGATGCAAGTCGCGACAACCGATCAGCTGACGGGTGTTCTGAATCGCGCGGGACTGCATCAGGTGTTCGAGGGGGAACAGACAACTGCGGCCATCGCCGACGGTCGTGTTGCGGTTATTTACATCGATATGAACGGGCTCAAGCGATTGAACGACGCCTATGGCCATGCCGTGGGCGACAGTGCTTTGACGGTTCTTGCGCAAACGCTGGAATCATCAATCCGCCAAGGCGATGTCGTTGCCCGGCTGGGCGGGGACGAATTCGTCTGCATTATCTTTGACCAAGACCCCGGTCAGAGCGCCATTCAGGTGGCCACGCGAATTCTTCGCTTGACCGACCGCCCGTTTGCCACGTCGATACCCGACCGGAAGTTGGAACTGTCCATCGGCATTGCCGTCGCAACCCCAGACATCCAGTGGGACGCGTTGTTGCGTCAGGCGGACGCGGCCATGTATTGGGGCAAACAAAGGGGTGAAAGAAACGCCGCCTATTTCGCGACCAGACTTAAACATCTGCCCTACTTGCCGGTTTCGACGATGCAACAAGCCAGCCGGGATATGAACGCTTGAAAATTTGCCTGTCCTGTACCCGACATGTTTGGGCGGGGTCGGGCCCTTTTCGGCAGGATGTACGGTGCAGCCGCAGAAAAAGCCGGCAGCAATCAGGCCGCGGGCATATTTCATTGCAAGCGCGGTCATGCTGGCATCCGCGAAAACCTGAAAACCCAAACGGCGCGTCGGTTTTAGCCTGTCTTGCGTCGGCGGATGAACGCGGCAATTCTGCGGTCTGACTAAAACAGGGTCATACTCAGCATGGGAATCGGCGATATGAAAACTCAAGTCAAAGCATTGGTTGTCGGCGGCGGTGCCGTTGGAACCTCGATCGCTTATCATCTGGCCCGCGCGGGCTGGGATGATGTCATGCTGCTTGAACGCGATGAACTGACATCCGGGTCAACATGGCATGCGGCGGGTTTGCTGCCCTATTTCAACATGTCCTATGCCACAACGCATATTCATGATTATTCGATCAAGTTCTACAAAACGCTCGAGGAAGAGACCGGCTTGAACGCGGGTTTTGCCGTGGTGGGCAACCTGCGCATGGCACAAACCAAAGAGCGTATGGACGAATATATGCTTTACGCTGCCACCGCTGAAACCTGCGGCGTTCCCTATGAATGGCTGACCCCCGATCAGATCAAGGCGAAATGGCCGTTGATCCGCACCGAAGATCTGGAAGGCGCGATCTATCACCAGACGGATGGCTATATTAACCCAGCTGATGTGACCATGGCGATGGCCAAGGGCGCGCGCCAGCGGGGCGTCGTGATCGAACGCAAATGGCAGGCCGACGCGTTTCACTGGAACGGCACCCATTGGGAAGTAACCGTCACCAAGATGGTCGAAAAAGGTGGCAACCTTGTGCCGTCAGACGAACAGGTTGTAATCAAGGCCGAACATGTCGTGACCGCATCCGGCAACCACGCGCAGCGCACCGCCAAGATGCTGGGCATCAAGATGCCTGCCATTCCGGTTGAACACCAGTTTATCGTCATGGACCAAGACCCCGAACTGGTCGCGTTCCGCAAGGGCGAAGGCAACGTAGAACACCCCGTGATCCGCGATGCCGATGCGCAATCCTATGTGCGAGAAGAACGCGGCGGCTGGATCTTGGGCGTGTATGAACCCGGCGCACCTGCACGGTTTGAATATGGTGTGCCCGACAGTTTCCGCGCGGATTTGTTCCAGTTGGATCTGGACCGCATCGAAGACCAGTACATGGCGATGAACCACCGTATTCCATCCGCAGAAAGCTGTGGCCTCAAGGACGATTTCAACGGCCCCATCTGCTATACGCCTGACGGCAACCCGCTGGTTGGCCCTGCACCGGGTCTGCGCAACATGTGGCTGGCCGAAGGGTTCTCGTTCGGAATCACCGCGGCAGGTGGCACAGGCTATTATCTGGCGCAATTGATGGTGAACGGCGAAGCCGAGATCGACATGGCGTCGCTGGACCCCAAACGCTATGGCGACTGGATGACGACCGAATTCGCTGCGCGCAAGAATGAGGAAGCATACGAGCACGTCTATATCCTGCACCACCCCGACGAAGAACGCCCCGCGTGCCGTCCCCTGCGCACCTCGCCTGCCTATGACCGGCAGGCCGCGCGCGGCGCGCAATTCGGCTGGGTCAACGGCTGGGAACGTCCGAACTATTTCGCACCGATGGGCTTTAACGATCACGACGCGCGATCCTTCCGGCGCGGTGGCTGGTGGCAATATGCCGTCGAAGAAGCCAAGGCGATCCGCGAAGGTGTCGGCCTGATCGACGCCACAGCATTCACCAAGCATCTGGTCAAAGGGCCGGGTGCCACAGAATTCCTCAGCTGGTTTACCTGCAACAAGCTGCCATCGGTCGGGCGCATCAACCTGACCTATGCGCTGACCAGCCACGGTACCACGCGCACGGAATATACCATCGTGCGCTTGGCTGAACATGAATACTACCTCGTTTCGGCGGGTGCGTGGACAGCCTATGACAGCGATTACCTGCGCAAGGCGATCGAGGATAAAGCGCCGGAATTCGGCTATATCGAATGCCACGACGTGACCACGCAGTGGGGTGTCTTTGCCATTGCTGGCCCAAAGTCGCGCGATGTGCTGAAAGAGATCATCAAGGATGCCGACCCTGAAACCGTCCTGTCGAACAAGCGGTTCCCGTGGCTGACCACGCGCAATATCGAACTGGGTATGGTGCCGGTGCGCGCCATCCGCGTCGCCTATACCGGTGAATTGGGTTGGGAACTGCATCACCCGATTGAAATGCAAAACCACCTGTTCGATCTGCTGGAAAAGGCGGGCGAAAAGCACGGCATGAAACTGGTCGGCGCACGGGCGCAAAACTGGCTGCGTCAGGAAAAATCCTACCGTGCGTTCGGCACCGAACTGGGCCGCGATGCGACCCCGCTTGAGGCTGATTTGCCACGGTTTGTCGACCTGTCCAAGGACTTCTACGGCAAGGATGCGATGCAAGAACATGGCATCCGCGCGCAATGTGTCACGTTGTTGATCGACGGGCCGGATGATGCTGATCCGTGGGGCCGCGAGGTCTTGTATCATGGCGATACCCGTGTGGGTCGCCTGACTTCGGGCGGGTATTCGGTGGCTTTTGGAAAATCTATCGGCATGGGCTATGTCAAACCCGAACAAGCAACGGTCGGCACCAAGCTGAAGGTCAAGATGTTTGACCAGCTTTGGGACGCCGAAGTCGTCGAGGACAGCCCCTATGATCCCAAGAACGCAACGATCCGTATCGACGGCTAAACGCATTTTTCTGGCACTGGTTTTGCTGGTGCCGATTGCAATCTATGGGGCCAGTCGGGTGTTAAATCCGGCTGGCCCTGTCGGTTTTGCGGTACTAGGTGATCACGCCAGCGACCTGCGCGCAGGGCTGGGGATAGAACAATCCACCCCAGCGGCTGTCACCATCGTGCTGTTGAACCGCTGGGATAACTTGCCCAACATGCCCGATCTCGCGGCATTTTGCGCCCGCGATTGTGGCAAGGGGGCCGCCGGACAGGTCAGTATTACGCAGATGCGGTATCGGCGGACACGCAAAATCGTTTTCTTTCACCTGCCGGATTTTGGCGGCTATGATGCTGGCAAGACCTGCGTGATGGCCCGCGCCGCACAAGAGTTGCAGTCTATCCGTGTCACCGATCCGTTGCCCTGTGCCGCGCATGTGCGCCGCAGCATTGCCTGGCAACTGCCCGCAGGCTTGGGCCGGATTTAGCGGATCTGACGGCGGGCCAGCCAGTTTTCCCAGCTTGCGGCGCTGCCTGCATAAACGTTGATATCAATATCGCCTGACGCCCCGGGCACGTGGCCCGTGCTGGTGTATTGCCAGAATGTCCATCGCTCGTCCGGATAGCGCTCGGCAGGGTGCGCAGCGGTTGAGCGTAGCCAGAATTCGACACCGCGCAGACGGCCCATCTGGTTGGTTTTGTAAAACTCAGGCGTGGTATAGACGATGGGTTGCTGCCCGTAGTGCGCTTTGAGAATACGCAGAAAAATTTGCGTATTGCTGCGCACGATTGCGGCGGGGGGGCGCAGGGTGCAGGTGGGCGAAAACGGGTTCCATTCCATGTCCAGCACAGGCGGCAGCATGCCGGGGGTTTTTGGCACGTTCTCAATGAACCAGCGCGCCTGAACCTGCGGCGTCGTGCAGAAATAGTAAAAGTGATAGGCCCCCCGCGCCACACCGGCCTGACCAGCGCCGCGCCAATGATCGGCGAACATCGGGTCTAGCAGATCACCGCCCTCGGTCGCTTTGATAAAGGCAAAGTTGACGCCGTTTATTCGGGCCTCGCCCCAATTCAGTGGGTTCTGAAATCGCGCCACATCAATGCCATGCACCGGATAGCTTTGGGGGGTGCGCCCTGTCCAAGCATGCGGCTTGCGATCGCCAAAATCAGCCGCCGTGACGGTGCCAACTGGGACCGAGACCTGACCTGCGCCACAGGCCCCCAAAGTCAGAACACACAGCAAGGCAAAAAGGCGGACTGGGGACATATCAGGGCTTTCTGGCAATAAAACCAAGGTTGTTGGCGGGCATTTCGATAATTTTGACGGGATTGAGTCCAGCATGGCCAAGCCACTCGGTCATGTCCACGGTATCCTTATAGCCGATGGCCGGATCGGCGGACCGCAGCTCGGCGTCGAATTTGGCATCCCCGTTCGAGGTTAATTGCCCAACGCGCCGGAAGGGCCCGTACAAGATCAGCTTTCCGCCGGGCGCGAGGGCGAGGGCTGCCTGCGCAATCAGGCATTTGACCGCTGGGGTGGGGATCAGATGCAGCAGATTGGAGAGAAAGATCAGGTCTTGCGGTGCGACAAAACCATGCCAGCCGTCAGCGGTGGCATCCAGCATCATCGCGGGGGCGACATTCGTGACACCGGCATCGGCCACATAGCCGTCGATGCTGGCGCGGCGCGCCGTGTCGGGCTCGGTGGGTTGCCAGTAAAGTCCGGGCAGTGCCGCAGCAAAGGCGGCGACATGCTGTCCTGTACCGCTGGCGATCTCAAGCGCGGTCCCCGTTGATGGGGCATAGGCAAGCAGCAGATCACAAAGCGCTTTGCGGTTGCGATCAGCGGCGGGGGCATGCAGTTTCGCGCCATCCAGGGGCAGTGCGATGCTGGCCGTGGGCGGCAGCTTGCCGGTCATGCGCGCAGCCTGTCTGGGCGCAGGGCGGCGACGGTTTGCGCATCCATTGCAGGTGCCCGCCCCAAGGTCAGGTCGGCGACAAGCTGCGACGCCGCAGCGCAGGTCTGGAAGCCATAGCCGCCCTGACCGGCGCACCAGATGAAATCAGGCTGCGTGGGGTCCGGCCCCAGCACAAGCGTGCGATCGGGGGCGAAACTGCGCAGACCGGCCCATGTGGCAATCGGTTTGGTCAGGGGTTCGGCCACCATGTTCTGATAGCGGTCCAAACCTTCGGCCAGCACCATGTCATCGGGCCACGCATCTTGCGGCGGCACGGGGTCCTCGTCTGCCGGGGAAATCAGCAGGGCACCTGCGTCGGGTTTGGCATACCACGTTTCGCCCACACCAAAGAACATCGGCCAGCGTGCAGGGTCATGCCCCCCAGGTGTCGCGATCCGTGCCATAGATCGGCGATGTGGCGTGATGCCAAGGGGTTGAACGCCGGCCATCGTGGCCAGTTCATCGGCCCAAGCCCCGGCTGCATTGACCAGCGTTTTGGCGCGCAAGGTCTGCGCCCCGGTATCGACCTGCCAACCGGACGGGTCGTGGCGGATCGCTTGCACCCGTTGGCCCGTCAAGATGGTGCCGCCGTTGCTGCGCAGCACGCGGGCGAAATCTTGCAACAGACGGTCGGTGTCGATGTCTTGGGCGTCTTCGTGATAGGCTGCAAACGCGATCTTGGAGGGATCAAGGATCGGGACAAACGCCATCGCCTCTGCCTGCGTAATCGGGTCGACCCCCATTTCTGCGACATCGGCCTTGAACGCGTCTTCCTCATGCTGGTCTGCGATGATCATCAAACCGCGCGGGCTAAGGTAGCCGCCGTCGTGCAAATAGCTGACGCTGGCACGGTTCAACGCTTGCACGGATGGCGTACCGTAGTTCTGTTCAATCAGCGCGGCAGACCGGCCAGAGGCGTGGTAGCCAAGCGCCTTTTCAGCCTCGATCAGCGTGACAGAAGCATCTGCCGATAGGCGTGCGGCGGCGGACAGGCCTGCAATGCCGCCGCCAATTACAATAATATCGGTCATGATTGTTCTTCAATTCGGTCCGTTGCGGGGGGCGGTGTGGGGGACAGGGCAGCGATCTTGGCATAGATGTCGTCTGGCATATCATAGCCCATGGCGGCCAGCGACGGGGCCAGCTGCGCGGCAGATCGCGCCGAGATGATCGGCGACGGTTCCGTCGGATGCGCTGCCGCCCAAGCGACCGCCAGCGTCGCCGGATGCATATCCAACTCGGCGGCCAGCGCTGCAAGCCCTGCGGCGGCATTGTGCATGACTTCGGGCGCATAGCGCGCGGCATAGCGGTCATCTTCGGTCAAACGTCCTGCCTCACCCTTGGTGTACTTGCCAGTCAACAGGCCACCCCCAAGCGGGGAATAGGGCGCAACCAGAATGCCCAGATCATCGGCCATCGGCAAAATTTCAACCTCGGCCTGTCGTTTGACAAGGTTATACATCGGTTGGATCACCGCGATGTCCAACTCGAATTTGGCGGCAATGTTTGCGGCTTTGACGACCTGCCATGCGGCAAAATTCGAAAGACCGATATGACGGATATGGCCCGCCGTTTTCAATTCCGCAAAGGTCTGAAAGCTTTCGTGCAAGTCCGTGTCAGGATCAAAGCGGTGCAAGTACAGCACATCGAGCGTATCAAGCTGCATCCGCTCGCGCGATGTCTGGGCCGAGGCCAGAATATTGGCGCGGCCCGATCCCCCCTCATAGGCGGCCTTGGTCGCGATGATCAGATCTTCGCGGCGGTCCCCCAGAAATTTGCCAAGCAGGGTTTCCGATGCCCCGTCGGTATAGACATGCGCTGTGTCGAAATGCGTGATGCCCGCGTCAATGCAGGCGTCAAACATCGCGCGCGACGCGTCGGCGTCGGCGCGCCCGCCAAACTGCATGGTGCCAAAGGCAAGGCGGCTGGCGGGGGTGCCGTTCAGGCTGGTCAGGGTGTGTTTCATCCCCAATTCGTGCCACGGCGTGCGCGGCTTCGCAACGTCGATCTTGGGGCGCAGATGCGTGGTATTGCCAATCGGGCGCTTGAGGGTATAGCGCCCGATCGGCATCTCAACGGTGCAAGGCTTGGACCTGCCATGCCTAGCCGTTCATCGTACCGCGTTCGGTGGCGCGCCCGTAAGCAGGGCGTGTCTGGATCATCTCGACGAAACCGGCAAGGGCGGGGTATTTCGCAGCGCCATCACCGCCGCGCATCGCGATCTCGGCGGGAAAGCTCAGCATGATATCTGCCGCCGACAGGCTGTCTTGGACGAAATGCCCCGACGGACGCACGAGGCTGTTCATATAGGAAAAATGGCTGTGTAATTCGTCCGTGATACGCGGATGCAGCGGCGCGCCTGCCTCGCCCAGACGGCCAACATAAAGGTTCAACAGGATCGGGGTCATGGCCGATCCTTCTGCGAAATGCATCAGCTCAAGGTGCTGGATATAGGCCGCGCTGTCACGATCGGGGATCATCTGCGGCGCGAAACGGGCGCAAAGCACCTCGGTGATGGCCGCGCTTTCTGCAACAAGCATATCGTCGATTTCCAACATCGGAGACTTGCCCAAAGGATGCACCAGCTTCAGTTCAGGCGGGGCCAGATTGGTCTGCGCATCGCGCTTGTAGGGGATGACGTCATAGGGCTGCTTAATCTCTTCGAGCAACCACAAGATACGATGAGAGCGGGACCGGTTCAGGTGATGAAGTTTGATCATGCGCCCGATGATAGCGGGTTGGTGGGGGATGGGTAGCAAAATGATCCCTGCTTGCCGTGGGATCAAATGACTGGCTGCCATCGCCGGCCGTTGGCAGATGAAAGGGGCAGCGCGGGGTTTTTCGTACCCGGTTATAGGGAAAAGCGGTATATCCCGAGCAGTTCATGACCCAGATCAATGAAATAGCCCGCCCAAAGCCCGATAAATTCTGCAAAGAGGATATTGGTATGGATGCAGTTTCTTTGATTGATGCACTTGGTGAACCTGCGGTGTTCGCTTTGGCGGGGGTCGTGGCCGGCATCATTTTCGGCATTTCGGCAGAGCAAAGCAGGTTTTGTCTGCGCGCCGCCGCGGTCGAGGTCGCGCGGGCAACGCTTGGGTCCCGTATGGCCGTGTGGCTGTTGACGTTTTCGACAGCGCTGCTGTGGACGCAGGCGATGCATAGGGTGGGGATTATTGATTTAGGGGCCAGCCGCTGGCTTGCGTCGCCGGGTACTTTGTCCGGGGCGATTGTTGGCGGGGTCGTGTTCGGCATCGGTATGATCCTTGCGCGCGGGTGCCCCGGACGGTTGCTGGTGTTGGGGGCGACCGGCAATCTGCGGGCCATTTTATCAGGTCTCATTTTTGCGGTTGTTGCACAGATGAGCCTGGAAGGGGCGTTATCCCCGATCCGTGAGTTCATTTCGGGTGGTTGGATCACCAAGGGGCCGAACCCCAATATTCTATGGGAGCTGAACATGCCAAGCGGCAGCGGGATCGTGATCGGCATCGCCTTTGCAGTGCTGGCGTTGGTCATTGCCTACCGCAACCGGGTATCCTGGGTGACGCTTTTGTTTGGCTGCGGCGTCGGGTTTTCCGTCGCTGTGGGGTGGTTCCTGACTTACACGCTTGCACAAACCAGCTTTGATCCGGTTCCCGTTGGCAGCCTGACCTTTTCAGGCCCGTCGGCAGATACATTGATGTATCTTTTGTCGGCAGATTCACCGCTTGAATTTGATGTGGGGTTGATCCCGGGCGTTGCTGTGGGGGCGTTTGTGTCTGCCTTGATGGCGGGGCGGTTAATCTGGCAGGGATGGGACGGCGCGCGATCAATGCAGCGCTATCTGGCCGGGGCCGCGCTGATGGGGTTCGGCGCGATGACAGCCGGAGGGTGCACCATCGGCGCGGGCGTGACAGGTGGGTCCACCTTTGCGCTGACCGCATGGGTGGCTTTGGTGTCGATGTGGTTGGCTGGAATGGCAGCAGACCGGTTGATCGATTACGCGCCCCATACGGTCCCGGCTACATAGCCTTTGGATGGGGCTTTTTGGTGGGGGGGGATCTGCTGGATCAAGGTTGATCTAGCAGATCTGACAGCCCATTTTACGCGTCGGCCCTACCGGAGTGTAGCCTTCTTTCAGGACTCTCAGCATGCCGCCCTTAACGTCAACCACCGGAAAATCGACCAGCTTGGCAATTTGCTGCGACGCCCGTGACGTCCGGTTGCCAGAGCGGCAAATCAACGCCAAACGTTGACCGCCACCCAGCCTCGGACCCACGGCCTTTAGGAAGGCGTCAGCCGATTCATATGTGATCAAAAGCGCGCCTTCGATGACGCCAGTGGCCATCCATTCCTCGGGGCGTCGAATATCCACCACCAGCGTTTTGGGGTCTGACGCAAGGTCCGATCCGGACAGCGCGTCAAGCGTTACATTCTGTGCCGTTGCACGGCCGCCGAATGCCATCATGCCGAACACGCCTGCGATGGCAGCAGCGCCAGCCGCAAAAAAGGTTCGCTTGTCCATCATACGTGTTCGTGAAGTTTGCGCCAAGCGTTCAGCCCGCCGCCGATATATTTTGCGTTCACATAGCCCATTTCCTTGAGCGTCGCCGCAGACAAAGCGCCCCGATTATGGGCATTGCAATAGCACAGCACGGTTGTTTCCAGATCGGGCAGGACCCCTTCGATGTTCATTTCCAACTTGCCTCGGCTCACGTTGATCGATCCGGGAATATGACCTTTTTCATGTTCGTCAGGATCACGAATATCCAGCGCAACGGCCCCGCCCTCCACAAGCGCGTCAACGTCTTGTGGGGCAACTTCTTGAACCTGCGCGCGGGCTTGGTCGGCAAGGGTTTGAAATTTTGAAGTGTAGCGCATGGGAATTTCCTTTGAAAAACTCTTTGCGAAAAATACATTCAAAAAATGATATATGTAAATGCGACATTTGCGCTTCTTAAACAAAAAAGGCCCCGCCGCAGCGGAGCCTTTCTTTGCCAGCGGGTGAATCCCTTAGTTCGGGATGTCGCCTGTGATGCCTTCGACGTAGAAGTTCATGCCGGCCAGTGTGCCGTCATCTGCTGTTTCGCCTTCGGCCAGAAAGTCAGACCCGTCCTGCTTTTTCAAAGGACCGGTGAAGGGGTGGTAAGACCCGTCAGCGATGGATGCTTTCAGCGCCAGCGCTTCCTCTTTTACGTCCGCAGGGACCGCGTCTGTGATTTCACCGATGCCAACCATGCCAGCGCCGATACCGTCCCATGTGTCTGTCGACGCCCATGTGCCATCCATCACGGCTTTGGTGCGCGCGATATAGTAGGGGGCCCAGTCGTCGATGATCGACGATACGCGTGGCGATGGCGCATATTGTGCCATGTCCGATGCCTGACCGAATGTGATCACATTACCCGCTTCTTGGGCTGCGGCCTGTGGCGCGGTGGAATCTGTGTGCTGCAAGACAACATCAGCGCCTTGTTCGATCAGAACCTTGGCGGCGTCCGCTTCTTTTGCGGGGTCGAACCATGTGTAGGCCCAAACGATCTTGAATTCGACGTCAGGGTTGACCTTCTTGGCGTGGATATAAGCCGAGTTGATGCCGCGGATCACTTCGGGGATCGGGAAGGAGCCGATATAACCGATGATGTTCGACTTGGTCATCTTGCCCGCGATGTGGCCCTGAATCGCACGACCTTCGTAGAAGCGTGCGGAATAGGTGGACACGTTATCGGCGCGCTTGTAGCCGGTTGCGTGTTCAAATTTCACATCAGGGAACTTGGCCGCGACGTTAATGGTCGGGTCCATATAGCCAAAGGACGTGGTGAAAATCAGATCGGCACCGTCAAGCGCCATCTGCGTCATGACGCGTTCGGAATCCGGGCCTTCGGCCACGTTTTCAACAAACACGGTCTCGACCTTGTCGCCGAATTCTTCTTCGACGGCCAAACGGCCCTGGTTGTGTTCATAGGTCCAGCCGCCGTCACCCACGGGGCCGACAAAAACAAAACCGACCTTGGTCTTGCCATGGGCATCGGCGTAGGCACCGCCCGCAAGGCCAAGCGCCAGTGCCGCGCTGGCCAGAAGTGTGGATAGTTTCATAAGGTATTCCCCTTGGTGTTGCGCCTTTTTAGCAGGCGTTTTGAAGTCTGCCCCGTCTAGGAAGAGGCGTGAAAGGTACGGCCAAGCGACGCCGGAGCAGCGCTTTTATCGGCGGAAAGAACCACCAATACAAGGATGGTGATGATGTAGGGAGACATTGCCAGATACTCGACCGGAATGGCAACGCCTGCGCCTTGAAGATTCAACTGCAACTGCGTGATGCCGCCAAATAAATAGGCACCCAGCAACAAGCGCCACGGTTTCCAACTGGCAAACACCACCAGCGCCAGCGCGATCCAACCGACGCCCGCCGTCATCCCTTCGGTCCATTGTGGCACGCGGATCAAACTGATGTAGGCCCCGCCGAGCCCCGCGCAGGCCCCGCCGAACATGATCGCCAGGGTCCGAATACGCACCACCTTAAAGCCAAGCGCATGGGCCGCATCGTGGCTTTCGCCCACGGCGCGCAATATCAGACCCACGCGGGTGTACTTCAGCACGGCCCAAACGGCGACGACCAGCACAAAGCCGAAGTATAGAATGATGTCATGCGAAAACAGGACCGGCCCCAATACGGGGATGTCATGCAATGGGCCAAAATTCACCTCGGCCAGCCGCGGCGGTTTGATCCCCACATAGCTTTGGCCCAACAGCGCTGAAAACCCGAGGCCGAACAGCGTCAGCGCCAGCCCTGATGCCACTTGGTTGGCCAGTGTAATCTGGGTGAGAAACGCAAACAGCAGGCTGAGCGCCGCACCGCCCACAGCCGCGGCCAAAAAGCCCAGCATCGGGGATCCGGTTTCAACCGCCGTGGCAAAGCCGCAGATGGCACCGATGATCATCATGCCTTCGACGCCCAAGTTTAGCACGCCTGACTTCTCTGCGACCAATTCCCCCAAGGCGGCAAAAATCAACGGCGTCGCAGCCACAAGGAAACCGGCCACGAACAGTACAGGATTGATGGATGACAGATCCATTACGCGACCTCCGTCCGGCCAAAGCGCAGCCGGTAATTGGTGAAAAGATCAAATGCCAGCAAGAAGAACAACAGCATCCCCTGAAATACCTGAATGGCAGCAGCAGGCAGGCCCAACTGGCTTTGCGCAATGTCGCCGCCAATATAGGTCAACGCCATCAGCCCGCCCGCCAGCAATATGCCGATCGGATGCAAGCGGCCGAGAAACGCCACGATGATCGCGGTAAAGCCATAGCCTACGTTAAAATCGATCGTGATTTGACCGGCAGGGCCTGCGACCTCGAACATGCCGGCAAGGCCTGCCAAAAGGCCCGACATGCCCATGCAAAACAATACCAGCCGCGTCGGGTTCACGCCCGAAAACTTTGCGGCTCTTGGTGCTTCGCCGGTGACGCGAATGGCAAAACCCAGCCGGTGCCGTGCCAGCAGGACATAGGCGAAAATCACCGCAATGAACGCTGCGACGACGCCCCAATGCATGCCTGATCCCGCGATCAAATCGCCATTATGGGCAGATGCATATTGCTGTAAATTCCGGCTGCCCGGAAACCCGAACCCTTCGGGGTTCTTCAACAACCCCAAGGCCATAGAGGCCAAAAACTGCTCGGCCACGTAGACCAACATCAAGGACACCAAAATCTCGTTGGTGCCGAATTTGACCTTTAGAATGGCCGGGATCATCGCCCAGATCCAACCGCCCAAAGCGCCGGCGACAACCATGAGCGGAAAGATAAATGCGCTGTCCATCGGATAAAACGCCAGCCCTGCCGCCGCGCCAAAAATGGCGCCCATGATATACTGGCCTTCGGCCCCAATGTTCCAGATACCGGCTTTGAACCCTAGCGACAGACCAATGGCGATCAACACCAATGGCGCGCCTTTGATCAAAAGCTGCGGGCGATAATAAAACGCGTTATTGCCAAACAGGGGCTCCCAAAAAATCGTGAGAATGGACGATACCGGGTCTTTGCCCAAAACAGCAAACAACAGCCCCCCGAAAAACATCGTGGCAAGAACCGCCAACAAGGGCGTTGCCCACGAAAACGCCTGACTGGGTTGCGGTCGTTTCTCAAGCCTTACCATGCTGTTCCCCGAACTTCATTTTGCCAAACAAACTCCACGGGGGTGTGGGGGTGTGAAACCCCCACTTCTGCCATGTCAAACATGCGCGACCTCCATTCCGTGGGCACCGCCCATCATCAACCCGATCTCGTCTACCGTCAGCCCCTGCGCGGGACGCGGCTCAGATAGACGGCCTTCGTTCAATGCGGCAAAGCGGCCAGAAATCTCCATCAATTCATCCAGATCCTGACTGATCACAACAACCGCTGCACCATTTTCCGCCAAATCCAGCAAGGCCTGTCGGATTGCCGCCGCAGCCGAGGCATCAACCCCCCAAGTCGGCTGGTTTACCACCAGAACCTCGGGGCGTTGCAGCACCTCGCGGCCGATGACGAATTTTTGCAGGTTCCCGCCAGACAAAGACCGCGCGGCATTGCCGGGGCCGGGGGTGCGCACGTCGAATTCTTTGATGATCTTTTCAGCAAAACGTCTGGCGGCAGGCCAGTTCAACATTCCGCCCCGCACAAGGTTCTGGCGTACAGCGCCGGTCAGCATCGCGTTCTCAGTCAGTGACATGTCAGGTGCTGCGGCATGGCCCAGCCGTTCTTCGGGGGCCGCTAGAACGCCCAAAGCGCGCCGGGCCGTCGGGCCAAGGGGGCCGATGTCGAGGTCCTTGAACCACACCATATCTTTGGCCGCCAGCATTTCGCCCGATAGGGCCGCCAGCAATTCGTCCTGACCGTTGCCTGCAACACCGCCAATGCCAAGCACTTCGCCTGCGCAGACCTTTACCGAGATATCGCGCAAGGGCATGCCAAATGCACTTGGTGATTTCGCCCTGAGCCCGCGCAACTCCAAAACCACATCACCGGGGGTTTTCCCCGCCCGCATCGGAGTCTTCAGCGTACTGCCCACCATCATTTCGGCCATGTCACGGGCCGAGGTTTCGGAGGGCGTGCAATGGCCCACGACCTTGCCCAAACGCAGGATCGTAGCATTGTCGCAAAGGGTGCGTATTTCCTCGAGCTTGTGGGAAATATACAAGATCGCAGTGCCTTCAGCGCTGAGCTTGCGCAGGGTTTTGAACAGAATTTCAACCTCTTGCGGGGTGAGAACCGACGTGGGTTCGTCCATAATCAAAAGCTTCGGGTCTTGCAGTAGGCAGCGGATGATTTCGACCCGCTGGCGTTCTCCGGCAGAAAGATCGCCGACAATCCTGTCGGGAGAGAGGGGCAGGCCGTAGGCTTCGGACACTTCGGTGATTTTCTGGCTTAGCACGCCCATCTTGGGGGCGCTTTCCATCCCCAAAGCGATATTTTCTGCGACACTCAACGCATCAAACAGAGAGAAATGCTGGAACACCATGCCGACGCCCTCGGCCCTTGCTGCGCGCGGTTCCTGGGGGCTGAACACGGCACCGTGCATCTGCATCACGCCGCTGTCAGGTTTGACCAACCCGTAGATCATCTTGACCAGTGTGGACTTTCCCGCACCGTTTTCACCCAGCAGTGCGTGGACCTCGCCGGGGGCTATGGTCAGGGATACGTCGTCATTTGCAACAACGCCGGGATAGGCTTTGGTCAGTCCCGAAAGGGCCAGAAGGGGTTCAGTCATGCGTTAGCCTTTGATTGAGCGTCGTTCAGCAGCGTGGTGACGACCCCTTGTGCAATGTCAGAGGGGCGTTTTCCAAGGGCTTTATCGCCAATGGGGCAGGTGATCTGCAAGGGATCTAGGCCCATCGCAGCAAGGCGCTTGGAAAAGCGTGCCCATTTTGTGTCTGATCCGATCAGCCCGATCCTGGTCGCGCCGCGCGTCAGCAAGGCCGCGCATAGGGCCAGATCGATGTCATGAGAATAGGTAAAGATCAGGTGATGCGCGTCTTGAGGGGCCAGCAGGGCAAGGCGTGGCATGTCGCGCGCAGGCACGACAGTGACCGCATCAGACACTGATTCCGGAAACCGGCTGCTGTCCTCATCAACCCAAGTGATGTCGAACGCTGTTGTCGGTGCCGTGGCGATCATAGCGCGCCCGACATGGCCAGCCCCCCAAAGCCAAAGCTGGCGCTTTGGCCCTGACATCACTGGGGCAGGGGGCGGCACCGGTTGCGGATCGATTTGACGTTCCTGGTGGGAAAACTGCAAGGTGACAGCGCCCCCGCAGCATTGCCCGAGGTTTGGCCCCAATGGTATCTTCAGGGTTTGCGCGCTGCGCCCTTGGGCAAGCATTTGGCGGGCGGTCAAGATGGCCTGATGTTCTAAAGCGCCGCCGCCGATTGTGCCTGCGATGTCTAGCGCAGTGACCTTCATTGCCGTGCCGACATCGCGCGGGGTCGAGCCGCGCGTGGCGGTGATCTCTATGAAAATGGCGTCGCTCATGCGCGGGTCTTGAGCGTTGCAGCCAGCACTGCTTCGGCAGTCGCTGGTGTTTGCAGGTCAGCAAAGGCCGGGCCGCAGGCGCGGACGGCGTCAGACAATGCCATGAACGCGGAAATCCCCAGCATCAAGGGCGGTTCGCCCACGGCTTTGGACCGGTAGACCGTCTGTGCAGGGTTCGGTTGATCCCACAACGCAACGTTAAAGACATCGGGCCTGTCCGAGCAGGCAGGGATTTTATAGGTCGATGGCGCATGGGTTTTCAGTGTGCCGTGATCGTCCCAGACCAGTTCTTCGGTGGTCAGCCATCCGGCACCTTGTACATAGCCGCCTTCGATCTGCCCAATGTCCAGCGCGGGGTTCAGCGATGCCCCGGCGTCATGCAAAATATCCGCCCGCAGGATGCGGTTTTCGCCGGTCAGGGTGTCAATTACAACTTCGGTGACGGCCGCGCCGTAAGCAAAGTAGAAAAACGGCTGACCGCGCCCTGCGATGCGGTCCCATTTGATGTCTGGCGTTTTGTAAAATCCGGTTGATGACAGCGAAACCCGGTTTACATAGGCCGAAGTGACGGCCTCGGCAAAGGTGAGCTTTTGTTTTCCCACAGTCACCATGCCACCCGAAAATGTCACGGCTTCGGGCGATACCTGATGGGTTTCAGCCAGATGGTGCGTGATGCGGTCGCGGATCGTGTCGCAGGCGGCCTGCACGGCCATGCCGTTCAGGTCTGTGCCCGAAGACGCGGCTGTTGCAGATGTGTTTGGCACTTTGCCTGTATCCGTCGCGGTGATCTTGACCACGCTCACATCGACGCCAAAGCGGCTGGCGGCGACTTGGGCGATTTTTTGGAACAGACCCTGGCCCATTTCCGTGCCACCGTGGTTCAGCTGGATCGATCCGTCTTGATACACATGCACCAGTGCGCCCGCCTGATTTAGGTGGGTCAGGGTGAATGAGATGCCAAATTTCACGGGCGTCAGGGCGATGCCGCGCTTGAGCACCTTTTGCTTGGCGTTCCAGTCACGGATTGCGGTGCGTCTGGACGTGTAATCGGAGGTTTCGACCAGCCGGTCCGTCAGCGCGTTGATAATACCGTCGGTGACGGGCTGGGCATAGGGGGTCGTCTGGATGCTGTCGCCGGGGGCGTCGGCATAGTAATTGACCCGCCGCACCGACAGCGGATCGGCATCCAGATTCTGGGCGATGTGATCCATAACCCGTTCGATGCCAACGATGCCTTGGGGGCCGCCGAAACCGCGAAAGGCGGTCGCGCTTTGGGTGTTGGTCCGCAGACGGTGCGAGGTGATGCGAATGTTATCAAGGTGATAGGCATTGTCTGCATGCAGCATCGCGCGGTCGGCCACGGGTAAAGACAGGTCCATCGACCAGCCACAGCGGGTGTAATGCGTGAAATCCAGCGCGGTGATCCGCCCGTCCGCGTCAAAGCCTACGGTGTAATCAATGCGAAAGTCATGGCGTTTGCCCGTGATGATCATGTCGTCATCGCGGTCATAGCGCATCTTGCAGGCGCGTCCGGTTCTTGCCGCCGCAACGGCGCAGGCGACGGCCAGTGCGTTGCCTTGGCTTTCCTTGCCGCCAAAACCGCCGCCCATGCGCCGCGTTTCAACGCGTACTGCGTGCATCGGCAAGCCAAGGGCTTCGGCGACCTTGTGCTGAATTTCCGTCGGGTGTTGGGTCGAGGAATGGACGACCATGTCGCCATTGTCTTGCGGCAGGGCAAGGGCGGCCTGACCTTCGAGATAGAAGTGTTCCTGACCGCCGATGTTGATGGAACCAGTCAGTGTATTGACGGCTTGGGGCAGCGCGGCCGCGGCATCGCCTTTTTGGTAGACGCGCGGGCCATCCTCGAACCGGCTGTTGGCGGCGAGGGCCTGTTCGATGGTCAGGATCGGGTCAGTTTCTGCGATCTTGATCTGCCCTAGTCGTGCCGCGTGGCGCGCGGCAAGATGGCTGGTGGCGATGACCATGAAGACCGGTTGCCCCGCGTAATGTACCGCATCTGTCGCAAGCAGGGGCTCATCATGGTTCGACGGGGAAACATCATTGGCAAAGGGAAGATCATCAGCGGTCAGGACGTCGACAACGCCGTCGGCGTTTCGGACGTCACTGAGGTCTATGGCTGTGATTGTGCCCGCGGCAACTTTGCCCAGACCAAATGCAATGTGCAGCGTGCCACCGGGCGTGGGGATGTCGTCCACATAGCGCGCCGCGCCGGTGACATGCAGCTTGGCGGCGTCATGGGGAAGGGGCTTGGCGACGCTCATGAGGTCACCCGCTGCAGGTCGGTTTCAACGCCGTCTGCCTCGTGAAAATACCGTAGCAGCATGTTTTGCGCGGTTTGCAGGCGGTAAGCGGCTGACGCGCGCATGTCCGAGAGGGGCTGGAAATCTTCTGCGATCATTGTCATGGCGCTGCGAAAGGTTGCTTCGGTAAAGGGTTGGTTCTGGAGTGAATGCTCGGTCGCTGTGGCCCGTTTGGGCGTACCGGCCATGCCGCCAAAAGCGATGCGTGCGCTGATGATCGTGTCGCCGTCACGCGTCAGATTGATGCAGCCGCAAACCGCCGAGATATCCTGATCAAAGCGTTTGCTGAGCTTGTAGCAGCGCAGCGTATCGGGTTGTTTGGGGATCGTAATCGCCTCAACAAATTCACCGGGCGCGCGGTCTTGTTTACCGTAGTCGATAAAGAAATCCTCGAGCGGAAGGGTGCGGCGGCTGTCGGCGTGGCGCAGGTGCAAAGTAGCGCCCATCGCGATCAGCGCGGGGGACCCGTCGCCGATCGGGGATCCGTTGGCGATATTGCCCCCAATGGTCGCGGCGTTGCGCACTTGGGCCGATCCGTAGCGGCGCAACATGGTGGCGAGGCTGGGATGGTGAGGCGCGAAATGGGTTTCAAGATCGGCAATCGTGGTCATCGCGCCGATGCGCCAGTGATCGCCAGCGTCGGTGATGCCGCGCAGGTCGTCGATCCGGTTCAGAAACGCCGATGCGCCGAGGTCGCGGAATTGTTTGGTGACCCAAAGGCCGACATCTGTAGCACCTGCGATTAGCGTGGCATCGGGATGGGCGGCGTACCAGTGGGCCAGATCATCGGTGGTGGTGGGTTGAATGTGTTGAGGGGGCTGTCTGCCCCCATCCGGCTGTGCCGGCCCCCCCGAGGATTCTTGTCCATTTGGAAGTTGAAGTGTTTTGAGGTGGTGGGGGACGGGTTGGGTTTCGGCTGCTTGTGCGGCGCGGATGATCGGGGCGTAACCTGTGCAGCGGCACAGGTTGCCGGCCAGTTGCGTGTCGTGGTCGGTTTTACCGTTCAAGTGGGCGGTGGCCATGCTGACCGCAAAGCCGGGGGTGCAAAAGCCGCATTGGCTGCCGTGGTGGTCGATCATTGTTTGTTGCACAGGATGCAGCGTGCCATCAGGCGTGCTGAGACCTTCGACGGTTGTAACGGTTTTGCCATTGATTTGGGGCAGGAACAGGATGCAGCCGTTCAGGGCGCGGTGGCCAGATTGATCGCTGATCATCACGCTGCATGCGCCGCAATCACCTTCGTTGCAGCCTTCTTTGGTACCGGTCAGGTGTTTCGTTTCGCGCAGCCAGTCAAGAAGGGTTGTTGTGGGGGATATGCCGGTCAGCGACACGACTTCCCCGTTCAGGCGAAAAGTGATGTCCATAGGTTCGTTCCGCCGCGGTACCGGGGCCCAGACATGCGCGAGGTTCGATGCGACGTAGAACGTGGCGCGGGCAATTGCCAAGCAAGGCTAGGCGGGGTCGGGGGGGATTGGCAAGCGGTTTCGACACGGGGCGGTGATGCCGCATTCTGCGATGCTGGAAAATGCGGCACGGATGCGATGCAGGTCTGGTGGCGCGGGCGCGGCTGGCCTAAGCATGGTCCATGGCACACACACCCCGATTCATTCACCTGCGCACCCATTCCGAATATTCGTTGCTGGAAGGCGCGCTACGGCTGAAAAAACTGCCCGATCTTTGCAAATCGGCAGACATGCCTGCAATGGCGCTGACGGATACCAACAACATGTTTGCGGCGTTGGAGTTTTCCGTCGCTATGGCGGGTGCCGGCGTTCAGCCGATCATCGGCTGTCAGGTGGATTTGGCTTATATCACTGCGCAACCGGGTGAAAAGCCGCGTGAACCTGCACCGGTCGTTCTGCTGGCGCAATCCGAGGTCGGGTATGAACACCTGATGAAGCTGAATTCATGTCTGTATATCGACAAGGGCGGTGCGGTACCCGAAGTAACCCTAGATCAGCTTGAGCAATTTAGCGCTGGCATCATCTGTCTGACCGGCGGGGCAGGCGGGCCGGTGGGGCAATTGCTGCAAGGGGGGCAGGCCCCGGCAGCAGAGACCTTGATGAAGCGCTTGCATGCGGTCTTTGGCGACCGGCTGTATGTCGAATTGCAACGCCATCCGGGCGAAAACGGCCAGCCTGAAGCGGAACGCCTGACCGAGCGCGGCTTTGTCGAGATGGCCTATGCGATGGGCATCCCGCTGGTGGCCACCAATGACGTTTATTTCCCGAAAACAACGATGTACGAGGCGCATGACGCGCTGATCTGCATTGCGGACGGGGCCTATGTCGATCAACAGCAGGACCGTCGCCGTCTGACCGCGCAGCACTATTTCAAGTCGCAATCCGAGATGGTAACGCTGTTTGCTGATCTGCCGGAGGCGATTGAGAATACTGTCGAGATCGCCAAGCGCTGCGGCTTTATGGCCTATCGCCGTGATCCGATTTTGCCAAAATTTGCAGATAACGAGATCGAGGAACTGAAGCGTCAGGCCCATGAGGGGCTGAAGAACCGGCTGAAAGTCATCCCCCATGCAACAAGCGTTGAGGAATACGAAAAGCGCCTTGATTTCGAGCTGGGCATCATTGAAGGCATGGGGTTTCCCGGCTATTTCCTGATCGTTGCGGATTTTATCAAATGGGCCAAGGATCAGAATATTCCGGTCGGGCCGGGACGTGGGTCGGGTGCGGGGTCGCTGGTGGCCTATGCGCTGACGATTACCGACCTTGATCCATTGCGCTATCAGCTGTTGTTTGAACGGTTTCTGAACCCCGAACGCGTATCGATGCCTGACTTTGACATCGATTTCTGCATGGATCGCCGTGAAGAGGTGATTCAATATGTGCAGCGCAAATACGGACGCGACAAGGTGGGGCAGATCATCACCTTTGGTGCGCTGCTGTCCAAGGCGGCGGTGCGCGACATCGGACGGGTTTTGCAAATGCCTTATGGTCAGGTGGACCGTCTGTCAAAGATGATCCCGGTCGAAGGTGTCAAACCCGTCAGCATCGAAAAGGCGTTGGCAGACGAGCCGCGTCTGCGGGACGAGGCCCGCAACGAGGAAGTTGTCGCGCGTCTGTTGGACTATGGTCAGCAGGTCGAAGGGCTGTTGCGCAACGCATCAACCCACGCGGCGGGTGTTGTGATTGGCGACCGCCCTTTGGACGCGCTGGTGCCGCTGTATCAGGATCCGCGGTCGGACATGCCCGCGACCCAGTTCAACATGAAATGGGTGGAACAGGCCGGGCTGGTCAAATTCGACTTTTTGGGCCTAAAGACCCTGACTGTCATTCAGAACGCGGTGGACCAGATCAAGGCGTCGGGGCGGCATCTGCATATTGGTGCAGACGGGACCGAATTGTTCGAGCCGCCTGAGGGTTTGATCGACGACATCGCGACGATCCCGCTGGATGACGAGGCATCGTACAAGCTGTATGCCAGCGCCAAGACGGTTGCGGTGTTTCAGGTGGAATCCAGTGGCATGATGGATGCCCTCAAGCGGATGAAACCTACCTGTATCGAGGATATCGTGGCCCTTGTGGCGCTGTACCGGCCCGGCCCGATGGAAAACATCCCGACCTATTGCGAGGTCAAAAACGGGCTGAAAGAGCGCGAATCCGTGCATCCGTCGATTGATCACATCCTTGAGGAAACCCAAGGGATCATCGTTTACCAAGAACAGGTTATGCAGATCGCGCAGGTCATGGCGGGCTATAGCCTTGGCGGTGCTGACCTGTTGCGCCGCGCGATGGGCAAGAAGATCGCCGAGGAAATGGCCAAGGAACGCCCCAAGTTCGAAAAGGGTGCGATGGCCAATGGGGTGGATAAGAAAAAAGCGTCGGAAGTCTTTGACCTTTTGGAGAAATTCGCCAACTACGGTTTCAACAAATCCCACGCCGCCGCCTATGCCGTGGTCAGCTATCAAACCGCATGGCTCAAGGCGAACCATCCGGTCGAATTCATGGCCGGTGTGATGAACTGCGATATCCACCTGACGGATAAGCTGGCGGTCTATTTCGAGGAAGTGCGCAAGCGGCTTGATTTGCCATGGGTGCCGCCCTGCGTGAACCGGTCGGATGCGACGTTCAAGGTCGTGGACGGGGCGTTGGTCTATGCGTTGGGCGCGTTGAAAAACGTTGGCGTCGAGGCGATGAAACTGATCACGACGGGCCGCAAGGTTGATGGACAGGACCGGCCCTTTGCGACGCTGTTTGATTTGGCGCGGCGCGTTGATTTGAAGCGGGTCGGCAAGCGTCCTTTGGAAATGCTGGTCCGGTCGGGGGCGTTTGATCAGCTTGATGGCAACCGCCAACGGGTCTGGAATGCGCTGGACGGATTGGTAAGCTATTCCGCCGCGATCCATGAACAAAAGGCCAGCAATCAGGTGTCGCTGTTCGGCGAGGCAGGTGATGATTTGCCCGAACCGCGCATCCTGCCCTGCGATGACTGGGAGGCCGCCGAACGCCTGACCGAGGAATTCAAGGCTGTCGGGTTCTATCTGTCCGGTCATCCGCTGGATGATTACATGGGCCCAATGAAGCGTAAGGCGGCCAGTGGCGGTGTGCCCTTTCTGACACTGGACGAGTTGACTGAAAAAGTGTCGATCAAGGGTGCGATGAACGCGCGCCTTGCTGGTGTGGTCGCGGGGCGGCAGGAACGCAAATCGGCGCGCGGCAACCGCTTTGCCTTTGCGCAATTGTCTGATCCGACGGGGGCGTATGAAGTCACGCTGTTTTCCGACACGCTGGAACTGGCGCGCGATCATTTGGAAACCGGATCAAAGGTTGTCGTGATGGTCGAGGCGACGATGGAAAGCGACCAGCTAAAGTTGCTGGGCCGTTCCGTGGCCGCGATTGACGATGTTGTTGCGGATGCCGGCAACATGGGCCTGCGGATTTTTGTGCAGGAAGCTGCGGCCATTCAAGCGGTCGCCGATGTTCTTGCAGGGGCCAGATCCGCCGCAAAGTCTAACGGTAAGGGGCCGGTACAGCTTTGCCTGATTGACCCCAGCCTGCCCGGCGAGGTCGAGGTTGACCTGTGTTCGGAATACCCGATGACGCCCAAAATCAAGGGCGCGATCCGGTCACTGAGCGGTGTGATGGAAGTCGAAGAAATCTGACGTGCTTGGCGGGTCAGTAGTGGGGGGGCCGTTCGCCGCCGATCACGACGCCTTCGGCACCGGAGGCTTCGCGTTCGCCTTCGCGCTGCATCAGCATGTGAACACGGCGGGTCAGTGTCGCGATCTCGGTTTCCTGGCGGGCGACGACATCTGACAGATCATCGACAGAGCGGATGAGGTGGGCGAGTTGTTCTTCGAGCTTGTTCATGGGGTCTCCTGAAGTTGACCAATCGGCTGTGGCCGCAGATAGGCGAGGGCCGCGCGCATTGCAACTGTCGGATGGGGGCTGTCTGCCCCCACGGCTGCGCCGTCCCCCGAGGATATTTTTGAGCCAGAGAAGATGACGCGGTTTGCTTGCTCTTGTGTGGGGGGTGGGGTAGATGCGAGGCGCAAAGTTCAGCCCACAGGATGTGATCCCATGGCCAAGCCAAAGAAGACCCCCCGCCCCAAGGCCGAAGCGCCAAAGGGATTTCGTGATTATTTCGGTGCTGAGGTTACCCAGCGGGCCGAAATGCTGCGCAAGATTGCCGGGGTGTATCATCGCTATGGCTTTGACGCGCTGGAGAGTTCCGGCGTTGAAACGGTCGAGGCGTTGGGGAAGTTTCTGCCCGATGTGGACCGCCCCAACGAGGGGGTCTTTGCGTGGCAGGAAGACGCCGATGCGGACAAGCCCGGTGACTGGCTGGCGCTGCGCTATGATCTGACCGCACCGCTGGCGCGGGTTTATGCGCAGCACCGCAATGATTTGCCGACCCCGTACCGCCGCTATGCGATGGGGCCTGTGTGGCGGAACGAAAAGCCCGGACCGGGGCGGTTTCGCCAGTTTTATCAATGCGATGCGGATACGGTTGGCGCGCCTTCGGTGGCTGCGGATGCCGAGATTTGCGCGATGCTGGCCGATTGCCTTGAAGAGGTCGGCATCGAGCGCGGCGATTACATCGTGCGCGTTAACAACCGCAAGGTTTTGAACGGCGTGATGGAAGTTGCAGGCGTGTTGGACCCGTCGGATCCTGACAAATTTGCTGCCGAACGCGGCATCGTTTTGCGCGCGATCGACAAGCTGGACCGGCTGGGGCTGGACGGTGTGCGTGCCTTGCTGGGCGCGGGGCGCAAGGACGATAGCGGTGATTTTACCGATGGTGCTGGGCTGACGGATACTCAGGCCGATGTGGTCATGGGTTTTATGCAAGCCAAGCGGGACACCGGTGCGCAAACTGTGGCGCGGCTGCGTGAGCTGGTGCAAGGGTCCGTCGTTGGTGTGCAAGGCGTCGAGGAGCTTGAGACGATCGCAGATTTGATGGCTGCGGCTGGATATGGCCCTGATCGCGTCGAGATCGACCCGTCGGTTGTGCGCGGCCTTGGCTATTACACTGGACCTGTATTCGAGGCCGAACTGACGTTCGAAATCAAAGACGACAAAGGCCGTGTGCGCAACTTTGGGTCAGTCGCAGGCGGCGGGCGCTATGATGATCTGGTGAAGCGCTTTACTGGTCAAGAGGTGCCTGCGACGGGCGTGTCCATCGGGGTGGACCGGCTGTTGGCGGCGCTGCATGCAAAGGGGCGGATGACCAGCGATACCGTTGGCCCGGTGGTTGTTACCGTGATGGATAAGGCGCAGATGGCGGAGTATCAGGCGATGGTCGCGGAATTGCGGCAGGCCGGTATTCGCGCCGAGGTGTATCTGGGCAACCCGAAGAATTTCGGCAATCAGTTGAAATACGCAGACCGCCGCAACAGCCCTGTGGCGGTGATCGCGGGGGGCGATGAATTCGACAAAGGCGTGGTGCAGATCAAGGACTTGATCCTGGGCGCGAAGATGGCGGAAAATGCCACGCTTGAGGAATGGAAAGACCGCCCGAGCCAGTATGAAGTCCCACGCGCCGATCTGCTGGCGAAAGTGCGCGAAATTCTGGAGCTGAACCGCTGATGCCGACACGTTCACAGACGCTTGCCAAGGCTAGCGCGTTGCGCATGATGTTTGAGGGACAGGGGGCCGCGGTGGTGGAGCCTCCTATCTTGCAACCTGCTGAAACATTGCTGGATTTATACGGCGAGGACATCCGCGCGCGTGCCTATGTGACATCGGATGCCTTGCGCGGCGAACAGATGCTGCGGCCTGATTACACCTTGCCCGTGGTGCAGATGCACATGGCCCATGGTGCTGACCCTGCGCGCTATACCTATGCCGGAGAAGTGTTTCGCCGTCAGGAAAGTGATCCGGCGCGGGCGAATGAATTCATTCAGGTCGGGTATGAGGTTTTCGATAGAACCGATCCGGCCGCTGCCGATGCCGAGGTTTTTGCCTTGATCGCAGAGGCTTTGCGCGGGCTGCCCGTTAGTGCTGTGACCGGTGATATCGGAATCTTGATGGCTGCCGTCGCGGGTTTGGACACAACGCGCCGTCGTAAAGATGCGCTGATGCGCCACATCTGGCGGCCACGCCGGTTTCGCGCGCTGCTGGACCGCTTTGCCGGAAAGACACCCGTGCCGCCAGCGCGCGCGGCGTTGCTGGCGGGGCACGCGTCTTCGGATGCGCCGCTGATCGGTCTGCGCAGTGAAACAGAGATCGCGGACCGCATCGCAGCCTTGCACGAAGATGCAGAAGCCGCACCGCTGTCAGCAGGGCAGGTTGAACTGATCCAGAGCTTGTTGGATATCCGTGAAGTCATGCCCTATGCGTTGAGCCAGTTGCGTGATCTGGCGGTTGATCTGCCCGCGATTGGCGGTGCCGTGGACCGTGTCGCCGCGCGGGCGACGGCGTTGGCAGCGCGCGGTGTCGATACTGATGCGCTTATGTTCGAGGCAAGCTTTGGTCGGGTATCGATGGAATATTACGACGGGTTTGTGTTTGGCTTTCGCGCCGACCGGCGGCCTGATCTGCCCGCAATCGCAAGCGGCGGGCGCTATGACGCGCTGACCCGCAGGTTGGGACAGGGCGGGGAAATCCCGGCGGTCGGTGGCGTCATGCGTCCCGGCCTGATGCTTGAGTTGGAGGCCGGTCAATGACGATCAAACTGGGGGTGCCGTCCAAGGGGCGGCTGATGGAAAAAACCTTTGAATGGTTCGCAGCGCGGGGGATTACCTTGCAGCGGACCGGGTCAGAGCGAGAGTATGCCGGGGCAGTGGAGGGCATCGAAAATGTGTCGCTTATGCTGTTATCGGCGGGTGAAATCCCGCGTGAACTGGCTGCCGGACGGATTCACCTTGGGGTGACCGGAACAGATCTGATCCAGGAAAAACTTGCCCTGTGGGATCAACTGGTCAGCCCGGTCGAAGAACTTGCCTTTGGGCACGCGGATTTGATTGTCGCCGTGCCACATGCATGGATCGACGTGGATACGATGGATGATCTTGACGCGGCCGCTGCGGCATTTCGGAACACGCATGGGTTCCGGTTGCGGATCGCCACGAAATATCACCGTCTTGTCCGTGAATTTCTGCGCGGTGCCGGGGTGGCGGATTATGCGCTTGTTGACAGTCAAGGTGCGACTGAAGGCACGATCAAAAACGAGACTGCCGAAGCGATCGCGGATATTACATCCAGCGGGGAAACCTTGCGGGCCAATCATCTCAAGATTTTGTCAGATGGCCTGATCCTTAAATCGCAGGCGACCCTTTGGCGCAGCCGCAACGCGCATATGGATGAGACAGATCGCAAAACATTTGCAGCATTGCTTGAAAAGCTGAGCTGATCCAAAGGCCGCGCTTGCGCGCGATTTCTTTGTTTTAGAAGCCTCCGGCGGGAGTTTAAGGGCAAAATGAAGATAGGCAGAACGAACCTGTCATCTTCATTTTGCGAAATAAACTCAAATCCGGAGCCATCAAGAAATACTGCGGGTTACGGTTAGAGAACGCCGATTTCCGCAAGCGCCCGGTTGAGTTCAACAGGAATTGGTTCTTCTTGGGCACGGCCCGCTGGCAGGTCGGATGGTGCGTCCGCCGTGGCCAGATAACGCCAGCCTTGGAAGGGGCGTTTCAGGCTGCTTTGGACTTCGATCAATTCGGGATCAAGCACGACTGCACAGCGGCGGATGCCGTCCTGCCCGATGTATTCGTCGAGGCGGATGATTTTTTGACGGCATTGGATGCTGCCCTTGATGACCCAATACATCGACCCGCCGTTCAGGATCTCGGGCTCTCTTTTTGGCCACATGCGGGTGACGTGACGCGGAAATCCTTCGGGTGTTTGCGCGCGTGTCGTGGCCTGCCACGCAGCAAGGTCGGCTATATTCTCGGTGCCGACGGACAATTTTAAAAGGTTTACGCAGTTATCCACAGATTCTCTCCACTCCAACACGATATAAAGTAGCGCATCTGTCGCAGTCTTCAAACTGTTGTGCTTGTCGATATGTTTGCGGTAAGGTGGGACCTCTCCCAAAAGCTTTCAAGGAATCGACTATGTCACGATTTGCTGCCCCAATCGCCGAACAGATATGGGACATGAAATACCGGTTTAAGGATGCCGATGGGTCCGCCCGCGATGTCACAGTCGAGGACACCTGGCGGCGGATCGCACGCGATCTGGCGCAGGTGGAGGATACGCCTGACGTTTGGGAAGATACGTTTTTTGAAGCACTTGAGGATTTCAAGTTTCTGCCCGCAGGCCGCATCACTGCGGGGGCAGGCACGGCGCGGCGCGTGACCTTGTTCAACTGTTTTGTGATGGGCACCGTTCCGGACAGCATGGGCGGCATTTTCGATATGCTTAAAGAGGCTGCTTTGACCATGCAGCAGGGCGGGGGGATCGGCTATGATTTCTCTACCATCCGGCCCAAGGGTGCGGATGTTTTGGGCGTGTCTGCTGACGCCTCTGGTCCGTTGTCGTTCATGGATGTCTGGGATGCGATGTGCCGCACGATCATGTCCGCTGGATCCCGCCGCGGGGCGATGATGGCGACGATGCGTTGCGACCACCCTGACGTCGAAGACTTTATCGCGGCGAAATCCGATTCCGCACGCTTGCGGATGTTCAACATGTCGGTGCTGATTACTGATCCATTTATGGACGCGGTCAAGGCAGACCAGTCGTGGGATCTGCAATTCGGAGGCAAAGTTTACCGCACAGTTCAGGCGCGTGATCTGTGGAACCGGATCATGAAGGCAACCTATGAGTTTGCCGAACCCGGTGTTATTTTCATCGACCGGATCAATGCTGCCAACAACCTGAGCTATTGTGAAACGATTGCTGCTACCAACCCGTGCGGCGAACAGCCTTTGCCGCCCTATGGCGCGTGTCTGTTGGGATCGATCAACATGGCGCGGATGGTGGCAGACCCGTTCGACAAGGCGGCCCATCTGGATGTGGATGCCCTGAACAAGCTGGTCGCAACAGCCGTGCGCATGATGGACAACGTTGTCGATGTATCGCAATTCCCCCTCGAGGCGCAGCAGAAGGAAGCCAAAGCCAAGCGCCGGATTGGTCTTGGCGTAACAGGCTTGGCCGACGCCTTGTTGATGGTCGGCCTGCGCTATGGTTCAGACGAAGCGGCGGCCCAGACCGAGGCATGGCTCAAGGCGATTGCGCGTGCTGCTTATCTGGCATCTGTTGATCTGGCCAAAGAAAAAGGCGCGTTCCCCCTGTTCGACGCCGAGGCCTATCTTGCCTCGGGCACGATGCAGCAGATGGATGAAGACGTCTGCGCCGAGATCAAAGAACACGGCATTCGCAATGCGCTGCTGACCTCGATTGCACCCACCGGCACGATCAGCCTGTACGCCGGCAATGTCAGTTCGGGGATCGAACCGGTCTTTGCCTATGCCTATACTCGCAAGGTATTGCAAAAGGACGGCAGCCGCACCGAAGAAGAAGTCGTCGATTATGCCGTGCAAATGTGGCGTGATCTGAAGGGCGACGCACCTCTGCCAGATTATTTCGTCAACGCACAGACTCTGGCCCCGCTGGATCACGTCAAGATGCAGGCGGCGGCGCAGAAATGGGTTGATTCAAGCATCTCCAAGACGATCAACTGCCCCGAAGACATCAGCTTTGATGCGTTCAAAGACGTCTATATGGCGGCATGGGATCAAGGCTGTAAGGGCTGCACGACCTATCGCCCCAATGACGTGACCGGGTCGGTTCTGTCGGTCTCAGAGACCACCGACAACGCCCCCGGCGAGGTCGCACCTGAACCGATGCCATCCGAAGGCGGCGAAGTGGTTTATATGTCCGATCCGCTGGACCGGCCTGAAGAACTTGAAGGGTCGACCTATAAAATCAAATGGCCCGACAGCGAACATGCACTTTATATCACGGTGAACGATGTGATCATTGGCGGGCATCGTCGGCCGTTCGAGGTCTTCATCAACTCCAAAAACATGGAGCATTTCGCCTGGACCGTTGCGTTGACGCGTATGATTTCGGCCGTATTCCGGCGCGGCGGAGATGTATCCTTTGTGGTAGAAGAACTGAAAGCGGTATTTGATCCTCGGGGCGGTGCATGGATGGGTGGCAAATACATCCCGTCAATGCTGGCCGCGATTGGCGGCGTGATCGAACAACATATGATCGCAACAGGTTTCATCGCTGGTGAAGGGCTTGGCCTCAAAACCGATCCGCAAGCTAACGTCGTAGGCCTTGAGGCTCCGCGTGGCAAAGCCTGCAGTAGTTGTGGTCAATATGACTTGCGTATGGTCGAAGGCTGCATGACATGCGGTAGTTGCGGACACAGCAAGTGCGGGTAATTTCCTAGTTTTGCAGCAGTTATTGTCAGTCACAGTATACCTTTTCCGTGAATCACACCATAGGTTTTCCGCAGAGCTGTTTTAAAGCTTGAGTTTGCAACAAACAAAAAAGGACGGAGCAGCGAGCTCCGTCCTTTTTTGTTTTTTATATCAGCCTGTTACTGGATTTCTTTGGCTACATCGCTCCGCAAAAATAGGCTGCCATAAACTTCTCCATTTGGGGAAAACGGATTTACACCCTTCGACCTTAACTCTGCGCCAAGACTTTGCCAGCTGCGCCCATATGGGTAGTCGTAAATGCCGATCATGTGGTCCGTGAGTGCGATGAAATCATAGCCCTCTGACGGATAACGGCGGCAGACCTCGGCGGGCGACAGGACCCCGTCGGACAAGGTGGAATGGGTGTGAAGGTTGCCGCGGTAAAACTGACCGGGCGCGGAGAAAGCAGGTAACTTCATGCGGCACTCTCTGGCAGGATAACAAGGTCGTCATGCGCGAACCAAACCTCGGTTTGCGCGCCTTGCGCAGGGACTGTGACGCCCGCGCGGTTGAACATGTCGATGCTGACGGGCGTGCCGGCAACATCTATCTGCGCGCGGATGACCGAGCCCAGAAAGCTGGAGTGCAGAACGCGGCCCGGCAGCGACTGGGTATCGGTTGATCGCCGGTTGAGGGACATAGCTTCGGGGCGCAGGGCGACCGTTACGGCGCTGTTTGCCGCGATAGACGACAGATCGAGCCCGCCCACATTGACCCCGGCAAAGCGAAGGCTTTGCGGCCCAACCTGCTGTGCATCGAACGTGTTCAGCTTTCCGACGAAATCCGCAACAAACCGCGTTGTCGGGCGATTGTAGATCTCGGAAGGCGTCCCGATCTGATCCGCCCGGCCCGCATGCATCACGACCACGCGGTCCGACACGGACAGGGCCTCTTCCTGATCATGGGTCACGAAAACCGTGGTGATCCCCAGTTCGCGCTGGATGCGCCGGATATCATCACGCAAGCTGGTGCGGATCTGCGCATCGAGCGCCGATAGTGGTTCGTCCAGCAGCAGAAGGTTGGGTCTTGGCGCAAGGGCGCGGGCCAGTGCCACGCGCTGTTGCTGGCCACCTGACAGCTGATAGGGATAGCGGTCCGCCAGATGTCCCAATGCGATCAGATCCAGCATCTCGTCCACGCGGCTTGCAATCTCGCGGCCCGACATGCCCGCAATTTTCAGACCAAATGCGACGTTCTCTCGGACAGACATATTGGGAAAAAGCGCATATGCCTGAAACACCATGCCGATCTTTCGGCGGCTTGCAGGCAGCGCGGTCACATCTGCGCCGCCTACCTTGATCTTGCCGGACGTCGGTTTCTCGAAACCTGCGATCATGCGCAGCACCGTCGTCTTGCCGCAACCTGAGGGGCCAAGGAACGAGATAAATTCACCAGCCTCGACATCAAGTTGGAAATCACGCACGACAGTCGTTGTCCCGAACGTCTTGGTGATGTCGGTCAGGGTCAGAAAGCTCATGATAGTGCCTTTTCAACAGAAGTGGATGTGCGCCGCCGAAACAGGCGCTGGCCAGGTTTGAGATTGGCGAACGCTTCCATCAGGACCATGCAGGTCCAGGTAAACCCGAACGCCATGATGGCGAGGGCCGCAGGCTGATAGGCATAGTCCTGCCCCATCCGCACCAGATAGGGACCAAAACCCGGACGGTTCAGCAGGCTGGTGATGACAAATTCGCCCAATGATATGGAGAATGTCAGGAATGCACCCGACACGATGGCAGAGCGGATATTGGGGAAAATGATGAAGGCGATGGTGCGCAGCCGCGATGCACCAAGGCTTTCTGCCGCTTCGGTCAGAGTTGCAATATCTATCGAGGCCATCCCATTATCGACCGCGCGGTACATATAGGGGATCGACAACACGACATACCCGATCACCAGCAGAGTATTAGTGCCTGTATCAGTCATCGTCAGGGGCAGGAAAGAACCGGTCCCGTAGATCCGAACATAGCCAAAGACCAGCACGACCGGCGGGATAATCAGGGGCATGAGGCTCAGAAACTCGACCACGGGGCGCATGCGCGGCACCCGCAGACGGACCCAATAGGCGGTGGGCACCACGATCATGATACCGACAAGGATCGCCAGCAAGGACGCAACTGCCGAGAAGCTTAGAACACTGACGAATACATCGCTCTCGAACACGGAACGGTAGGCCTCGAATGACAGCTCTCCTCGCTTCATGCGCAGCGAAAAGTTGAATGTCGCGATCAGCGGCACGACAAAGAACGCGGCACCAAGCACTGCGATCACGACTGATAGGACAGGCACGCGGCGGCTCATTTTTGCCACCGCTCGGCCCGGCGGCGCAGGATGAAATAAAGTGTGTTGGACAGGCCCATCAACACGATCATCCCGACCGCAATCGCATAGCCCAGATTGGGATTATAAAGCACATTGCCGCGGATCTGCTGGAACAGCACGATCGGGACCACCTGGAAGTTGGCCCCCGTCAGCGCGTAAATCGTGGCCAGGGTGCCGAAAGCATTGGCGAACAGCAGCAGGAAACACCCCAGCACCGAGGGTGCCAGCAGCGGCATTGCCACACGCGACAGATACTGGCGACGGGAGGCCCCGAGGCTTTCCGCAGCCTCGCGCCATTCGGGCCGCAACCCTTCAAGCGCGGGCGTTATCATCAGGATCATTAGGGGCAATTGGAAATAAAGGTAGGTCAGCGCGAGACCCAAAAAGGAAAACAGGGTGAAGCCCGACGCATAGATGTTGATCCCCAGAAAGTCGCGCAGTACCAGCGTGACAAGGCCCAGACGCCCCAGTGTCGCGATAAAGGCAAATGCCAGCGGCACCCCTGCGAAGTTGGAGGCAACGCCCGAAAACGTCATGAACGCCCGCCGAACCCATGACGGCAACCCGCCGTGGATCAACGCATAGGCAAGGATCAACCCGAAAACGGCGCCCATGCCTGCCGATGCAAGGCTCAGGCGGATCGACAGGCTGAATGAGTTCAGGATCTCTGGCGCGAACAGCCCCTGCATTGTGTCCAGCGAATACTGTCCATCCGGTGTTTGGAATGCGCCATTGATCAGATAGAAGATCGGCGCGATCAGAAACAGGAACGCAAACAGGAAAAACGGTACAAGGCCAATCCATGACCAGTTCAGCTCGGCAAAACGGCGCACTGCAGGCGGTCGGTCGGGAGAATGAGACGTCAAAGGTATAGATCCATCTTCTGGAAAAAAGACAGCGGAGGAAACCTCCGCTGTCTGATAGTTAAAAGCGGTGGCTTACTGAACGCCCATTTCGGTCGCCCAGTTCGCCGCAACTGCCTCTTTCGCCGCTGCCTGATCATCAAGCGAGGGGAAGATCGCCTTGGCGTAGTTTTCGGCGGGGGGGAGTTTGTCCAGCAGATCCTGCGGTATCACGCCGCGCTCGGCCATATCGTTAAAGCGGATCGGGTGGCAGTAGCCTTCCAGCCAAAGCAACTGGCCTTCGTCCGAATACAGAAACTCCATCCAGAGTTTGGCAGCATTAGGATGGGGCGCATAAGCCGAGATCGCCTGAACATAGACGCCTGCAACAACTGCATCACTGGGCACGATCACCTCGACAGGTGGGTTGCCTGCCAGATTGTCGCGCATTGCCAACAGGTTGTAATCCCAATCGAAATAGATCGGTGTCGTTCCCTGGGCAAGGTTCTGGGAGTTGCCGTTGACCGGAACAAGATTGCCGCTTCCCTTGAGCCCTTTGAAGTATTCAATGCCCTTGTTCAACGCGTCTGCGCCCGCTTCTGCACCCTCTGCGATACCTGCGGCATAGACCGTCATCATGGTGCTGTTGCCGGTGCGCGGATCACCAATGATCGCCACCCCGTTCGCGAAATCATCGCCCTTCATATCCGCAAAGCTGGTCGGCGCATCGGGATAAATGTCAGAGTTCACACCAAACGCCAAAACCCCATAATAGTCGCCATACCAATATCCGTCGACATCTTTGGCGTCATCGGGGATCGAGTCCCACTCTGCAACCTTGTACGGCTGCAGCAGACCTTCGGCCTTGGCCGCAGGACCAAAAGATAGGCCTACATCAAGCACGTCTGGTGCCTGAGGGCCGGTATTATCCTTGTTCGCCTTCACCGCTTCGAGCTCGTCCGCTGAGCCAGCATTCGGGTTCAGCTCATTCACTTCCAGACCATATTTTTCTTTGAATGCTGCAATGACTTCGCCATAGCCGCACCAGCTGTGAGGGAGGGCGATTGTGGTCAGCATGCCTTCGGCCTGTGCTGCTGCGATCAGCTCGGGGCTTGGTTCCGCGAATACAGCCGTCATAGATAGAGCGGATGCGGACGCCAGCAGGGGCAACGCAAAGCGAGTGTAGGACTTCATCTGGTATCTCCGGAAAATGGGATCAGTATTACGCAAGCGGCAGGTCCGCAGCACCCTCGCCTTAAGGTTCAAATGCGACATTCTGGTTAACTATTTATTAAGGCTGCGTGACGCATGTGGCGACTGCGTGCCAGTGTCCGACGTTCAAATCGGCTGTGTCTACTCTAAATATAATCAGGAAGGGAGCGAACGATAGCTGACGTTTATTCAGAACCTGACGGATGTCGGCTAGGCACCGACTGCTTGCGGGGTCTTGTCCTTTCCGCCTACGGCGAATTTGGCCAAATGCACCTAAAGGCTGCTGTATGTGCACTGGTCACAGTGACGGCACTAATGTTTCACAATCAATCAAATGCACTGTTTGCGGAGTATGCAGGCCCCCTTGTATGGCGCGTTCAGAAAGTGAACGAACCATACGCCATATGATGATTCACAAGGGCGGTGAAATCAGCTAGATTGTTGGTGCGTTTCATACATAAGGCCGGTTTCGTCCGCACTGCTGACCTTGCCGCCGTGCGCGGCGAAGGTCCGGTTCGAGCCCAATGTGTCAGATGCTGCGTTCGCCACCAATGTCTGCTTTTGCGCTTGATAAGAAAATAGACGCTGGAACCCAACGGGAGTACAGTCTGGGTTCAGATGCCATAATTTGGCCGTCAACGTCATTTATCTGAACGCCGTGGAGCGACGAAGGAGTAATGCGATGGAACAGACAATCGAAGAGCTACCTGCGAAATTTGGGTTGGTTGGGTTCATTCTGGGTATTGCAAGTCTCGTCGTTATTCTCATACAATTTTCTGCATTTTTTGAGCCGAAAGAGAAGAGTAGCGGTTCTGTCATTGGCGAGATTGCAGCAGACATAAAGCAATCAGCCGCGCGTGCATTGGCAGGGGAACCAGCCCCAGAGCGCACTCCGCCGCCCCGAGATTACAGTCAATTCATCACAATTGCCGCGCTCTGTGTGGCGGGTATCGCGGTCGTGCTTGGCGGCATAGGATTATACCGACACGAACCACATCGGCTTTCATATATGGCCGTTGGTATCGGCGTTTCGGCATTTGTAGTGCAGTATGTGTTCTGGTTGGCGATCCTGATTTGCGGCGTGGCCTTGCTCATCAGTATTATCGGAAATCTCGATAGTATTTTCGGCTAGAAACAGAAACTCTCATCTACAAAGCAGACCTTCAACGTTCGATACTTGAAGGCAGCTTCGTCCTGTGTGGATGGCTCCCTTTTTGCAAGTCCTTTTTCGCGCATGGTGTTTCGTCAGAAGCAGTCTTGTGTACGGCCTGTTATGACCTAACTTGATCAGTTCGTGTGCCCAGTGGTGGCTCGCTCCACAAGCTTCAATACCAACCAAACATGGCTCAAGGCGTTCAAAAAATGCCAACACTTGCGCCCGCCGTAAAGC